>Ga0334884_1002237_pt1 | contig 25432 bp, 8 predicted proteins | sample GraSluR1_MG_7_FD_207215 | JGI IMG/M metagenome (GOLD analysis project Ga0334884, IMG submission 207215) | Sludge microbial communities from methane-producing bioreactor in Wageningen University, Netherlands - Granular Sludge_12_05 R1 | ecosystem: Engineered > Bioreactor > Anaerobic > Unclassified...
ACCACCAGCTCATCGCGTTGCCGCCTGCGGGCTGCATGAACTGGGCCCAGATGCCGGAGTGCAGCACGCGTCCGGTCTTATCCTGCGCGTCCACGCCGTCGTCCGTGTGACGTCCGAACTCGGCGATGAAGTGCGGCTTGCCAAAGACCGCATAGACGGGATTCAGATAGGTGAAATGGCTGATAACGTCTGCGATGTAAACATGCGACATGACGTAATCAATGCCCCGCAGCCGGTACACATTCGCGTTAGGCGTGGAGATATAGCTGGTGGTGACCATGCGGTTGTGCGGATCGGTGGCGCGGATGAACTCGACCATTTCCTCGTGCCAGCGCGTGTCCCGGCCGATGTGAAAATCGTCGGTCAGATCCACCTCGTTGAACAGCTCCCAGGCCATGACGTGCGACGAGTAGCCCCAGCGTGCGATGATGTAGCGAAGGCGGTTGCGGGCAAGGCGCCGTGCTTCGGGGTCGGTGAAAAAGTCTTTCGGTTCCTCGCACATTCCGCCGCGCGCCTTGTTATATGGGTTGTTGTGCCACTCGGGATTTGTGCGCGCGCTGAGCCGGCAATGCTCATGCAGGACGAGTTGGAGATAGAGTCCGTTGGCTTCGGCAGCGCGGACGATGGCGTCGAGCTTTTCCGCCTGCCGGAGTTCGTATCGGCCGAGCCCGCCTTCGTACATCCCGTCCCGCGGCGTCCATTCGATTTCGCAGTTCCAGCCGGCGAGCCAGATGCGCGACCAGTTTTCGCCGTGCCGACCCATCTTCGCGAACTGGTCTTCATACTGTTCAAGCGAGTTCCAGCAGACGTTGTGGCCGATGGGGTAGTAGAAGTTTCCGTCCTCGAATTCAAAACAGCGCGGGTTGGAAGTGGAGACGCGAATTCCGCCGCGTGACTTGCCTGCGATGCACACCGTTTTGAATTCAGCAGACTCAACGCGATGTCCGCGTGATTCGACCACGATGCGCCAGCGCCACGCTCCGGTTTCGTTCGGGCTGAAACGGACGTGGAAAGTGTCGGCGTCGCGTTCTTCATTGGCGAGCGCGAGAACGAAGCCGGGACAGGAATAGGTTTTTCCCGAGGGTGAGATGAATGTTGCGTGAACGGCGATATCGTCCGGATCGAACGGATTCTTCGTGGCGGAGCGAATGAGCGCCTCGATTTCGAGCAGGCCGTATTGAGGGACCCTGTCGGCCGGCGGCTGGACGCTTGCCAGGGCCGGCGATCCGGGGGTCAGCGGATGCGGAGAGGGCGTGGTGCACGAGGCGAGAAGGCCTGCGCAACAAGTGATGCTTGCGGCGAATAAAAAATCGGACAATATCGAATTCAGCATAAATCCCTCTGCAAAAAACCCATTAACGCAACAGCAACAGCAAACGTTTGCGAATGTAAGAAATATCCGATAGCGGCCGATGTGTAAAGGGGCTGCGTGGATAAATTTTTCCGGATTCAAATCTGTTGTCTGGACCAGTAAGCGTCCCTTTCAGGCGACTCAACACCTGTCGCCATAAGGGGTAAATTTATTCGCGGCGCCTGATGAAGGGGTCGGGGATGCCGAAAACAACAATATTGCATAACGATTGTGTTCAATAATGCCCAATAACATAGACAAATAAATACAAAATAGTTCTTGCAAAGCGCAAACGATTGCGTTATAAGTGGGGCCAGAATCTTATTCGTGATCAGCGGGAGGTTGTCATGCAGTATCATGAGATGAAGTCGGCGATTCGGTGCTCCGCGCGGCTGGCGATTCTGGCGCTTGTTTTTCCCATCCTTTTAAGCTCCGCAAGTGCGGCCATGGAGCAGTATGGATTCGACAGTTGGCTTGAGGGGTGGACGACGGCTACCGATTCCTCGATGCAGGGGATCACGAATGTCGTTCAGTCTCCGGCGACGAACGCGGTGTGGTTCGGGGAAGGCGCACAGTGTCTGCGTGTCGAATGTAATATACGAACGAACGCGAACATGAACGTGGGCCGCGTGCAGGTGGACATGCGGCAGTCGCTCGGCTTCGGCATTCCGCTTCCCGCCAACCTCAGCAACCAATGGGTGCAATATAACATGATATGGCCCACCGGCGGCGACGCTGCGCGCGGGACCAACCGGTTCCGTTGGTTCGCGATGGATGAAAATGGAAAGTATCAGTACTACGGTCAATTTCTGACTCCCACACAATGGGTCAATATCGGCACCAATGGGCTTTATACAGATTCGGCGTTCCTCGTGGCTCCGACAAACGGCACGGAAGATGCCGGTTTCAATCCGTCAAAAATTGTTTCCCTCGGTATGGAGGTCGCGACAGGCGCCGGTTCGACCGGGGTCTATCAGGGCCCGATCTTTCTGGAGAAAATCCGCTTCTCTGCGCCGCCCGCGCTGCTGGTCGCGCCCACGAACCAGAAGTACTCGTTCGATTCCAGCGCGGAGGGATTTCAGATCCAGACGTGGCAGGACAGCCAGGCGATCACGAATGTGTACCAGAGCGCCACGGCGCCGAGCAATCGTTCCGGCGCGCTGGCGATGGATGTGCACCTCGATTGGAACACCACGAACTTCACCAAGGGAGAAGTCTTCGTGGACCTGGAGTGGAATCGTCCGACCAACGTTCCCGCGATGACGTTCCCCGTGGACCTCGACGGCAAGCTCGTTTCCGCGTGGGTCTATTGCCCGGCCGGATTACGCGGGCCGGAGAGCTACCGGAACAGCCTGCAGTTGTTCTGCAAGGACACGAGCTGGCGCACTTATTACGGCACGCCTGAGCATATCGTGACGGGTTACTGGATGCGGGTCGCGATGACGCCGGGCACCAACCAGGCGTACCAGGGCTGGAAAGATGCGGGTTTTGACGCGTCGAAGGTCCGCTTGATCGGCTTGAAGGTTTCCACTGCGAGCGGAAGCGATGCAACCTATGACGGCGTGATGTACATGGACGGGTTGAGCTTTTCCGTGCCGGATGAGCCCCTTCCGCCGATCACGAATTCGCAGCACTATTACGACATGGAGGAAGAATACCAGGCGCGCTGGTGGAAATTCGGGACCAACCCGGACGGATGGAATGCCGAATCGTGGGACAGCGTCTATTATGCCACGAATGAGGGATACGGCGGCTCGGTGGCGCTGGCCGCGGATGCCGAATTCGTGACGGGCGGCGACGACCGGTATCAGAAGGGCGTGTTCGAGATTGCCTATGAGCCCGCGCTGAATCTCACCACGAAAGATCACCGCAAGATTCACGCGCGCCTCCGCTTCGATCCGTCGGTGAACGACCCGAACGGGTTCGATGCATCCATCAACGTTTTCGACAAGATCACGGACCAGTGGTACACGAAGAATTTTAAGGTCGGCGGCGCCAACTGGAACCTGCTGGACTTCGATCTCGACGATCCGGACGAATACGATGCCGGATCGCCGGTTCCGATGGACACCGACGCCATCGGCTTCATCGTTATCCAGATCTACGGCAACAGCGACTGGTCGGGTACGATCTACCTCGACGACGTGGCGGTGGGCGGGCGCGAGGCGGGCACGAATTACAACCTGATCACCAGCGGGTTCGTCCAGGAAGCGGGCCACAAGTTCGTGCTCGACGGCTCGAATTTCTATCACTGCGGCGCGAACATCGAGTATCTCCAGACCGTGCCGATCTACACGGTGCGCGAGTGTCTCGATTGGGCGGCATCGAATCACATCGGCGTTGTCCGGACGTGGGCCATGCAGGAAGGACGGCCGTACAGCTTCCAGCCGGAACGCGGGGTGTGGAACGACTTGATGTTCGAGCATCTCGACCGCATCGTGGCGGAAGCGGGGCATCGCGGCATCCGCCTGATGCTGGCGACGGTGGACAACTGGGCGCACAACGGCGGTGTGTTTCAGTACGTGCACTGGGCGAAGCGCGAGCATCCGGAGTCGGTCAACCTCGAGTTGAACCCGGAAGGCGTGGAATATCACGACCAGTTCTGGACCAATCCGCATTGCATGGAGTGGTACAAGACCTACGTCGCGAAACTGCTCACGCGCACGAACACAATTACCGGCCGCGTGTACAAGGACGATCCCACGATCTTTGCATGGGAGGTCGTGAACGAGCCGCGTTGCGAATCGGATTTCGGCGGCGCGACGATCCACAACTGGCTGCACGAAATCACCGGCTACTTCCGCACGTTCACCACGAACCACATGCTGAGCAACGGACAGGAAGGCGGCTACGTCAGCACGTTCGATTTCGCGGACACAATTCCGTGGGAGATCTACCCCGACAACTACTATCACTACGGCGTCTATGCGACCGGCAATTCGGAGTGCGACTTGTATGGCTGCGGGCGCGGGCATGGGGTGGACTTCATCAGCGATAACCGCAGCGGGCCGACCTACGTCCAATGGCAGGGCGGTTTTTATACCAATCAGCACGAGAATCCGCCGCAGGGCGAGTGGCGCACCGGCATGTCGAACGTCAATTTCTGCACCGCGCGTATCTATATTGATCAAAAGGAATACAACGTCTGGCGCACCAACATCTTCGGCGCGGACCAGCGGCTGGAGTGGATCAACGACCACTGGTACGACTCGCACGCGGTGATCGGCAAGCCGATGATCCTCGAGGAGTTCGGCATTCACGGCATCGGCTGGGTGTTCAACGGTTCGTACGGACAGGTCCAGCTTCAGCGCACGCCGGAATACACGTTCGAGGACCGCGTGGGCGTGTACGAGGTGTTCTACCGGCATATCGAGAACAGCGGCATCCCGGCCGGCTATTTCTGGAACTTCGGGTTCGACGGCATGTGGGACGACCCCTTCCACCTGTGCGAGGGAACGGACCCGTGGGTAGTGGATGCAGGCAGCGCCGCGACGGGCATCGAGACATCCACCGACTACGTCCGGCAGGGCGAGACTGCGTTGAAACTTTCGTGGGATGCCACGGAAGGTCAAAGCGCGATATTCAATTGCCCGACGAACGAGAAATGGGTGTTGCGCGTGGATGAGAACAGCACGAACGAACCGCCGACGCACGGTATCAACCGGACGAAGTTCTTCTGGAGCTTCTACAATCCGTCGGCCCAGGATGTTCACGTTTCGCTCTCGCTGGTCGGCCGTCCGGAGGAATACTGGTGCGAGACGCCGGCTTACACGCTCACGCAGGGCTGGAACCGGATCATGTTCGACCTCAGCTCCGGCGCGTGGGCATGGACGAGCAACGGCGTGGTGCGGACCAATTACCTGATCAATATCCCGCAGCAATACGTTCCCGGCGTGACGTCCAACGTGCTCGAAGACGTGCGGCAGGTGGGTCTGGTCTTCAAGGATCTGCCGGCGGGCGAGGGTGTGGTTTATATTGACGATATCCAGATCAAGCGTGACGACGGCTTTGTGGTGTACGCGGATGATCCGCTGAACCCGGTGATCAAAGAGCACGCGCTGCTCATGAAATCGCGCAACGTGGCGACGAACGATCCGGCCAACAACGCGCCGGCCGCGGCGGACTTCACCGTGGTTGCGCATCCACTGGATCCGACGCCGTTCGCTCTTGCCGGGTCGGATGAGGACGAAGATTTTCTGTCGTACCGCATTGTTCAGAAACCGACGAACGGCTGGGTGTTCGGCACACCGCCGTCGGACATGGTGTATCGCCCGAAAATCGGTGCAACCGGCCGCGACACGTTCCGGTATGTGATTCACGACGGCAAAGTGGACAGCGCGGAGATCGAAGTGAGCGTTCAGTACGCGGGCTTCGAGCATGTGCGCTACGACTTCGAGAACGACGAAGAGGGCTGGTATGCCAACGCCACGGAATGGTCGGGCTACGCGGTGACCGCGGTGGTCCAGGCGACGGAAATGTCCTTCCACGGCGGCGGCTCGCTGCGGGCGGAAGTGGATCTGCGCGCCGGGCTTTACGACGCGGGCGATGCCGAGGTGAACATGGAATACAATCCACCGCCGCACGTGCTGGGGCCGGTGGATCTTGAGAACCAGACGATCACGATCAGCGTGTTCTGTCCCGTGGGCGCGCGGGGACACGAATCGAACCCGAACCGCATCCAGATTTATGTAAAGGATGATGAGTGGCGCGGCGAGTACACGGCGGAAGTCAACATCGAGGAGGACCGGTGGGTCACCTACACACTGACCGTTTCGACGAACACGCCGCCCGGAGGCTGGACGGCCGACGACTTCAATCCGCGGCGCATTCGCGCGGTGGGTGTGCGCGTGAAGCATGGCGGCGCGGGGTCGGATTATGTCGGCCCGATCTACATTGATCCCGTGAGTTTTCCAATCATTGGAAAAACTCTGTATGGGTTTTTCCAGGGATTGGAAGATTGGACGACCGAGGATTGGAGTTCCGGTCACGCTTCGCTGGATTGGCTGGGCGACACGGGCAATCCGCGTCCCGGCGCGCTGGAAGTTACGCCGGCGGCAGGCACAAGTTACGGGAAGTTCTACATCAAGGACTACACCCTCGTGGACGATCAGAACCTGCTCTACACGCCGGTCCTGCAGGCCTCCGTCTGGGTTCCTTGCGACGCGCCGGACAACGTGCATCACGCGGTTCGCGCGGCGCTGGTCCTGCGCTCGCGCGTGGACGGATGGGCCTACGGGCATATAAGCGAGCAGCAGGTGTTGATCCCGTGTCAATGGAACCTGATTACCTGGGATATGTCCTCGCTGCCGTCCGATGTGCTGATGCACGCGGACGAGTTCGGGCTCGAGATCGAATGGCCGAACCGCGATGTGTGGGCCGGCGCGGTGGTGGTGGATACGATCAGCGTACAGCCGCGCTTGCCGACGGCTGCGCCGCAGGTCGTGTCGGTGACGCCGTCGTCCGCATCGGTCGGCCGGTACGAGAAGTTCGAGGTGGCGGTCGGGCTGGACCATATCGCGGGGCTGAATCCGTACAATCCGCGCATGGTGGACCTGCGTGGTGTCTTCACTTCGCCTTCCGACCGCACATGGACCGTGAACGGGTTCTACATGGAGGGGGCGGACGATGCCTACGGATCGGGCTCGTGGAAGATCCGGTTTGCGGCAGACGAGGCGGGGGCATGGTCGTACCGGGTCGTCGTGGCCAACAACATGGGCGCGCACACCTCGGCGGTGCAGAATTTTACGGTCACGGCGAGTGAGCGCAGCGGTTGGATTCGCACCGCGGAAGAAGATCCTTATTACTTCGCGCACGATGATGGGAGCCCGTTCCTCGGCATCGGTTACTGCCATCCGTGGGATGGTGATGATGAGGGCCTGTTCAGGACCTGCGCGGCGAACGGCATCAACATGCTGCACTGGTGGATGGCGCCGTGGGACACAATGCTGACGGTCAAGCGGGCGAATCCGGATGAGTGGTGGCGCGAGGAGTCCTCGTACGACACCTACGAGCAGATGCGCGCGCGGCGGCTGGACCGGATCGTGGATTATGCCGAGCAATACGGCGTGAAGCTGGTGTGGACGATCTGGCCGCACGACGCGATCCGCGACTTCAACCACCACAAGTGGCGCATCAACGGAAGCTGGGCGGTCGCGGCGGACGAGAAATTCAGCGAACCGGAATGGTACATCAACGCGTTCAGCGAGCTGGACGATCCGCCGATGAACCAGAAGTTCTTTTATGATTCCGTCTACAAGGAATACCAGGACCGGCTGTACCGCTACATCATCGCGCGCTGGGGTTACAGCGAGGCGATCGGGACGTGGGCGCTTGCCTCGGAAATGTTCGGGACCTTCGCCGATTCCGCGAGTTGCATCAATTACCAGGGCGAGCAGTGGGTGACCAACAAGAACGCGCTGTTCGGCGAGAACCCGTACGACAACATCAACACGAACCAGGCGGACGGGAACGACTACACGATTTCCTGGCTGACCTACATCAACGACTACTTCACGAACAATGATCCGTTCAAGCATCCGACCACGGCCAGTTATGGTACGGATGAATACTGGGAGCACGGGTTCCCGGTGATTGACGTCCCGCAGATTCACACGTACGCCGACCTGTACAGCTGGATCACCCCGCCCGTGACGGTGGCGAAGTATCATCACTACCTGCGCGAGCACTACGCCAAGCCCTCGTTCATGGGCGAGATCGGGACGGTGGAGTGGAAGCTGTTTGAGCCGGATTACGTGCGCGTGACGGCGTGGCCGGGCATCTGCTCCGGGGCGGCGATCACTCCGATGATGTGGACGACGCCCGCGTTCTCGTGGTTCGGTGACGCGAAGATGGGGCCGTGGTATGAGGCGATGTCCGCCGAGATGAAAGTCGTGGCGAAATTCGCGCAGGATATCCCGTTCCACCGGTTGGGCCTGGAGCCGGCCGACGTCGAAACGCGGGAGCTGGGCGAGCCGGCGGAGACGCTGATCGAGAGCTTCGAGAGCGGTATGAACGACTGGGCCACGTGGGGGCCGGCGGTGACGAACGCGGTGATTGTGACCAATCATGCGACGCACGGCACGTTCGCGCTGCGGCTGGATATTGATATGAAGACGTACGCGGAAATGCCGGATGGCCCGTCGGGCATCGAGAAGTACAAGGACGATGGCTTTACGTACAACTGGTCGAACTACTGGCCGCGCGGCACGATCAAGATGGATGTCTATATCCCCGAGTTTTATCACCCGGAAAACAACCCGGACGGCTTCCTGCTCGGTATCAACAAAGATCCGCGCTCGATCATCGAAGTGTTCACGACGGACGAGTTCGGCGGGAACTGGGACTGGCATTCGACGACGAACCGCTACGGCGGCCCGATTCGCGAAGGCGGCGGCTGGAAGAAGCTGACCGTCGGCATGCTGTGGAATCTGGAGCTCGACCTGGCGTACGTTCCCACCGCGGAGCGGGCGTCGAACATTTCCGGTCTCAAATTCCAGTTCGGCGATGTCGGCATCCTGCGCGGGCCGATCTACATTGATAACATCACGGCGGGCATGTATGCCTATAACACCTATGGCATGATCAGTTCCAACCGCGAGTTTGCCTTCGCGTGGATCCAGGACCGCGCATGGTCCGATGACCTCATCGCCAGCAACGCGATCTTCCAGCTCAACGGGTTGAACCCCGGCGAGTACCACCTCGAATGGTGGGACACGCGTACCGGGATCTCCGGCACGTTCAACGCGACGGCGGAGACGGGAACGCTGAAGGTGGCCGTACCACCGTTCAACAAGGACATTGCCGTCAAGGTCCGGCGCATCGGCGCCGTATCCGCGACGGCGCACAACGTGGCCGTTGCCGCGCTGCAGGAGCCGGAGTGGGTGGTGCGCGCATTGTACCAGCCGGTGTACGTCCTGGCCGTCAACCGGGGCACGGCGACGGAGACGTTCAGTGTGACGCTGACCGACGAGGCGACTTCGCAAGTGGTTGGCACCAATACGGTAACGCTTGGAGCGGGCGAGTCGGAGTGGACCCGGTTTATCTGGAACACGATGAACGGGCCGTTCGATGTTTATCATGAACTGAAGGCCGTGGCATCCACTGTTGCGGGCGAGACGGAGACGGACGACAACACGTGGATGGGCCGCATCATGGTATACGCAACAACTCCTCCGTGGGATACGGGCGACGGGTTGCGGCGTTGGCAGGAGGATGCGCACGGATCCGACGGGCGCGCGCTGCTGGTGTCCACGAATTTTGCGACGCACGGAGAAACATCGTTCGAGTTCTACCACCGTTCGCCGCAATTGGATCAGGCTTACTTCGGATTCGACAACGTGTACGAGGACTGGTCCGACCGGACGTCCCTCGCGATGGACCTGAACGTCCTGAGCGATGCGACGCACGTGCAGCTCCTGATGCGAACGGGCGAAGATTGGATTTGGCACTTCTCTGAATTCCTGGCGATCACTTCGGGCATCAATCACGACGTCACGTTCAGCTTCATCGCAAGCAACTGGACGCGAGCGGTGTGGAACGAGGAGACGCAGCAGAACGACTACCTTGAGAACGTCGTCCCGAACGGCATGGAGGAAGTGCAGCAGGTGTTCATCAAGTTTGTCGGCTACACCGATGAAGGATATATCTACGTGGACAATATCCGCCTCGACGGACTCTACAAGTTGCACATCGCTTATTTCGGCGGGCTCGACTTGTTCCCGAAAGCGATTGCCGAGCAGTCGAATTACACCGGCGCCGCATGCGCGTGGATGATCGCCAGCTATCTCAACAGCGCGCCATTTGAAAAGACGCAGACACAGATCTACAACGAGATGGCGAATGATCCGGCGCACAATCACGAGATCACGCCGCAAAGCTGCGCGTCGTGGATGCTCGCCAACGTGCCGGCAGGCTATTGGTTCGGCGCGCGCACAGCATCGAACCTGACCGATGCCGTGAAGGAAGCGGTGTACTGGGTGGACTTCGTTCCGCCTGCGGGCCTGCAGTCGCCGGCCTATATTTTGAACGGGACAAACTGGTCGTACCACGTTGTGCGCGGATTCCATTCCAGCGCAAAGCCTTATGACGGCGGGTATGGCGTGACGAGCAACAATCGCTTCACGGTGTACGGCTTGTGGCTGAACGATCCGCGCGTTGGCGGGCTTGGCTATAATCTGTATGCTTCCGCCGCGGAGATGACCAACATTTACCAGCCATCCACGAGCGACGGGAAGTACTACATTGTTGCCGAGCCGCCGGCAGATGAAGAGGCGATGGCGGTGGCTGAAATGCGGCTGGCGGGAACGGCCCTCGAGCTGGCCGCGCCGGCGCCGAATCCTGCTCTTTCCAAGTTCCTGGCGGAGCGGTTCGGGGGCGCCGCGGGGACGAAATCCGGGGCCGGCGGCGGCGATCCCGCGCTCTATGAATCCGTGCCGCAGGCGTTGCGCGAAGATGGCGGGTTCATGGACGCCTTCAGCGCGGGCGGCGTGGTGAATTATTATCCCGTGAACACGAATCGCGCGGACAAGTATTACCTCGGGGCCGGCGGGGTGCGCGGACCTGCCACGACACGCTTCGTGGTTAAACTTGCGCCTGACGGCTCGTTGCTGCAGGCCACGTGGAGTGACGATCCGGAGTTTTACCGGCCGCTGATCATCGAGGCGGCGGACTGGGTGGCGCGGCGCGAAATTGAGGGTGGCGAGGAAGCCGAAATGACCGGGAGTGAGCTGGTTTCGGCGGAAGGCGGGTCCGCGTTCAATCCGCAATGGGAACTTACGTATGACGTGGAAGGGCAGCCGGTGTTTGCGCTCGTCCGGCACGATGTGGATCTGAGCGGCGATGCGGACGAGGACGGAATGAGTGATGGCGATGAGCTTTACTCCGGCACAAGTCCTGACAGCGCACTCTCCGTGTTCATCATCGAGGGCGGCATCCTGCGCGCGCTGGGTGAGGATCGGATGGTGATACAGTGGCCGAGCCTGGAAGGCCGGACGTACAGTGTATATCGGGCTGATCGCATCACGGAGCCATTCGAGATGTTGTGGTCTGGCATCCCGGCCACAGCGCCCATGAACAGCAGCACGGACGTGGTCGTTTCCGCCTCCAGCGCCTATTATCGGGTTGTGGTGGAATAATTGATCGGGGATGGCTTGCCATGAAGTAGAGCCTTCAGCCTGCCGTCATGGCGGAGAGGGAGGGATTGCTGCGGCCTTCTCCTGAAGTCCTTGCCCTTGCTTCGCTCGGGGCTTCGCCAGCGCTCGCGGCTACCCTCGCCGCTCGCGCTCGAACCCGCAGCGCCTTCAGCCCGACGTCATGGCGGAGTCTCTTGAATCTCGTGCGAACCGCCATGCTCGGCCACGAATAGGAGTAGACCAAATCGCCCGGCCGGATGCAACGTCTCTACCTCGCGGCGCTGACGCGCCGCTCGGAACATGCCCCCGGCTCGGCGCTCCCGCGCCTCGCCGCCCTTCCACCCCCGGCGCACGCTGGCGCGTCGTTTTGCAATCCGGCAAAACTCCTCGCCCACTGTGCGCCGCCTCCCCGAAAAGCCCCGGCTCCGGCCACTGCCCGACGCTGTCGCGTCGGGCGCGGCCTCGCACGGGGCTTTTCTGCTCCTCGCCGCTGGACGCGGCTCGGAGTGCGGTCGCCGCTTGGTCGCGGCGGAATGGTCTTGGCCTGCTGGCCGCAGTCCAAGACCCGGCGGAACGATGGGCGTTCCGCCGAAAGGCCGGGCTGAACGCCCGGCCTTCAGAGCGGCGGCGATCCTCTCGCCCTCCATCCTCTCTTCCGCTCTCCGCCTTCTGCCGTTCTTCTTTGCCGCCCCGAAACGGGGCGGCCTCGGCACGCGCGCGAAAAAAAGGAATGCGGTAGCGGCAGAAGCCGTTTCGCTCCATTCAGTGCTTCGCACTGACGCCGCCGCTCAGGAGCGCTCAGACCTACCGGTCTTTGCTTAGAGCGCAAATCGCGTTTCCTGAACGGAAACGCCGTTTGCTCAATCGCGCCGCTTGCGCTCCTGAACGTCGCGCTTCACGCGGCGCTCTCCACCCTGCCGCATTTCAAGTGCCGGTTTCTTCGGCTCTGTTCACTCCACGAAAAGGCGTGACGCCTTTTCGTTCGTTCACCTCCACCGGCGACGATCACTTCAAATGCGGCCCCCACGGAGCCGCCGGGCAATTCGCCCCGCGTGTTTGTCTACGCCAAATCATCGGGGCCATTTGCCAACGTCCGGCGGCAAGAAGCCTGCCGGGCGCATTAGGAGCGAAATGCGCCCGGCACCGTTGCGGCGGCGGCCTTCGGCCTTGTCCTCACTGGCGGTCGGGCTTCGCCCTTCGCGGATTGTCTTCACAATCTCCGAACAACATCTATCAAGCAGACCCCTTTTGCCCATCGCTTCGCAGTCACGCCCCCTCTCTGCCTAAGCATCCGCTGACCTTGCTCGGCCAACCGAAAACGGCCGCGCCAAGTACGCCGAACCCGCTGCCGGGTTCGGCGCTGTGGCGCTTTCCGATTTCATCGGAATCCGTTTTCTCGTTGGCCTGCGCGAGGCGTCTGCTACGGCAGTTCCGGGGCGTGCCCGCTCCACTCTTTCAAGACCACCCACCGGACCCTTGCGCGCGGGATGCCCACCCCGAAGAAATCCCGCGCGCTCAAGACGGCTTCTATCGGTTTGCGGCGAAGGGAACTTCGTCCGCAAACCAGAAGCCCAATTGTACCGTGGCCTCCCTCCCGTCAAGGATACTTCGCTCCCGCTTCGCGGGATGCGATCCTCCTTGACGGGTCCCTTCCGGCCACAGTCCGGGAAACGCAGGGCCAAAAAAATGTCTGGCCATTCTTAGTTCCTTCTGCACAATACGAAGAGAATTCCGAGAGTCGTATCTTCGGAATATGTTCTTTGAGAAAGTGATCTTTGCATTTACGCAGTAGTCGTTTCGACTGAAAACCGCGAAATTTCTCCTTCTGAAACGAGGCTGTGGAGATGCGCCCCATATGGGGCGCGGCTCCCTGTCTTGTGTTTCAGAAGGTGGGGCTTCGCGGTCCCTCAGTCGAGGCATGAGCTTGGAGTTCGCGCCTCTTTTTTTTGGCGTGGACACAAAGCGGAAGGTTCCGACAGAGCACACGGAAGGGGTGAATGATGAATCAATCCAGCATCGTTAGAGCCGAGTTGGCGCTTGTTGTCTTGACGTACAGCTTGGCGGTTCTCGCAGTGAATGGCACGCAGGTAGAAGGACCCGCCATTGATCCAACAATCTACAGAGACTTGATGTCCCGGGAGGTTGCAGATGTCCATGACTTGGAGGAGTTCTTCACCGAGCAGCAGGACTTCTTCCTGCCTATTACGCCGCCCGATCCCGACTTTGTTCTTCGCCAGGCGGGTTATCCAACAGTCCTCCCGTTTTCGTGGAAAAGCTTCCCGCCCGAATTCAGCAAGAATCTCGTCTTGGAGTATGAAAACAGCGTCCCCGTCTACTCGGTTACGATCCTCGAAGACCCGTTCACGCGCGAAACGGTATTCCTGAACGCGAAGGGCGAGAAGCTGTTCACCCTCGCCCCGCCGTTTGACTACGATCCGTTTTCCTATCTCCGCTCCATCTTCCCGAGCCTGTACGCGGGACGCTATTCATTCAATCAGATTTCCTACTGGCAGAGCCTTTACGATCCTGCCCGTATTCAGATTTCGGCGAAGTTGATTCCGACCGAGTACGTCGAGCCGTACCTCTATGTGTCCGAGCGCATCGCGGAGGAAGCCGCGCTCGCCGCCGCTCTTGATGGCGGCGGCTTCACGCTCCTGCGGTCCGGCGAAGCGGACAGCAACATTGTCTTTGAAGTGATAGGGCGGACGAACGGCGGGATTCGTCTGGTCATCGGCTACCCGAACGACTTCACGAACCGCCTGGACGTGTTTACCTGCAACGACCTGATGCAATACGTCTGGACGTTTGCGAAGAAGGAACTTTCCACTGCCGGCACGAACGAAATCACCTGGGTGGACACCAACTATTGGGTGGCGAGCGGCCCGCCGGTCCGGTTCTACGCGGCGGGCAACGCCGACATGGACACCGATGGCGACGGCTACGCCGATGCCCGCGAAATCATGGTCTACAAGACCGACCACACCGATTCGAACTCCCGGCCGGTCCGTGTGTCGGGCATCGTGAGTTACACCGGCATCGAAACGGGCACGATCTACGTTCTCAGCGCGACAGATTCGGACGGCTGGTCCATTGCGCAGTCCGTTCCGTTACCCGGCCCCGGCGCGTACTCCAACGATATCGGCAACAATCAAAGCTACTGGTTCAAGGCGTTTCGTGACGTGAACACAAGTTACTCGCGGGATGAGTGGGAGCCTTGGGGCATCTACAGCAATGCGGCGCTGACGGTGACGACCGACGTTTCCGGCATCAACATCACGATGCAGGACCAACCGAGCGTTTGGGGAACGATTGATTACACCGGCAACGAGACCGGCGACATTCATGTTATCGCTGTGACAACTTCGAACGGTTGGGATACCGCCTACCAGTATGTGATACCATGGGTGCAGGAGGGAGACCCATTGACCGGTGGAGTTGTCTACGTAACGTTTCCCGCGCCTTTCTCGATCACCGGACTGCCCGCCTCGAACTACTGGATTCGGGCGTTCATTGATGTGGATACAAACGGGGCCTATACGGACCTGGAGCCAGCAGGGGAGCACGCATCGAGCGCGATTCCAGTCAGCAACCGCGTAACGGGGATTGATGTTACCATCGCAATGGACTCGGACGGCGATGGCATTCCCGACTGGTGGGAGGTCGCTCATGGCCTCTCGCCAGACGATCCAGACGACGCAGTGCTGGACTTGGACGAGGACGGATTGAGCAACTTCCAAGAATACCTGAACGGCACCTCGCCTAACAACTACGACAGCAACACCAACGGAGTGCCGGACGGCTGGGACACCTACGGCGCGACGATTATCAAGGGCGACGTGAACGGCGACGGCGTCCTTTCCGCCGCCGACCTGACGGCGCTCGACAACATCCTCGCGCAGGGCACGTACAACGAGACGCCGGTCACGTTTGCGCAAGCCGACCTGAATTCCGACGGGGTGCTCGACGAAATTGACCGACAGGGCCTGCAAGACCTGCTCGACGGACGCCCGCAACTTTTCATCATGAGGCCGAGAGCGAAATAAGGGGGATGACAATGCCAAGCGCAAAGACAAACAAGGGACAAGAACTGTCAACGAGGGGAAAGCACGGAGGGGGGTATTGTCTGGGTTCGTATCTCAGGCAAATCGTGTGCGCAGTTTCTTTGTGTGCGATCCTGCTTCCCGTTCCTGTGCAAGGATCGTTTGCGAGCGAGGAAAAGCCGAAGGATGTAGCGATGGCGCTCACGGAGTGGGTCCTCTCTGGTGACTGGCTGATTACGCGATGGCGTTTGCCTGACTCCCGGATTTCCAACAAGCCTCTATTGGGCGGCCAAACCGTGCAGCTTCTTTCGGTTCTCCCCGCCACGGAAGAGGAAACACCTTTTGTTCTCCACCTCGATATCGGGGCTGAGTCTGCTGATCTGTTCGTCCTGGGCGAGGGAGGGAATATTCTCTGTTCCTTCCGGAGGTCGGCGTCATCCCTTCCATCCGAGATGGATGCACGGCCCCGTGCGTCGGGGGTAAAGCGAATGGAATGGATTTATGATGCAGGTGATACGCAAGCAAACATTCGAGGGTTTTCTCACGGGATGACCGACATCGAGTTTGTTGTGCCATTGGCACACCCCCGACGACCGTCGGCATCCACTTCTGCGTTGTCAGAGCCCGATACCGCAGGGAGCCACCCAGCCGACTCGAAATCGGACGGTATTTTCTTGCGGGGAACGGAGGACGTGACGATAGACTGGTCAAGAATCTGGGGTTCTGCCAGCAGCGACACGGCCGAAGGCGTCGCAACCTTCGGTACAAGCATCTTTGTTGCCGGGTACACAGCTGGATCGTTCGATGGACAGGGCAATGCAGGGAGTTACGACCTATTCCTTTCGGAATTCTCTGAGGATGGAACGCGGAACTGGAGCCGCATATGGGGGTCGTCCGGATCGGATAGAGGAAGGGGTGTTGCGGTCTCCGAAGATGGCGCTGTCTATATCGCGGGAAATGCTGCGGGGACAGTACATGGGCAAGCTTACCTTGCCGGAGGCGATCTGTTGCTTACCAAGTACGATTCAGCGGGCACATGGCAATGGACACGCCTTTGGGGCTCTACAGCGGCTGAAAACGGATATGGCGTCGTTGCGAACCACACGAGTGCAGTATTCGTGGTTGGCCAAACCGGGGGAAGTTTCGATGGACAGAGCAACTCAGGCGGATATGACTTCTGCTTAAGTACGTTTACGCCTGCCGGTACGCGCACATGGTCGCGCCTGCGAGGATCATCTCAAAGCGAATATCCCAAGGCCATCGCTTTCGATGGAGAGAGCAATATCTACATTACGGGTTCGACGTTCGGGGAATTCGATGGGCAGACAAATGCGGGCAGTGGCGATGCCTTCCTTGTGAAGTACAATGCCAACGGCAATTGGCAATGGACAAGAGTATGGGGCTCTGTCTCAAACGACCAGGCTCTTGGTATTGCTTGCGATGAAGACGGGGGCGTTTATGTTGCTGGCGGTACCGAATTCGCCTTCCATGGAGCAACAAACATCGGTGCGGGAGACCCCTTTGTAACGAAATTCAGTTCCAATGGAGTGCATCTGTGGACTCGAATATGGGGCTCCACGGACCCTGACGATGCGCAAGGCATAGCAGACGTTTCCAGCGACGGCATCGTGGTGGCTGGTTACAGCTATGGGGAATTTGATGGGCAAACCAACGCAGGACAAAGGGACATCACCTTGACAAGGTTCCTTGCAGATGGGACTAGGCAATGGAGCAGGATGTGGGGGTCCACCGACTATGACATGGGGAATGCCGTGGCCTCGGACGGTGCGGGGCAATTCTATGTCGCGGGGTACGCGAATGGCGCATTCGGTGGTCAGTCCCATATCGGCGGTTCTGATGCCTTCCTGACTCGAATAACAGAGCCTCTTGACATCACCGTGTTGTCAATCGCAACCGCGGCAAACAGCACTTTTGTTGCTGTTGGGACAACGCTCTCGAAATCCGATTTCATCATTCTGACAGAACCCGCCGGCTTCGCCGATCTTGTTCAAGTGACGCCGCTCTACTTCCCCACAGTGAGCGTTTACCATGTGGTTGCCTCCTATGGGAACTCGGCAGCGACCACGACCGTGACGGCTTTGGAGCCAAGCAGCATCTTGGTAGTGGACAACACCGAGGACTTGCTGAGTATTCCCATGACGAACGGCTTGCCGGTCTACACGACAACGTTCAGCAGAGTCACTTTCGAGCAACTGCTCATGATGGCGAATGCCCAAGGCTCGCCGTTGGATCCAAATTATGATTTCAACTGGAGCGACTGGAGTAATGCGCTTGAGGTGGCGCGGTCGGCCAAGACTCGGGGCATTCTCGATGTCTTCCGAGGCCTGGACTGGGCGGATATCAAAGCCCGCATTGCCGATCCGGTCAACGTCGTGCAAGGCAATTTCTATGTGGACGAGATAGACCTCTCACTTCCGGCTCCCAACCCATTTGAAATCCGCCGCAGCTTCAGTTCTGAAAATCTGGCGCCCTCCGATCTTGGTACAGGCTGGCATTTGTCGAGGAACTACTATCTCTTCGTCAATAATGCGGTATTTGATCTGAATGCTGGCGTCTCCCTCCCGACAAATGCCGAAGTTCGGGTTTCCGAGCCCGATGGTTCCGCCGTTGTCTATTCGCGCAGAACTTCAACTCCTGCCAATGTGCTTTTGGTGAATGCAGGCGTTTCAGCAAGCGATTCCAACGCACCCTTGAACAACATCAATGCAAACGGCATCGGCGCGCGGGCGAACCTGATGAACAACCGCGTTGAATACGTGCCCTCGAATCGCTCGTTCTATGTCTACAATGGTCAAGGCTCCGTCCGCCGCTTCGACTGGCAGGAATTCGGCGCGACAAACGATCCGGCGTATCGCAAACGGCCTTATCTCGTTTATGAGCAAAGACCCAACGGCAACCGGATCAGCTTCACGTACACAGCGGACGGCCTGCCCTCAACGATCCGGGCGACCGACAACACTGGGGCAACGGTCTTCAACACCGTTTCTTTTCAGTACAACGCCGAAAGCAAGCTTTGGCGGCTCACGGCTTCCGATGGCCGGACCGTCAGTTACTATTACGACAATTTCGGTGATCTTTCGCGCGTCGTTCGGCCCGACGGAACCGAAGTGACGTATAGCTATGAGCATTTCCCGATTCAGGGGACGCCGACGAACTACTCATCTCATCGGATTACCCGCGTTCAGAAACCGGACAACCGCATTCTGGAAAACGAGTATTTCCAGATCGGCGAAACGGTTGACGGGGAAGTCCTGACGAACGGGCATTACCTCGTTGGCCGCGTGAAGTTGCAGAAGGTGACGCAGACCTCGCCGTCCGCTCTCATCACAAACGCCTGGTTCAGTTACTCCGTAGTGACGAACTCGGGCGATCCTGCGGCGGGGAGCGGGTTCACGGAAGTCTATGACGCGCTCAAGAACAAGACCGTTTACCGGTTCGACACGAACCGCCATGTAACGGCCATTGAACGCTATGCCAAGGCCCGCGACGGCAACGGCAATCCGATCATGGACGGGACAAACTTCACGTACACCCTCCATGCAACCGAGCGGCGATACTGGAACGGCGTCAACCTCGTGCGCACCGCGCTTGAGAATCCGTCGAGCGATGTTGTCTTCAATTGGGGCGCGACGTATGACGACCGGGGCAATCTGCTTTCGGAAAAGATTGCGGGGAATCTGAGCGGAAACTTCTCCGGGACGCTGCAATTCGACACGAACGGATTGCCCTTGAACGGCGAATCGGCCTCGACGCTCTACACATACACCTACAACCCGGCCAACACGAACGACGCACAAAACCTGATGACCTCGATCATCCGGCCTAATGCGTCCGTGTTGCGCTTCGTCTACGCCTCAGCCACAAACAGCAGCTTGACGGCGCGTTATTTCTGCCAGCCGGACGGCGACACAAACGCGTTCAACAATTCCATCTACAGCCGCGAGTTCTACGAATACAACGCCAACCAGGTCTTGACCAAGCGCATCACCGACGACGGGACGGCGAGCAACAAGACCGACCTTGCCGGTGTGACACAACGCCGGATCAATGAAACCACGCCCGGCGCGGCGGTCCCGACCTACGGTCTGCCGGTGACGGTGTACGACAAGTTCTACAACGGCGCTTCGGACCAGACCTTGCTTCGGCACGATCTTGCGTACGATGCGCGCGGCAACCCGACCAACGTCGTGACGTACAACTCGACGAATGGCCTCCAATTCTCGACGGCGTTCGGTTATGACCTGATGAACCGGCAGACCCTTGCCGTGGACGCGAACGGCGGACGAACGGCCTACACGTATGACAATAACGGGAACCTCACGACGATTGACGGGCCGCTCACCAACCTTACGGACACTTCGACATTCAGCTTCGATTATGCGAATCGGCTGATTTCGACGGTCAGGCAGGACGGCTATGGGAACGTCCTGACGAACACGTTTGCCTATGACGAGTACGGCAATGAGCTTGCCCGGACCAACCTGCACGGCCAGGTAACGCGCTCCTATTACGACGACCTCCACCGGCGAACGGCGTTTGTCTTGCCGATCATCACGACGGCGGAGAGCAACAACGTCGCCCCGACAATTCTTTCCGGGTTCGACATCTTCGACAACACGGCGGCGTTGATGGATGCAAACAGCAACTTGACCACCTACGCTTATAACGCGAGGAAGCAGCGGACCGCCGCCTACTACCCGGACAACACCCAGGAGACGTTCACCTACGACACGGCGGGAAGACTCATTGAATCCGTCGCCCCGAATGGCTCCTACACGGAATACGATTATGACTTGCTGGACCGCGTTACGAATCGGTCCGTTTCTTCTGACACTGGCACACTTCTTGCGCGATACTCGACCGCTTACAACGCGTTCAACGTGACGGCGCTGACGGACGCCAACACGAACACGACGAGCTTTGCCTATGACTGGGCGGGCCGTCTGACGTACGAATACGGCCCCGGCGCGACGGCAACGCGGGCGCAGACGCAATACCTCTACAACGACTTGAGCCAGGTCGGCGAGCGGCGCGTCTGGTTCGGGACGAACGCCACAGATTACAGCGCGACGGTTTACGGTTACGACAATCTCGGGCGCGTGACTTCTGAGGTCGTGCAAAGCTCCGGCGCGGTCGTGTTGCTCAAGACCGAATATGGCTACGACTTGGCGGGCAACCGGACATTGGTCCGCACGTTCCCGACGGCGGCGAGCGGCGGGGCAACAACCGTCAGCGAGTACGACGCGCTGAACAACATCGTCGCCGTGACCGACGCCCTCACGAACCGGACGACGATCGTTTACGATTACTCCGGCTCCGGCCTCAAGAGTACCGTCACCGACGCGCTGACAAACAAGACCATTACCATTCTTGACGCGCTCGGGCGGCAAACGACCGTCGAACGGCGCAACGCCACGAACGGACTCTTGCGCCTGACCGAGTACCGCCACGACCCGAACGGGAACCGGACGCGGGCTATTGAGACGGTCATCGGCTCAAACCATGTCATCACGGCGGGCTGGACCTATGACGGCCGTAACCGCGTCTTGACGATGACCGAAGCCTTGGGGAGCGCAGACGAGCGGACGACCCGGTATTTCTACAACGACGTGGGACAGCTCTACTCGCAGAAGAACCCCAACGGCGTGGAGTTCTTCCATTTCTACGATTCGCGCGGGCGCGTCGAGAACCTCGTTTCCGGGGACAACTCCATTCGCTACCGGTACACGTACGACGCGAACAATAACATTGTGAGCGTTCAGGACATCGTCACGGGCCAGACGACAACGCGGGAGTTCGACGAAAACAACCGCGTGAAGAAGGAAACCCAGGCGACAGGCTTTGTCCTTGAGTATGCTTATGACCGGGCGGGCCGTGAAACGCGGGCTCTGCTTCCCGGCAGTAACGCCGTGGACTACGCCTACAACGCGGCTTTCCTGACCGCCGTCCGGCGCATGACAAACGTCACGAGCCTAGGCGCGGCGGGAAGTCTTGCCTATCAGCACAGCTACACGAGCAACGATCTTGCCGGGAATATACTGGCCGTGACCTTGGCGAGCGGCCAAGCGCAGACGTTCCAGACTGACCGGCTGAATCGGCGGACGCTCATTTCCGGTCCGGCATGGACGCAGACGGTCGCCAGCGGAACGAGCGGCTATGACCCGGCGGGCAACCTCAAGAACTTCACGGTTAACGATCCCGGCTCAACGCTGAACTTCGTTCATACGTACGACGGGCTTTATCAACTGGCTTCCGAGGCGGGCGTTGTGTCGCGCACCTACGCGCATGACTCCATCGGCAACCGGCTTTCGCTCAACAGCGGGGCGACGGCGTACACCTACAACCACCTGAACGAACTTCTCTTGCAGAACGCCGCGACGAACGTCCTGACGGGCACGATTCGCGTGCCGGTGTCCGGGCTCTATGGGCCGACGAAGCTTTCCGAGGCGGTTTCTTCCGTGACTCTGAAACTCGACGCGGGCAGCCCCGTGTCGGCGGCGCTTACAAACGGGACATGGGAGTACGTGAACGGCGGGTTGAAGGGCTTGAACGTCCCGGTTGACGGCGCAAATCACACCATCGCCGCCACCGCGACGACGACGAACAGCCTGACGAACGCGAAGACGGTTACGGTCAGCTACGCCTCGACGACGATTACGGGCTACCGGTTTGACCGAAACGGCAACCTCGTTCAGCAGATCGCGCACGGAAGCAACGCGGTTGTCTGGTCATACACTCACGACGCCCTGAATCGCATGGTGATGGCAACCAAGGCTTGCCCGACATGCGACACGCTGACCGTCCGCTTTGCCTACGATCCGTTCAATCGGCGGATTTCCAAGACGGTTTCAAGCGGCGCGACGACTTCGCTTGTTCAGCGGTTCGTGTGGGACCGGCAAAGCGAGATCGGCGCGGCGGATTCCTCCGGCAACCTCCTTCAACTTCGCTTCCTGGGCCGTGGACTTGGAAACGAGGTCGGCGCGGCGGTCGCCGTTGAAATCAGAACGAACGCCGCCAGCGCGTGGGTCGCTTACGTGCCGATTCACGACCACCGGGGCAACGTGGTTGTCCTTATCAATCGGGCAAGTGGGGCCTTGGCTGAGTACTGCCGGTATGACGCTTTCGGAAACGCGCAAATCTATAACCCGGCTCATTCGCTCCTATCGGATTCCGCCGTCGGCAATCCGTGGCGGTTTGCGTCGAAGCGCACGGACATGGAAACCGGCTTCGTGTACTTCGGGCGTCGGCTCTACGACCCGCAGGCGGGAAGATTCGTCAGCGCAGATCCGCTCGGGTTCCTTGACGGGCCGAACCGATATCTTTTCGCGCAGGCAACCCCTCTCGTCATGACCGATTTCGACGGACTGCTTGCCCGCCAGCTTGGGCACAACGTCGCGGGCTGGGCGGACGCCAACTTCAGCTTGGTCAACGACGATTGGCGATACATCCCGACTATGAACTATCTCGACTGGTCGGGCTGGAGCGACTACCTGCCCGCAGCCATCCAAAACATGCTCTTCGCCCCAATCTGGAACCTCGTGGCCGGGACCGCCAATCCGATGATTGATGTCCATATCTATGGTTCGGATTCCGAATATGCGCCTTTCATGTTTGTGATGATGCATCCGGAAATCGGGATGCAGATTGAGTACACCAGGCAGGCTATGGGGCCGCTCATCCGCACATCCGCCGGACGTGTGACCCAAGCCTTCCGTCGCTCATCAACGGCTGATGACGTGGTCGTCGATCCGCTCATGCAAGTCGGCCGACATGGCGACATGCCAACACCACGACCAGACGGCTACCAATCGCATCATGGTGTTAACACCGTTTGGATGAAGGAGAATACGCCTGGATACATAGCTAGCGATGCGCCAGCGGTTCTTATGAAGAACGATCCATCTCACAACGCAACCAGGGACATCTTCAATCGAATTCGTAGTGAGATCGCGGGTCGCCAGGGTGTAAGCATAAGGGACATCGACTGGTCACAAGTGTCGCCTGGCACCGCATGGAGACTCGCAGAAGAGCAATTCCAAGCCGCAAATGTGGCTCCCGTCGTGCAGGAGGAGTACTTCAGACAGTTCAATGCCTACCTAGAATCCCTGAGGTGAACCATGCCAAAACTAAACGCCAAGAATCTTCCGCTCGCACTCGTGCCTCTAGTTCCAATGGCCGAGAAATGGGGCATTGGGGATGACTATGATCGAGAGGCGGCGGTAAGCAATGCTTCCGTTGTGGAACTTGAAGCGCTGATTCATTGCATTGACGGGATCAGTGATGACGATCTCTATGGCTGGCTTGAGAGATGCCAGAAGACGCCCGATCATCATACCGAAGAATACGCGGCGATAACGTGCCTCACAATGGCCATCGATTCCGCGAAAGTCGAATTGAGAAAGTTTCGGGGAAAATAATGTGGTGTGGAGATGAATACATCGAGGCGCTGAAATGAACGCTGACCACCTGAGCGCGGAGAAAGTCCCAAGCAAACTTGAGTCGATCCTGTCCTATGCTGAAAGATGGGGTATTCAGGATGACATCGACCGAGAGACTGCGATTGAGGAAGCAACGCAAGAAGAACTGGCAGATGTCGCGAGTTGTTTGGACTCTACAGACGATGGCATCTTGGTTGAATGGCTGACCGGCCTTGAGTCTCGAAAATTACCGCTCACAAAGGAGTATGTCGCCATAACCTGTCTTACGATGGCTGTACAGTCGGCAAAGGCCGAAATGAAGAGGCGCAATCGAGCGAAACAGTCATGATCGCTCGCGGAGACGACATCGTCTTTCCAATCCAGTATTTGACATCAATAACGTCACTGGCGTTTTTCGTCGGGAACTCGATTACCTCATCGAAAAGGGGTTCCGGTTCAGTGCCGATGGGACGCGAATGATCAGGTAACGAAGGAGTTCAGAACGATGAAAGAACTTAAGAACGTTGCGACCCGTATTGCCATGCTTCCGCGTAGCTTCAACCAGTCGGGGACAAAGTCGATGAAGACACTACTCTCCGAAACAGGTTACTCCGAGGTCAAGGAGTTGCTATCTGTCAGCGAGATAAAGGAATCGCTCAGGACAAACCCCGAGTGCGTTTCAGAATGGCTACAGTACTCAGAAGACAAGCGGGTTGAGTCCGGCTGGTATTTTCGCCAGACGAGTGGCGGCTGTACCGTCGGTAAGCGTGCTAGGAATGGCCGCCATGTGTCCGAGCAATCTTTCCCGGATGCACTCGACGCGTGCGCCGTCTTCATCAAGCAAGAAGTCGAAAGCATCGCAACATGACCAGACCCCGTTCCATGCCCGAGTGGGAACATCTTGATACAATCAGAGAGCGTGCGTGCCAACGAATCTTAGGTGCCGCGCCGCTCCACGAGATTCATCTTGTCCCCATCGCCGTGCAGCACATTGAGGTATACGTCTTCTATGAACGTGACAGCGATTTGCACGAATGCCGTGAGAGCGGAGTCACGCGCAAAGTGAAGACTATCCTTGCAGAGGAGCTCAATCGTGGGGGTCGAGGTTCCGAAGCAGGGGTTCAAGTGTATTTCGAGTTCGACTCTCACGAGAACGTAGTTAAGAACTATGAGGGTAGCTATTTCCTGCGGTTGCGCTGAGTCACAAGCCGCTCAGATTGAAACGACGAAGACGCGCGCGTGCCGAGGCCGCCCCGAAACGGGGCGGCAAAGAAGAACGGCAGAAGGCGGAGAGCGGAAGAGAGGATGGAGGGCGAGAGGATCGCCGCCGCTCTGAAGGCCGGGCGTTCAGCCCGGCCTTTCGGCGGAACGCCCATCGTTCCGCCGGGTCTTGGACTGCGGCCAGCAGGCCAAGACCATTCCGCCGCGACCAAGCGGCGACCGCACTCCGAGCCGCGTCCAGCGGCGAGGAGC
>Ga0334884_1002242_pt1 | contig 25351 bp, 24 predicted proteins | sample GraSluR1_MG_7_FD_207215 | JGI IMG/M metagenome (GOLD analysis project Ga0334884, IMG submission 207215) | Sludge microbial communities from methane-producing bioreactor in Wageningen University, Netherlands - Granular Sludge_12_05 R1 | ecosystem: Engineered > Bioreactor > Anaerobic >...
ACCCCCGGCCGGAGGAGTGCCTTTTTCTCTCCACCCATCAGCCCTGTTCCATGTGCTACTCCGCCCTGGCCTGGGCGGGATTCCCCCGGGCGTACTACCTTTTCGGTTTCGAAGAGACCCGAGACCTCTTTTCCATACCCCACGATATACGCATCCAGCAGGAACTTTTCGGCTGTACCTCCCCGAACAGAAAAAACGCCTTTCTTGAGCTTATCTGCCTGCGGGAGATGATCCCCCCGGAGCGGGAGGATCTGCAGGAACGCATAACAAGGTTGGAAGAACGCTACGCCGGGCTTGCGAAGGCCTATGAAGAGGTTCGGGAGTCCTGCGAGGAGATCACCCGGAAGTAGCTGGGGGAAAAGCTCCGCTTCTTGCTGTGAAAAGATGGTGGCGGAGAAGGGGTGGTTGCTCGTAGTTGCTCGCATAAGGAGAGAAGAAATGATACAGAGCATCAAGTTGAAAAATTATGGCCCTCTCGCCAGGCTGGATTGGCAAAATTTAGGAAAGATCAACCTAGTGATCGGCGGCAACGATACCGGGAAGACCTTCTTGCTGAAAATCCTTTACAGTGCCATGAAAACTATTGAAGAGCACCGGCGAGGGGACGATCAGCGTTCAGCTGCGGAGATCCTGGCGGGCAAACTGTACTGGACTTTTCAGCCGGATAAAATCGGAGATCTTGTTACCAAGGGAACCGAGAGTCCTCTTTGCTGTAGAATGAAATATAATGATAAGGACTTTATCTATAAATTTGGCAAAGATACCACCAAGCAAATTTCCTCTTTGGAAAATCATGTTCCCCCTCGGGGGAGTAATTCCATCTTTTTGCCCGCAAAAGAGGTTCTCTCGTTGCATCATATTATTTTAAAATCCAGGGAGCAGGACACCTCCTTTGGTTTTGATGACACCTATCTCGATTTGGCTCGGGCGTTGCGTCTCTCTCCCCAAAGGGGGAAAAACTACAAGGAGTTTTCCGATTCCCGGCAGAGGCTTGAATCCATGCTGGGGGGTACAATTGAGTATGACGATGCCGGAGGGCGTTGGCAATTCAAAAAGGGAAATCAAAAATTTTCTCTAGGAGTAACTGCGGAGGGGATCAAAAAGATCGCCCTTCTGGATACCCTGCTCGGCAATCGCTATATGGATATTCACTCCATTGTCTTTATGGACGAACCTGAATCCGCCCTTCATCCCACCGCTATTTCAGAACTTCTGGATATTGTGGCGGTATTGGCGGAACGGGGTATCCAGTTCTTTCTGGCAAGCCATTCCTATTTTGTGGTGAAGAAACTGTTTTTGATCGCCCAGGAGAAGGGGCTTTCTGTTCCTGTTCTCTCCGCTCAGGAGGAGGAGTGGGTTCAAAACGACCTGCTGAAGGGGATGCCGGAAACCTCGATTATTCAAGAATCCATACGGCTCTACAAGGAAGAAGTCGGGCTGGCCCTCAAATGACGGCTACAACTATTTTGGAGTCCCGCATGACCTTCGGTCCCTATGCGGAGGGGGCATGCTTTCACATCGAAAAGAGCCACAGCTATGCGGCTCTTCAGAAACACGTTCAGATGGGGGAGTTTTTACTTCTTCGCACTGATAACAAAAGGCCTCCTGTGCTCTGGGTGGTGGAAGCCAAGTCGAGCAGCCCCCGGCCGGAGACGCAGCCACATTTTGATGCCTTCATCGCTGAGATTCGAGAAAAGCTCGTCAACGCCTTCTCTTTAGGATGGGCCTGCTGTCTGGGAAGGCATGAGCACGCCGAGAGGGATCTTCCAGAGGCTTTCAAAGAGCTTGAGTTGTCCAAGGTTGACGTGAAGTTTATTCTCGTGATTAGCGGGCATAAAGAGGAGTGGCTGCCTCCTCTTCAGGATGCCTTGAGGGCGGCGCTTCGCTCTACCGTAAAAACCTGGTCCTTTTCCCCCACATCTGTGGCGGTTCTTAATGACGTGCTGGCGAGGCAGTACGGTCTTATTCTCTAGCGGATATTTGGTTGGGGTTTTGGTGGGTAAGGGGGTAGAGAGATGCCTATACAAATAAAAATTCCTCGGGAGGCCCTTGATGTATTTTGCCGTTCCTGGAAAATTGCCGAACTGGCATTTTTCGGTTCTGTGTTGCGGGAGGATTTCGGAGAACAGAGCGACATTGATATTCTTGTTACCTTTGCTTCGGATGCCATGCCTTCCCTCTTTGACATGGTTACCATGGAGGATGAGTTGCAACGTATTTTTGGCCGTTCCGTGGATCTCGTGAGTCGGCGTGGGGTGGAAAACAGCCGGAATGCCATCCGTCGACAGGCTATTCTGGTCTCTGCGAAGGTTGTCTATGCGGCGTGACCACGTATATCTTCAAGATGTTATTGGTTCTGTAAGGTATAGTGGACCCGGTGGAGGTTCCTTATTTCCCATAAATTGGAGCATGAAAATGAAGAATGTTTTTGTGATGCTTTTGCTCTTTGCCATAGCTTTTCCGGCAAGTGCCGTCAACAGCCGGGACGTTGCATTCCCCTCTCGGGAAGTCGAAAAAGTGATGCCCCTGTTGTCTCAATGCAACGAAGAATCTCCTTATGACTATATCGAGTCGATATTGGGGCAACCGGACGAGGATATGGGCAGTGGAATGTACATTTTGGAGTTCAAGTTGGAAGATGGAACCAGTATTACAGTTGGAACGCCCGATAAAAAAGAAGTATGGTATATCTATCGCACAGGTCCGGGGATAGATGATGATGTGATTCAAGTTTATAAAAAGGCCGAATAGTTATGGCGAATACAATAGGTAGGCTGTTTTTCAGGGGGAGGGAAGAAAATATGGAAAAGCTGTACATACTGTGGACGAACGCCGATGAAGTGGTTTTCAAACAAATGGTTTTTATGTACGCGCGAAATTCGAAGCTCAAAGGATGGTGGGAGGAAGTAACCCTCATTATCTGGGGCTCCACCGCAAAACTTGCGGCAGAATCCGAATTGGTGGCCCGGGGAATACAAGAACTCCTTCGAGTGGGAGTAACCGTTTCCGCCTGCAAGGCGTGCAGCGACTCCCTGAACACCACTCCCAAATTGATCGAAATGGGGGTGGATGTCAAATATTGGGGAGAAGGATTGACTGAAATACTGAAATCCGGGGAAAAGCTGTTGTCGGTGTAATGGTTTTTTTGTGGTTCTATGCAGGGGTTGTTATCCTGGAATAACTTGAGGCATAGCAAAAAAGCACCTCTTCGGAAGTGCTTTTTTGCTATGCCTGCTTTCGGGGTTTTTGTGGAAATGCGAGCGCCACGTAAGAGTGCAGTTAATGTAAAATGTGGAGTTTTTCTACCCCCGAGCTTCCCCGGAAATCTTCGGCAAACTCACCCCTAGGGCATTGGCGCACTCCAGGGAGTGGAAACAGAGAAGGCCCCCTTCCACGGCTCCCCGACGGAGGGCGAAGCCGTCCCGCAGGGCGGTCTGTTGGTTTCCCGGAATGTTCACCAGAAGATCCCATTCTTTGGCGGTAATTCTTGTGAGAAGCTCTTTTCCCTTGGGTACCGGCTGTACTGGAATGCCCCATTTGCCCAGATGCTCCGCCGTGCCGGGGGTAGCGAAGATCTGCCATCCTGCGGCGGCGTAGAGGGCGGCGGTGGCGCAGCAGGCGGATTTGGCCCGGTCATGCACCGAAAAGAGTACTTTTCCTCTCTCGGGAAGGGCTGTGCCGAGAGCTGCCAGAGCCTCCCGCAGGGCTCCCGCGAAGTTTGCGGAGACCCCAAGAACCTCCCCGGTGGATTGCATTTTGGGACCCAACCGAAAGTCGATCCCCGGCAGCTTTTCCGTGGAGAACACCGGGATCTTCACCCCGAAGGGGCCTTCATAGGAGAGAAGCCCCATCTCCGGGGCAATTTCCCGAAGAGATTCTCCCAAAGCCACCCCTACCGCAAGATCCACCAGGGGGACGTGGGTAAGCTTGGTGACGATGGGTACGGTTCGGCTTCCCCGGGGGTTTGCCTCGATCACGTAGAGGGTGCCATCGTGGAGCACGAACTGGATGTTGAGAAGCCCCTTCACATTCAGCTCCTTCGCAATCCGGGAGGTGATGCGCAGAATCTCCTCCCGGTGCCGGGGCTCCAGAGAGAGGGCGGGGAAGAGGGCGATGGAATCCCCCGAGTGGATCCCCGCGGGGTCCAGATGTTCGAAGATCCCCGGAATCACCACCTCCGATCCCTGACAGACCGCATCCACCTCGAACTCCTTTCCCGGCAGGAACCGATCCAGAAGCACCTCCTGATCCTTTTCCAGAGAGAAGGCCTCCTCAAGGATGCCTTGCAGCTCCCGATCTTCGTAGACCACCGCCATGGCCACCCCGCCGATGACAAAGCTGGGGCGCACCATGAGGGGATATCCCAGTTTTGCCGCAATCGCAAGCCCTTCATCCACCCTGCGGGCCACTGCCCCCGGAGGAAGGGGGATCCCCGCCTTTTCAAGAAGGGCGGAAAACTCTCCACGGCTCTCTGCCCGGCGGATTCCCGAGAGATCCGTTCCCAGCAGGGGGTAGCGGGGGGAGATCTGCATCCCCAGGCTCAGGGAGGTTTGGCCTCCGAAGCTGGCAAAATACCCTTCCACCTTTTCCCGCTCCAAAACCTGCTCCACTTCCTCTTTGCAGAGAGGTTCCAGATAGAGGGCATCGGAACAGTCGTGATCAGTGCTCACCGTTTCGGGGTTGTTGTTGATCATCACCGCCCGGTATCCCCGGCGTTGGATGGCCTGCACTGCCTTAACGCAGCAGTAGTCGAACTCCACCCCCTGGGCGATCCGTATGGGTCCCGAGCCGAGTACCGCCAGGCTTTTGCAGGGGGTGGAGGATTCCGGGTTTTCCGGGAGGAGATCCCCCTTCATCCCCCAGGAGGAGTACCAGTATCCCGACCCCGAGGGCACCTCCCCGGCGCAGCCGTCCACCTCACGAAAGGCGGGGCTCAGCGCCGGAGATGCCTGGGCGTACCGGGCCATGAGCTTTTCCGAAGTAATGCCGGTATATTCTCTTATGGTGCCATCCGGAAGCCCTATCTCCTTGGCGTGTCGCAGAAGCTCCTCCGAGGGTTCTTTACGGGCCTTTGAAAGCTCCTGAAGAACCAGGGTGATCTCCCGAAGCTCTTCGATGAAGTATGGGTGAATATGAGTTTTGAGAGCGATCTCTTCCCCGGATACCCCCAGGAGAAGAAGCTCCATAATGGATTCCAGCCTCCGGTGGGTGGGGGTGAGGCAGGCTTTCCAGAGGTTTTCCCGGGTATCGAGCCCCTCCGAAGAGGGGAGGTGTGATTTACCGTCCAGGGAACGGAAGGCCTTAAGCAGGGCTTCGGTAAAGCTGCTCCCCAGCCCCAGCACCTCCCCGGTGGCCTTCATGATGGTTCCCAGGGAGACATCCGCTCCGGGAAAGCTCCCGAAGGGCCAGAGAGGCACCTTGAGGGCCACGTAGTCCAGGGCTGGCTCCATGAGGGCGCTTCCGGTGCCCGTCACGGGATTGGGCATTTCTGTAAGGGCCTTTCCCAGGGCGATCTTGGCGGCCATCCGGGCGATGGGATATCCCGTGGCCTTGCTCGCCAGGGCGCTGGAGCGGCTTGCCCGGGGGTTCACCTCGATGATGACGTACTCCGAGCTGTCCGGGCTGATGGCGAACTGCACGTTGCAGGCCCCCCGGATATCCAGGGCATCCACGATCTCCAAAGCGGCGGAGCGCAGCCGCTGCCACTGGGTATCCCTAAGGGTAAGCACCGGGGCCACCACCACGGAATCCCCCGTATGCACCCCCATGGGGTCGATGTTCTCCATGCTGCAGACACAGAGGCGGTTCCCGTAGATGTCCCGGAGCACCTCCGCCTCGATCTCTCGCCACCCCTGGAGATAGCGCTCCAGAAGTACCCGCCGTACCGGAGAAGCCCGAAGCCCCTCCGCCACCCGGATTTGCAGAGATTCCATGTCCCGGGCAACCCCTCCTCCGGTGCCCCCCAGGGTGAAGTCCGGTCGGATGATGAGGGGAAAGGGGTTGGAGGCGCTGAATTCCAAGGCCTCTTCCAGAGAGGAGACGCAGCGGCTCTCCACGATGGGTTGCCCGATCTGGAGCATGCAGCTCCGGAAATCGTCTCGTCCCTCGGCTCTCTGGATAGTCTCCACCGAGGTGCCGAGGATCTGGGTGCCGTATTCCTCCCAGATTCCCTGGGCGGCGCACTCCATACAGAGGTTCAGGGCGGTCTGGCCTCCCAGAGTGGCGATAACCCCTGCGGGGCGGTGCTTTTCCAGAATATGACGCACCGTCTCTGCTGTGAGAGGGCGGATATAGACGTAATGTGCCAGCCCCAGATCCGTCTGGATGGTGGCAGGGTTGGAGTTTACAAGAATAACCGTATAGCCCTCTTCCCGAAGGGCCCGGCAGGCCTGGCTTCCGGAGTAGTCGAACTCCGCCGCTTGGCCTATCCGGATGGGGCCGGAGCCGAGAACGAGGATGGAAGATCCTTGGGGGAGCATGTTCATGCGTGTTCTCCTTCTTTCCAGGTTGCCGCAGTTTTCAGGAAGGTGTCGAAGAGATGGTTTGCATCCCTCGGTCCGGGGCACGCCTCGGGGTGAAACTGCACTCCCAGGGCGGGGAATTCCCGGTGCCGGATTCCCTCCACCGTACCGTCTCCCAGGTGGCGGAACCATACGTCAAGTGCCGTTTCTTTTAGGGACTCCTCTTCGATGGCGTAGCCATGGTTTTGGCTCGTCACGTACCCCCGCCCTGTGGTGATATCCTGCACGGGCTGGTTGGCCCCCCGATGGCCGTAGGGGAGTTTAAAGGTCTTCCCCCCGCAGGCCAGAGAGAGAATCTGGGTCCCCAGGCAGATGCCGAAGAGGGGGAGTTTCCCCACAAGCTGCCGCACCGTGGCGATCTCTCGGGAGAGCACGCTGGGATCCCCCGGGCCGTTGCTCAGGATCAGCCCCGTAAGATCTTCTGCGAGGATCACTTTTGCAGAGGTATCCGAAGGAAAGCGTACCACCTCACACCCCCGCACTCGCAGCGACCGGGCGATGCCTTCCTTCATGCCGCAGTCGAGAATCCCTATGCGAAGGCTTCCCTCTCCCTGACGCAGGATCTTCTGGGGGGAGACTCGGGCCACGTGATCCGAAAAGGGAATCTCCCGAGGAGGAATCGCTTGGGAATCCAGACGTCCCCAGAGGGTGCCCCGGCTTCGGAGGTGGAGAATAAGCCCCCGACAGTCCATGTCCTCCCCCAGAGGGATATCCCACTCTTCAAGCCACTCTTCCAGCTGTAATGTTTCGGGAAGAGGGCTTCGGCGGATATGCTGGGTGAGCACCCCCGTAGTCCAGGGGCGGGAGCTTTCCAGATTTTCCGTGTCCACTCCGTAGACGTTTACCAGGGGAAAGGCGAAGATAAGGATCTGGCCGCAGTAGGAGGGGTCACTGATGGACTGGGGGTATCCCCCCTGGGAGGTGGTAAAAACCACCTCTCCCTCCCGGGGTGTTATGGGGCGGGAAGAGCGTCCCCACCACTGGGTGCCGTCCTCCAGGGTGAGGCAAAGTGCGTACGTTTCGGGCATGTTAAGACCTCCACAAAACAATGGTTGCAGGACTGATAGAAAGTAAACCTCAGGACATTCTCCGGTATTATACGTACCCTCCGTAATCCGTCAACCCCTTTCAAAAGGAGGAAGAAGAATGTCCTGCCAGGGATGTGACGGCATAGAAGCGAGGGCATACGTAAGTATACCAAGTTTTCTTCAACAAAGGCTTGACAACGGAATAGCTTGGTATTACATTATTCGTAGCTTGCTACAAAAACAGAAGCAAGCATGGGATGGCAGAGCAGATGTGCGGAGCCCGAAAGAAGAGCAGTATGTTTTAAGGAGGAAATGTATTCATGTGCCATTTCAGGTATGGTGATGCCGTGACCGCCCGGCACACAATATAATTTTTCGGAACTGCGCCGAACAAACACGGCGCCATGGATCTAAGGGAGCTGGCCTATACCGTCAAGCCCGATGGATAATGAATAATTATGAAGATTACGATGAGGGGAAAAATGAAAATTCAATCGATAAAACTGGTCTATTTTTCACCCACGGGAACCACCAAGACGGTTCTTCAGAGCATTGCCCGGGGGATTACGCAATGCTCCGTGGAAAACATGGATATTACTATACCCGAGGCGAGAATCCGTCCTCTACACACCGCAGAAGATGATTTGCTCATACTTGGTGTGCCCGTGTATATGGGACGAGTGCCGGGGCTATTAGAGAGTTGGTTCCATGGGATCCACGCTCGTCAGACTCCCACGGTATGTGTGGTGGTGTACGGAAACCGGACGTATGGCGATGCACTTCTTGAGTTGCATACCATGGTGAAAACCCGTGGATGCATCCCCGTCGCCGGGGCAGCCTATATTGGAGAACACTCCTTTTCAAGCTCCGAGCTTCCCACAGCCGAAGGCCGTCCGGATGCGGGCGATCTCAGGCATGCAGAGGCCTTTGGTCGCAAAATTCAGGAAAAAATCCTTTCCATGTCATCTCCAGATCAGGCTTCAGATATGCATATTCCTGGAGCCTATCCCTATGAAGGTGTAACAAAACTCTGGAGTGTGGATTTCATCGCCGTGAGTCATGCATGTACGCAACAGGGTGTTTGTGCAGAAATTTGTCCTTCCGGAGCCATTGATCCGGAGAATACCCAGATAATTGATACGGAAAAATGCATAAGTTGCTGTGCCTGTATCAAGGGTTGTCCGGAGCATGCCAGAACCATGAAAAAAGGCCCGGTTAAAGATGCGGCCATACGGCTTCATAGGCTTTACAAAGAGCGTAAGGACCCGGAATGTTTTATGTAATGTTTTTGGAGGTTGATCCGTGTGACCGCATCTCTCATAGTTTACAATCAAGAATAGCGGATTCTGTGCGATATACTGCGATGCATGCGATGCATAAGGAGTTTATATGACAATTCCAATTCCAGGACAGCCTGTGAGAGGTTCGGAAACAGGGGTCCCCATTATGGCGCTTTTGGATTTACTTGGAAGAACCTGGGCCATGGGGGTGATATGGCAATTACAGGATGGCCCGCATACCTTCAGAAAACTTCAGGAACGGTGTGAGTCAATTTCTCCCTCCATTCTTAATAGCCGAATCAAGGACTTGCGAGAAGCCGATATTGCCGAGCGTACTCTGGATGGATACCAGTTGACGAAACGAGGCCGGGAACTCGTAACGCTTATTCGCCCTTTTGGAGAGTGGTCACGGGAATGGGCAAGAGAGGTGTTTTGTTTTACGGAGCTTCCCCAAGGGTAAAGCTCCTTCTCATGCCGATCTCTTATGGGGAGAGAAGGAGTTGAGATTTTTTAATCTCAAAACAGGAAAGCCCTCCTTTGAGTTACCCGGAAGCACTTTTTTTGTTGCTGAGAGCCAAAACATGGCGGACTATAAAGCGGGGTTTTGGGTGAAACTGGGGTATCGTTCTTGCATGTCGGCATGGAGGTGTTTTGAAAATGGTGGATCTTTCAGGGGAAACCGGGAAAAATCTTGCAGCGGTGTGCGGGCTTTATTGTGAGGCCTGTTCGTTGTTCATAGCCACGAAGGAGGATCCCGAAAGGCTGAAGCAACTGGCGGCAAAGTTTCAGCTTTCGGAGGAAGTTATGAGATGTTACGGGTGCCGTTCGGATAAAAGAGGCCCCTACTGCCAGCAATGTGCCATGTTTTCCTGTGCAGCGGAGCGGGGAGTCGATTTTTGCGTGGAGTGTCCGGAATATCCCTGCGAAAATCTAAAGGCCTTTCAGGCGGAAAGGCCTCATCGGATCGAGCTTTGGGAGGATCTCCAACGAATTGGAGCGGTGGGGTATATCCAGTGGCTGGAGGAGGCCCGGGAAAAATATTCCTGTCCCGCATGTAAAACTCTAAACTCCGCCTACGACCTGAAATGCAGAAATTGTGGAGAAGAGCCAAGCTGTGAGTACGTGGCGAAACATGGGGAGGCGGTTCGAAAGGTTCTGGGCATTCCTAAATAAAAAATCACAAAGCTTATGAGTGCGAAGGAATGTACGTTAGAATAGTGATTGTTTAAGGAGCCTCCGCCCGGAGGCTCCTTTCCATGTTTTTGCGTGCTGGAGTTTTCAAATGCCTTTTGCATTGCTCCGGACCTGGCAGGGGTTCTATACTTTTTTCGAAATAAGGGTGCTGTTGGTGTAGAATCGGAAGCAGCGGTCCTAGTTTTTTTCAGGTGCTGAAAATCTGGGAGTGTAAAAGCTTGGGAGGGTTGTTATGTTTGTTTGTGTTCTTGGTGATCTGTCGTGGGGGATCCTCCCCGGTTCGGAGCCTTGGAAAGAGGGAGGGGAAGAGGTTCCTCATCTCCACGCTGCCAGAGGGGGAGAGATCTTTATGGGGGTCTTTCCCCCGCCAAAGTCTTTTCCCCCTCTGGAAAAGACCTTTCCCTTCCTCTTCGCCCGGGGGGCGCTTTTAGAGACGGGCTTTCCCGCCCTGGTGGTTCGCAGCGGCTCCTGGAAGGCCCCGGAGATTCCCTTTATCGAAATGGGGGGTACCTCCCCGGAATACCCCCTCTCTCTGGAGGGGGAACAAGGTCGTTTTGCCCGAGGATTGCAGCTTGGAAGAGAGCTGGGGAAGATCACGGATCGTCTCGTTCTCGCAAATGCCGTTCCCGGAAGTGCCCTGGGGAGCCTGTTACTCCTCCGGGGGCTGGGGGCGGAGGAGGAAAAACTCCTCTCGGATGTGGAAGAAATCTCTTCTCAGAGAGACCTTCTCTGGAAGGATTATGCCTCAAAGACGGGGATTCGCGAGGGGGGGCTTCAGAATACCCCCTGGGAGGCGCTGCTCTTGAGCGGCGATCCCTCGCTCTCGGTGCTCGGTGGGATTGCCGCAGGGGTGCCCCGGAGCTGTGAGGTGCTGCTTGCTGGGGATCTTGCCATGCTTGGGGTGGGGGCCTTTCTGCGTTCCCAGAAGATCCGGCGCCCTCTGGGGCTTGATCTCTTCCCCTCCCGAAACGAGGATATTCGCAGTCAAAGGGAAAAACTGGCGAAAAGCCTTCATCTGAAGTATCGGGAGGTCGCCCCAGGAACATTCTCCGGAGAATGGGGGAGCTTTCGAAAAGATGACGCCGGGGATCTGATGGGGATGGCGGGGGTTCTGCGCTATGCGCTGGATCTGGGGGTCTCTCAGGAGGATGTGCTCCAGAGAACCAGGCAGCTTCTGGATGCTTTCAGGGATTTTTCCGCATAGTCCGTACTCTCTGGACGCTCCGCACAGCCTACACAGGGTTGGAAGAGGAGCTGAATCAAATCCCCGAGCCGCTGCTCCCCATGGCGAGAGAGGTGTGCAGAATCCCCTTGAGGGCCTTAAGCTTGTGGGAAAGCTCCTGCACCACCTCTGCCTTTCCCCGGACGGCGATAATCTCAAGGCAGGTATCGTGATCCAGGTGGATATGCTGGGTGGAGACGATGATTTTATAAAAGTCGTGTTGCACCTCCACCAGAGTGTTGGAAAGCTCCCGCTTGTGGTGATCGTAGACGAGGACGATGGCCCCCGCAACCTCCCTCCCCGATGTCCATTCGTTCTTTACCAGGCTCTCCCGGATCAGATCCCCGATAGCCTTGGAGCGGGTAGGGTAGTGCTGGGATGTGATGAGAGCGTCGAATTTCTCCAGCAGATCCTGGGGAAGGGATACGCTGAATCGGGTGAGACTGGACATGGACAGATCTCCTCTCGGATTTCAGGATAATAATGTATTTTTTATGAAAGAGAAAAATGTTTCTCGATTCCCTCCAGCAGTGCGGCCTTCCGGAAGGGTTTGCGGATAAAGCCATCCGCTCCTGCATGGAGAGAGGCGGATTCGTTTTCTGCCGTCACGTTGGCGGTGATCATCAGAATGATCACATCCTCACCCCCCGGAAGATCCCGGATCTTTTTGGTGGCCTCCAGGCCGTCCATAACCGGCATAAGGTGGTCCATGAGAATGATATGGGGAGCCCAGCTCTGAAAGAGTTCCACAGCCTGGTTTCCCTCGTTGGCCTCGGCAACCTGAAACCCCTCTTTTGTGAGAATGTAGTAGAGGAGCTGGCGGTTTGTCTTCACATCGTCCACGATAAGCACCCGGAGATCCGACGGAGGGAGGCGTAACGTTTCGCCTTGGGAGATCGCTTCCGGGGGGGAGTCCTTTTGTCTATCCATAAGATTTCCTCTTTTCCGTATTGAAAGCTGGGAAAATCATCACGTTCTTTTATCCAGGGAAGAGGGAGGAAGGGCGGATCTGGCTCCTCTATTATAGAGTATTTTTGGGCGGAAAAACAGAAAAAGGATCTCCCCTGTACAAATACGTGGATTCTTTTCCCTCTCGTATGGTACAGTCTACCGTGTGTATCTCCGAAACTTTTTTCGGATACGAATGTCCTGGAAACAGGGTTCCCCTTCTTAGTAATCACCCGTGAGTTCCGGTTTCGCATGCCCTGAGAAAGAGTGCTTTTTTCGAAGAAGTCGCCGAGAGAGGAGTAGATGATGCGAAAGGAACATTCTGGATGGTGCTGCATGCAACGTCTCTGTGTTTTTTTTCTTGCCCTTCTCTGTTGCTGGGAATCGGGGTTCTGCGACCTCTCCTCCGCCTCGGGAGAGGCACAAACCGTACGGGTAGCCCTTTACGAGGGGAGGCCCAACCTCTTTACGGATGCATCCGGCAATGCAGCGGGTTTTTTTGCAGACCTTCTTCAGGAGATTGCCTCTCTTGAGGGATGGCAGCTGGAATATGTCCCCGGCACCTGGGCAGAGGGTCTTGAGCGGCTTCAGCGCGGTGAGGTCGACCTTGTTACCAGCCTTGCCCGGACGGAGGAGAGGGAGAAGATCTACGCCTATGGCGATGTCGCTGCCTTTTCCGCCTGGACCACCGCCTACGTCTCTCCCAAAAGCTCTATCTACTCCCTTCTCGATCTTCGGGGTAAAAGGGTGGTTCTTCTCGAAGGGTCTGTACAGCACTCGGGCTTTTGCGACTTTATCCGAGGTTTTGACCTGGAGCTTACGCTTGTTCCGGTCCCCAAAGAGCAGATCGGTTTTGCCATGGTCTCCGGCGGTGAGGCGGATGCGGTGCTCTCCGTACGTACTACAGGAGAACTCTACCGCTCGCAGTACCATCTCCGAGAGACCGCAGTGATGTTCAACGCCCGTGAGGCCTACTATGCAGCCCCTTTCGGGGATCCCAAAGATCTTCTCTCTCCTCTGGATGCCCATCTGAAGCGCATGAAAGAAGATCCGGGGTCTGCGTATTACGACATTATGTACCGCTGGTTTCCCCAGGAGCCCCAGGGATTTTTCCTCCCTTTCTGGGTTCGGATGTTGCTCTTTGGAGGACTGGCGGTTCTTCTCGGCAGCCTCGTCATGGTGCTCCTCCTGCGCTGGCAGGTACAGCGGCGTACCGAGGATCTTCGCAAGGCCAAGGAGGCCGTGGAGAGGCAGAACCTCCGGCTTCAGAAGGAGATTGAGGAGCGGGAGCGTGTGCAAGAGGTTCTGCAGGAGCACGAGGCCCATCTGGAGGATCTCGTCTCGGAACGAACCCGGGAACTTCGAAGGATTAACGAAAATCTGCACCAGGAGATCGCCGAGCGGTGCCAAGTGGAGAAGAAACTCTCCTCGAAAAACGAACAGCTCCGGCGGATCAGCGATAATCTGGTAGAAGGCTTTATCTATCAGGTTGTTCTCCCTCCCCGGGGAGCTTCTCGCCGCTTCCTCTATGCCAGCGCGGGGGTAACCGCCATTCTCGGCATAACACCTGAGGAACTCTACGCGGATGCCGGGGTGATGTACACAAGAATACATTCCGAGGATCTTCAGGCTTTTCGGGACGAGGAGGAGCGGGTTCTCAAGAGTATGGAGACCTTTCTCAGGGAGGGGCGATTTTCCCGTTCCGATGGAGAGATTCGATGGTTGCGCCTCTCTTCCATTCCTCACCGGGAGGAGGATGGAAGCATCGTCTGGGATGGCATCGCCATGGATGTGACGGAGCGCAAGCTTGGGGAGGAGAGAATCCGGGAGGTAGGCCTTTGCGATGCTCTCACAGGGCTCCGGAACCGCCGTTATTTGGAGGAAAAGATGGAGGAGCTTGATACCCCCGAGGCGCTTCCTCTTACGGTGATCATGGCGGATTCCAATGGGCTCAAACTGGTAAACGACACCTACGGCCACGCCGTGGGAGATGAAATGCTCTGTGCGATTGCGGCGATTCTCAAAGAAGTCTGTGAAGAAAAGGGGATTCTCGCCCGATGGGGAGGTGACGAGTTTGTTATTTTTCTACCCTGCACAACCTTCGCAGAGGCGGGTAAAATTTCGAGAACCGTTTTTGAACGGTGCCGTTCCACCCTGGTACGGGAAGTCCCCGTTTCGGTCTCCCTGGGGGTGGCGGAGAAACGCTCGAAAGAGGAGAAGCTCCTTGATATTTTGAGCAGTGCGGAAGACGAAATGTACAAACGCAAGCTCGGAGAGAGTCGCAGTACGAGGCGAGGTGTGGTGAGTGCTCTTCTCAAGGCTCTGGGGGCTAAGAGCCACGAGACCGAGGAGCATACACGGCGGATGGAGATGCTGGCTCTGCAGATAGGTGAGAGGGTGGGGCTTCCGGAGTCGGAGCTTAAACGGCTGAGTTTGGTGGTGATTCTGCACGATATCGGCAAAATTCATGTGGATGAGGCGATTCTTGGCAAAAGCGGCCCCCTCTCTCCAGAAGAGTGGGAAATTGTTAAAAAACACCCCGAAACAGGCTCTCGTATCGCCCGCTCCACCGAAGAGTTTGCCCATGTGGCGGAGGATATTCTCTCGCATCACGAACGCTGGGACGGTACGGGGTATCCCCGGGGCTTGAAGGGGCGGAATATCCCCCTTCTGGCGCGCATCACCGCTGTGGTGGATGCCTACGATGTGATGACCAACGGAAGGCCGTACAAAGCCCCCCTCTCCCAGGCTGAAGCTCTGGAGGAATGTCGCCGCTGCTCCGGTACCCAGTTCGACCCCGAGCTGGTGGAGATCTTTCTCGAAATTTCCGCCCCCTTCTAACGGGGAGTCGGTTGCTTTTCGGAAGGTGTGGGGGTATACTAATATGCGTGCGCACGCATTTGTTTGCCGGGAGGGATCTATGAATAGAGAGTCGGAACTTTTTACACTGCTCCGGAGCATCATTAAAAAGACTCGGAGGATCCTCGAACGGGAGATAGCTCCCCTGGGTATGGGGCATGCGGAGATGCGGCTTCTCATGATGCTCTACTCCATGGACGGCTGTTCTCAGGAGGAGCTTGCCTCAAGGATCGAAGTGGATCGCACCAATGTGGGTCGATCTCTCAAAAAGATGGAGGGCCTTGAATATGTCCGAAGGGAACGAGATCCCGAGGATCGGCGGGGCTACCGGATTTATCTGACTCCTCAGGGATGGGGGCTGCGCCGGAGACTGGAGGGCATTCGGAGTTGCCTGGAGAGAACCATTGCGGGAGGTGTGGGAGAGGGGGAACTTCTCCTGGTAATAGCGTTGTTGAAGAGGATGGATCGCCAGGTGGACGAAGGCCGTTATCTGGCGGAGAAGGAAAGAGACCCCTTCATTTTCGGAGAAGGGTTGCCGGAGAAAGAAGGGAAGACGGAAGGGGCGAAAGGGGATGGATGGGAATAACTGGAGAGAGGAAAAAGGAATCTCTTCTCCCGGACAACACGGTCTTTCCTGTTCCCGGGGGAAACTTCACCGGGGCGGAAAAAGCAGTTTCGGCATGCATGATGCGCCCCGAATTTTTCGGGAGATAGACCTTCGGGAAGGAGAAACCTTCCTGGATCTCGGATGTGGTCCCGGGGATTATTCCTTTTACGCTTCGGAAATTGTAGGATCTCGGGGAATGGTGTATGCCCTGGATCGGTCGGAAGAATGCCTAGAGAGCCTTCGGGAAAGGGCCCGGGGGATGGAAAATATCCGGGGTATTCACGGGGATTTGCGTCATCCTCTTCCCCTGGAAGAGGAATCTGCGGATTGTGTTTTTCTTGCCACGGTGCTTCACGGCATGGATCTTGCCCAAGATGGAGATGCTCTTTTCCGGGAAATTCGGAGAGTTCTTACCCCCCGAGGACGCCTGATAATCGTGGAGTGTGCGAAAAAACGAACTACCTTCGGCCCCCCGGAGGAGAGGCGCCTCGCTCCGGAATTTTTGGAGGAGTTCTCTTCCTCCCGAGGGTTTAAAAGGAAAAAATACCTGGATCTCGGACATACCTATATGATAGAGTTCCTTCGGGAGATGTCCTGAATAGTTCCCAAAACCCGAAAAGGAGACTCGTAAATCTTATGGAAAGCTATTCTGGTAAGCGACATGGAACCATTGACACGGTGATTTTTGATGTTGGAGGGGTTCTTCTGGATTGGAACCCCCGAAAACGGCTTCTGGAACGCACAAAAGACCCTCATGTGGCGGACCTCTTTATGGAGCGGGTATTCCTCTCCCCCCACTGGAACGATCTCGACCGAGGAACCCTTTCTCTTGGCGAGGGGGGGCGATTTTTCCGGGAAAAGATAGCCCCTCACGAAGAGCTTTTCGATGCCTTCTGGCCGGGACTCTTCGACATCCTTACCCCTCTGGAGGAGAATGTGCGCCTTCTCCAGGAGCTTCATCGTAGGGGGTACCGCCTCCTTCTTCTCTCCAACTTCATCGAGGAGGGGTATCATTACGTGCGCTCCAAATACGACTTTTTCTCCCTCTTTGAGGGAGGGGTTATCTCGTGGGAGATCCGGGCGCTCAAGCCGGAGCCCGAGATATACGACACCCTCATCGAACGCTACGGTCTCACCCCCTCCCGATCGCTTTTCATCGACGACCGGGAGGATAACGTTGCAGGGGCCCGGGAGAGGGGGCTTCAGGCTCTGCATCATGCTCCCGGGGCTTCTCTGGAGGAGCAGGTTCATTTTCTTCTTCCGTAGGAACGGTTCGGGGGTCTTCTAAAGATTTCCAGAAGACGCTTCTGTGAGTCTTTCAAAGAGCGTAGATGCTGCCGCTCCGGGGATCGAATTGCGTACGCAAATAGTGCGCAATTCGATCCCCGGAGTGTTTTATGGTATACTGTAAGAGAGTTGTTCTTCTATAACGGCTGTAATGCTTTTCCCCTTACGTTCCTCCAGCAGGAAAACGGCAGTTCTTCACATACACTTCGACGGTGTGCCAGACACTTTTTCCATGATCCAATGCCTTCGAGGATTTCTTCAGGCCTCCTGAATGCTGGGGTGTTCCTTCTGCATAGCAGCGCTTCAGAGAGAAGAAGAGAAATCGCTACACCTTACCATGTCCATAAGAGGAGGGATATGTTATGGAACATACCTTATTTTCGTTGCGTTCCTGCGAGCTTCTGGCCTTGAGTACGGGTATCAAGGCCCGGACGCTTCAGGAGCTACGGGATGCTCTGGGAACTGTTCCCGCCAGCAGCCTGCACTATCACTTCTGGGGGCGTCTCATGCGCCCTCAGATAGGAGAGTCCGAGTACAACAATGACTTCGCCTGGTGGGCAGGAGATTCTCTTGGAGAGAAGGCTCTTGCCGAACGCCTCAGCGTGATGAACCCCGGAGATTATGCCAGTCTTGAGGATCTTCGAGAGGATATGATAGCTCTTCTGGAAGACCGGATGGATGAGGGGGATTTTTTAAGTTGGGCCCGTTCTTCCTACCCCTTTTTTTTCACAAGGGCTCAGATGCTGGTCTTCGATACGGGGGTCTTTGCAAGCCGTCCGGAAGATCTGGGAGATGCCCTGAAGCAGGTCCCCTATAGCTCGGTCTTTTACCATTTTCTTGATGCCCGACGGCGCACCCCCGAGAGGGAAGATGATTTCTGCTACTGGCTCTCCCAGTTTGGGGAGGAGGCAGAGCCTCTGCGACGGGAGCTGCAGAACCTGGATCCCCATCTGCTCTCGCTGGAGGAGCTTCAGAAAGCCATTCTCTCTATCGTGGAGCGTCACCAGATGCGGGGAGGTGAGAAGGCATGACCCTTCATATCCGAGATTACGAAAACATTGTGGGAGAGGCTACTCTCCGGCAGATAGAACAGCTCGGCTCGCGACTCAAAGGAAGCCGGGTGGTGCACGTGAACTCCACCAAGCAGGGGGGAGGGGTGGCGGAGATTCTGCACCGCATGGTTCCTCTTATGCAGGATCTTGGCATTGAGACCTCCTGGGAGGTGGTGACGGGGCCGGAAGAGTTTTTCCAGGCCACCAAGATTATCCACAACTCTCTTCAGGGCTTTCCGGATGTTCTCACTCCGGCACTGCAGCAGGTCTATCAGGAGACCAGCGAGGAGAACGCTGCCCGGCTTCGGGAGAATCTGGAAAATGCGGATTTCGTGATCATCCACGATCCTCAGCCCGCGGGGTTGTTGGATCTCTGCCCGAACCGCCGGGGAAAGTGGATATGGCGCTGCCACATCGACGTGAGCACCCCCAACCGCAACACCTGGCGTTTCATCCGGGATCGGGTGAAAAACTACGATGCCAGCATCTTCTCTCTGGCGGACTTTGCCCAGCCTCTGCCGCACCCCCAGTACCTTATCCCCCCGAGCATCGACCCCTTGAGCCAGAAAAACCGGGATATGCCGGAAGATCTGGTGCGTAAAACCCTGGTGGAGTACGGCATCGACCCCGAGCGTCCCATGGCGCTTCAGGTCTCACGGTTCGATAAATTCAAGGATCCCGTGGGGGTGATTCGGGCCTTCCAGATCTGCGCCAAGCGGCAGGATCTGCAGCTTGTTCTTGCGGGAGGGGGGGCTTCGGACGACCCCGAAGGGGAGATGGTGCTCCGGGAGGTGCGGCAGGCCGCAATGGCACTGGAGGATGTGCATGTGCTGGTGCTCCCCTCGGATGCCCACAAGGTGATCAACTGCCTGCAGCGGGGAGCTTCCGTGGTGCTGCAAAAATCCCTCAAGGAGGGGTTCGGCCTCACCGTCACCGAGGCCATGTGGAAGGGGCGCCCCGTCATCGGAGGAGATGTGGGAGGGATTCGGCTTCAGGTGATCGACCGGTATAACGGTTTCCGGGTGCGCACCCCCGAGGGGGCGGCGCTACGGATGCGCTACCTCCTGCAGCATCGGGAGAAGGCGGAGCGCATGGGAGAGAACGCCCGAGCCTATGCCCGGCAGAACTTCCTCATCACCGGACAGCTTCGAAGTGTGCTGGCCCTTCTGGAAGTTTCCCGGCACGAGGAGGAGCGGGAACGGTTGGAGGTCTTCCTCTCGTGACCATCCCATGTATGGCTCCTCTTGAGCGGGCCTTTCGGGCCTACGGGGAGGAGCGGATCCTCTTTTTCGATTACGATGGTACCCTTGCCCCCTTTCAGGAGGATCGTTCCCGAGCCTACCCCTACGAGGGGGTTCGGGAGCGCCTGGAAGAGCTGCATCGGCGAGGTGTGGAGCTAGTTTTTGTCACCGGGCGTAACCCTCGGGAGATACCGGATTTTTTACAGCTCCCCTTTCCCGTGGAGGTCTGGGGAGCCCACGGGGGTGAGCGTCTTACCCTCTCCGGGGAGGTGGAGGCTCTCCCCCTCCCCCCGGAACAGAGTAACTTTTTTCGCACCGTGGGAGAAGCCATGGAGAAGATCCATCCCTCTCTGGTGGAGTACAAGACCTTCAGTGTGGCCTTTCATCTGCGGCCTCTCAAAAATGAGGAGGAGCGGCGAAACTTTCGCGGGTCTCTGGAGAGGTTCGATGCCTCCGCACAAGAGGCGGGGGTACACAAGGCCTTTTTCGATGGAGGCATAGAGTACCGAAGCCCCCTCACGGGAAAGGACAAGGCTTTGAATAAGGTTCTGGAGGGGAGAAAGCCTCCCTTTTTCGCCGCCTATTTCGGGGATGATACCACCGATGAAGATGCCTTCGATGCTCTCCGGGGACGAGGAGTCTCCTTTCTCGTCCGCTCCCGGTGGCGTCCCACAGGAGCGGAGTGCTGGCTTACTCCTCCGGAGGAGCTTTGTGCTCTTTTGGATTGTTTCGTTCTGTGGACAGAGAAGAGGTGGTAGACGTGACGGAACACAAAGGTAGGAAGAGCGATTCCAAGCTTGTGGTGATCTCGAACCGGCTTCCAGTGGCGCTTTCGAAGGAGCAAGGGGAGTGGCAGATAACTCCGGGCTCCGGAGGCCTTGTCACCGCCCTGAACCCGGTGCTGAGGGATCGCGGAGGTTACTGGATCGGCTGGCCCGGCACGAGAGAGCAGATCCCTCGGAAGACATTGCAGGATCTTCTGGCCCCCATCTCTCAGGAGGCGGGGTACCGCCTGGTGCCTCTGCAGCTCTCGGAAGAGGAGGTGGCGGGGTATTACGAAGGCTTTTCCAACGCCCTTCTCTGGCCTCTCTTTCACGATCTTCAGACCACCTGTGTCTTTCGTCCGGAGTTCTGGAAGTGGTACCGTCATGTAAACGGCCGCTTCGCCTCTCTGGCGGGGATCTATTCCGATGAAGAGGATTATCTCTGGGTGCAGGACTATCAGCTTATGGGGGTGGCCCGGGCTCTCAAGGAGCAGGGGTATTCCCGAAAGACCTACTTCTTCCTGCATATCCCCTTTCCCTCTCCGGATATCTTTACCTGTCTCCCCTGGAGAATCCCCCTTCTTGAATCTCTCATGGAGTACGATTTTCTCGGTTTCCAGACCATCCGGGATCGGCGCAACTTCATCGCCTGCCTTCGGACAGTAGAGAGCCGGATCAAGGTAACCACCCAGGGGCCCATCAGTAAGATTCAGTATCGGGATCGTCAGGTCTCTTTGGGAGCACTGCCCATAAGTATTGATGCGGAGGAGTTTGAAGAGGCCTCTCGATCTCCCAAGGTGGAGGAGCAGGTTTCCCGGCTTCGGGAGATTCATGGAGATCGCAAGATCATTCTCGGGGTGGACCGGCTGGACTATACCAAGGGAATTCCCCACCGTATCGAGGCCTTTCGGGATATGCTGGAACGGTATCCCGAGCTTCGGGAGAAGGTGACCTTTATCCAGGTGGTGGTTCCCAGCCGGGACAATGTGGATGCCTACCGGGCTCTTCTCGACGAAATCGAACGCATGGTGGCGAGCGTAAACGGGATTTACACCACCGAAAGCTGGGTGCCGCTCCTTTTCCTCTACCGTTCCCTTCCCCGGGAGGAGCTTCTGGGGTACTACCGTCTGGCGGATATGGCCCTGGTGACACCCCTGAAGGACGGCATGAACCTGGTCTGCAAGGAGTACTGTGCCTGCCGGGTCGAGGAGGATGGAGTGCTGGTGCTCAGCGAGTTCGCCGGCGCTGCCGCCCAGTTCCACCGGTATGCCCTCATGGTGAACCCCTACGATGTGGAGGGTTTGGCGGATACCCTGGTGTGGGGGCTCTCCATGAAGAAAAAGGAGCAGCGGAAACGCATGCGGGGGCTCCGGCGGATTGTGAAGAAGCGGGATATCTACTGGTGGGTGGATCAGTACCTTCGGGCCTCTTCGGGGAAGGAGCTTCACAACTTTCCCTATACGGATCTCCCCCCCCTGGGGGATATGATGCTGGAACAGGAAGCCTCTTCGGGAGCCGAGGCCCCCCCGGAAAAGCTCTGGGAGGTTTTGGAAGAGTACGCCGAGGATGGAAAACCCTCGGCCATGCCGCTCTAACAGAAGAGAGCCCCCGGACCTTGAAAGGTCCGGGGGCTCTCTTCTGTTTTTCGGTTATGCTTCTGTGGGAGAATCCGGAGTTTTTGGGGTTTCCTCCGGGGGAAAGGTCTCTACGATGCGCTGGATCCGCTCTCCCTGGATCACTTCTTCTTCCTGAAGAACCCGGGCGATCTCCCGAAGGGCGGCTTCGTTTTTCTGTAAAAGGGAGAAAGCCCTTTGGTGAGCCTCCTGTACAAGGCGCCGGATCTCGTTATCAATGAGCGCTGCGGTCTCAGGGGAGAGGTCCTGTCGATTCCCCTGCTGTATCCCCAGATATCCCGACCCTGCGGGGAGGGCAAGGCGCAGGGGCCCCAGCTTTTCGCTCATGCCGAACTCCGTTACCATCCGCCGGGCCAGGTCCGTCACCCGCTCCAGATCGTTGGAAGCTCCCGTAGATGCCTCCCGGAAGATGAGTAGTTCTGCCGCGCGGCCTCCCAGCATCACTGCCATCCGGGAGAGAAGCTCCTTTTCACCGATAAGGTACTGATCCTCCTCGGGCATCTGCATGGTGTATCCCAGGGCTCCCTTGGCGGTGGGGATGATACTCACCTTGTGCACCCGATCGGTGCAGGGAAGAAGCTGCGCCACCAAGGCGTGCCCCCCCTCGTGAAAGGCCACCTTCTCCCGGAGTTCCTTCCGCAAGGGTACTTTTCGCTGAAGCCCTGCGATGACACGCTCAATGGCGAGATCAAAATCCTCCATGGTAAGATTGTCCCGATTTTTGCGCACTGCCAGAAGCGAAGCCTCGTTGGCGATATTTGCCAGATCCGCCCCGGAAAATCCCGGGGTTATCCGGGCGATGCGTTCCAGATCCGCATCCTCTCCCAGAGGCATCTCCCGGGTATGGATCTTCAGAATCTCTCGGCGTCCTCCCTCGGTGGGGAGGGTTACCTGAACCTGCCGATCGAAACGCCCGGGGCGCAGCAGGGCAGCATCCAGAATTTCGGGCCGGTTGGTGGCGGCCATGATCACCACCCCCTGGTTCGAGTCGAAGCCGTCCATTTCCCCCAGAAGCTGGTTAAGGGTATTCTCCCGCTCGCTGTTTCCCCCCATGGCGGCCACGGTGCTTCTCGCCTGGCCGATGGCATCAATTTCGTCGATGAAGATGATGCAGGGAGCCTTTTTCTTGGCCTGGAGAAAGAGATCCCGCACCCGGGCAGCTCCCACCCCTACGAACATCTCCACGAAGCTGGAGCCCGTGAGGAAGAAGAAGGGTACCTTCGCCTCTCCTGCGGTGGCCTTGGCGAGCATGGTCTTTCCCGTTCCCGGAGGCCCCACCAAAAGTACCCCCTTGGGGAGCTTTGCTCCCATACGGTTGAATCGTTTCGGCTCCGTAAGGTAGTCGATAATCTCCTTCAGCTCCACCTCCGCCTCGTCCAGCCCTCCCAGATCCTTAAAGGTTACCCCGGTCATCTCTCCGTGAATCTCCCGGGCCTTGCTCTTGCCTACGGACATGACCCCCGCTCCCCCCTGGGAGATGCGCTGAAAGACAAAGTACCAGATCAGGAGAAGAGGGAGAAAGGGGAGAATCCATCCCAAAAGAGAGCCCAGGGCCCCCTGGGTCTGGTCCCTTGCCTTGAAGGGGATCTTTGCCTCCACAAGGCGGTTCACCAGTTCCGGATCCTCCACCCGTATGGTGTTGCGCAGGGTCGGTCGGGTGGCCAGCTCTCCCCGGAGGGTAAAGTAGATCCGGTCATCCGTGAGGGAGACCTCTTCCACCTTTCCCGTGCGGAGATCTCCCAGAAACGTGCTGTAGGCTGTCTCGGTCTCTCCGATGAGCATGGGCCGGAGAACGAGATCGTTGAAAAGCCATACCACCAGAAGAGCCATGAGCATGTAGCCAAGAGAAAATTTTACCTGCTTTTTCTTGCGATCCATTCGGTACGCTCCTTTTATCGTGGAATAGTTTGGAAAGGATTCTTCCGGAAGGGAAGATTTCGAGATCCCCCTCCATCATACGATAGAAATGCTAGAATAGGAAAGGGAACGGATAGATCTTTCCGCCACATGTTTGAAAAAGAGAGACAGCACATACGGGGATTCAAAGGCCAAGTGCCGAGATAGTTCTCTCTGTGAGTGCATGGAAATGAAGGAATGGAAACCGATGCTTGCCCCAAGTTCCCATTCGCCGCATTGCTTGAATAACAGGTAGGTGATTGAGATTATCGACATAGCTATCGTAGATGATGACCCCGGAATTTTGATGGAATTGTCGCGAAGCGTGACCGCCTATATGAACAGGCGATCGCTCCCTTTTTCGGTGCGTATGTTTACCAGCGGCACGGAATTGTTGAATCATATTCAGTATTTTGACCTGGTCTTTCTTGATATACAGATGGATGGAATTTCAGGGATGGACGTAGCAAAAAACCTGCGCGTAAATGGACTGGCACATTTTATAGTGTTTGTTACAATTTTAAGAGAATATGTCTACGATGCCTTTGATGTAGAAGCTTTCGACTATCTCCTTAAGCCAATAGATGACGAACGATTTTACCGAATGATGGATCGCATATGCCGACATTTTCATAAAGGAAAAGAGCCCGGCTTGCTGATCTCGTCTCGGGGAAATAATTTTAAATCTGTTTTTTTCTCCGACATTCTTTATTGCGAAGCTATGAATCACAAGGTCCTGATCCGCACTAAAAAATCGCAAATAGAATGTTGTTGGAAAATAAACGATTTGAAGTTTCGCCTGGATAACCGTTTTTTTCAGTGTCATCGTAGCTATCTTGTTAACATGGAATACGTTTGTGGTTATGAAGGCGGCCTTGTTTTACTTAAAAACGGAGAAGAAATCCCGGTCTCCCGACTACGGGTAGGAGAGTTTTCTCGAAAAATGCTGCAATATATGAAGGATGTAGCGAATTAGTGTGGATATTTTTATGCTTGCCGTTTCAGGAATACACGAAATAGGAAAGATTTTTGGCTTGTACTTTTTTTCTCGTTTTCTACGTAAAAAGGCAAGGCCCTATTGTTATCTTATTTATATAATGATCTCGGGGGTGCGGTACGCACTTGAGATGAGTTTCCAGCTAAATTTTGTTGTTTCTCTTATACTTGAGATAGGGATACTCTGGCTGATTGGCGTCGCCTTATACAAGTGCGCTTTTTCCACCGCTGCTTCGGCGGCTGTTTTAACGGTATGTATTCTTGTATTATCATACGGGGTCATGAACCCTATCACGCACTGCCTTGGTCCTGTGATGCTGCGGCTCAACCGCAACTTGCTTCCGATGATGGGGATTCTCATTTCCTTTTTGTCTATCCTGCTGGCGTGGTTCAGTTATTGGATTATTTTGAAAAATTTTCAAGCCGTTCCGAACCGTTACCTGGTAGTTTTTTTTGTTCCCATCCTGCTTTTGCTGATGATGGAGCAATATATCTCGGAACATGTTTATAGCAATGTGGTCGTTGTTGCTAAAACGGGAATTGTCTCTCCCGTGGTGGATAACCTGGAAATATTTATTCTACAGTTGTGTGCTTACCTATGTCTTTTCGTGGTCTTGTACGCTTGCCAGAGGTTATCTGAAGACTATTCAAACCAAATGCGCCTCGTGCTTCTGGAGCAGGAAATTTCATGTCAAAAAGAGTATTTACGAGAGGCAAAAGCGCGATACAGGCAGACCCAGTCTTTCCGCCACGATATAAAAGGCCATCTGATGGCTTTGGATGGTCTGTTAAAAGGTGGAGAGCTTGAAAAAGCGAAGAACT
>Ga0334884_1002255_pt1 | contig 25232 bp, 23 predicted proteins | sample GraSluR1_MG_7_FD_207215 | JGI IMG/M metagenome (GOLD analysis project Ga0334884, IMG submission 207215) | Sludge microbial communities from methane-producing bioreactor in Wageningen University, Netherlands - Granular Sludge_12_05 R1 | ecosystem: Engineered > Bioreactor > Anaerobic >...
GTCTCTGTTTCAATACTTCACCAGCTTCGTAGTTTCGGCGCTGCCATCTGCAAAGCGTGTTAGCAGCAAGTAGAGGCCAGGCGACTGATTGTGCAGGTCAAACACAAGCATCTGCTCAAACGGCATCCTTGTTTCCGTTGCGATCTGCTGGCCGTTTTGGTTAAACAGGCTGATGCTGCTCTGCCCACCGCAATCACCACGCAAAAATCACCTTTTAAAACTTGCATTTAGTCATTTTTCATTTTATCTTGCACGACCAAATACTTTTTATGAAAATCATTTTCTGCTATGTAACAGTTTTTCAAATTTTAACATAATGTTCGAACAAGCTAATTGCCGTGATATTAATTTGTAAGAAATCTTCAGACGAAATAAATATGAAGCATTTCCATCAAAAATATTTAAATTTTATACTTCTGCTAAGTATTATACTATTTTCCTGGAATATAGCATGGAGTCAAAATCAATACAAAGATAAAATTAGCTTGCTAATTCTTGATGGTGATACCTATGAAGGGATCAGCAATGTACATATCACAATAAAACAAACCAACAAAGGAGCAGCCACTTATTCAAGCGGACTTGTCAATCTGGAAGTGGTGAACTTTCCGGTGAGATTGCATCTTTCGCATGTTTCGTATATAGAGACAGATATCCTTATTAATCAAAAACCCACTGATACCCTTGTCGTATTTTTGAATCCAAAAACTGTTATGCTGGATGAAATCAGTGTGACTTCAGAATTCAGCCTGAAACAGAAGAATTTTTCAATCATTGATTTCGAGATTTGTGATGAAGCGATCTATGCACTGGGATATGATACGGATGCCCTTCGAAGCTATGAAATAAGGATTTTCAATAATCAATTTGAGCCATTATACGCAATAGCACTCCCCGATTCTATTGTTCCAACAGGCCTGTTCCGGGATTGTATGGATTGCTGTCATTACCTCACTATAAATACTGCAAATCAGATCATTCGATTCGATACGATCTGGGAAATAAGCTATCAATACAGCCTCGACAAATTTCATGAAGTAATGGACGACTGCCTGTTCAAAACCAAAAATCATGTATTCTTCAAACATTTTAGAATGGATAACTTTTCTCAGATGTTATTCGCTATCAACACTAAAACCAAAACCAGGCATTATTTTATTCAAAATGAAGATAGGAACCAATATAAAAAACTGATTGAACAATTAGGTTACGTAACGGCATCTGTTTCAGCCAGAAACAAAGATATAGCCTATAGATTTGAAAAAGAGTTTATGTATAAACCACGTATAAATACTTTAGCTTGTTTTGGTGATACTGTCTTTCATTATAATTTTACTTCAGGCGAAATTGAATATTATACAGAAAATGAATTGGAAAAAATTTTAAATACCAAACTTGATGATCACTTAATAACCTCCATATGGAATGACAAAATTTATACTGACAAGGCCAAAAATAAAGCTTACCTCATTCGCAAAAGGCAATTGTTCGAGATTAATGACCTAATCGGAGAAATTATCCCCCGGATCAAAGTGAAAATGGCTTATAAAACCTTAATTGACAGTGGTTACATCTATTATCTAGTAAAGGTTGAGAACCCATTTGGAGGCTATAAAACGATCATCAGAGAAACAATAAATTGAGGGATTATTAGCCATTCAAATTAACTATAAACCACGGTAGATCACACTATTCCGTTCAGGGTGTCAAGTTTCGATTATTTCCAGGAGTTCAAGTCGAAACTGAAACTATCATGATCATGAAAGCAAATGATGCGTTAAGGTCTTAGAAATTCTTGAGTGAACAAAGATAATTTTAAATTTTAACATGTTATTAACATCTTTTTTATTTTTTTTTTATTCCTTTGGATCGTCATAAATAACTAATCAATAATATCTAAGCTATGAAAAAGTCAATTTTAATTCTTCTATTAGGTAGTATGTTTACCTTACTAGCACCTACAAATGTAAAGGCAGATTCTGTCTTTGAAATAGCAGGTAATTTCCGCTGTGATGAAATTACACCGCAAACATATAGATGTGTTTGTGAGCCACCCTACAACAAACGTTGCATAGCAATTGTTATAAAAGATAATGGTACAATTGCAATAGAGTTTGGAAGTGAAGATCCAAATAATATATCTAAATTTGATGAAAACAATTCAATAAATGCAACAAACGTATTACAAACTAGTTCTGGTACAGTTTCATTTACAGAAGAAAAGTAATACTAGATTTTAAGTAATTAACAATCAATTCTATTTTTAAAAGTTAAAGAAGATGTTTATAATAATTGGTAAACATCTTCTTTTTTATTCGCAAAACTCACACCACATGAAAAAACTTTCAATCCTGATTTTAGTCACAATACTTATTCCCTTGCTGATGAAAAGCCAATACAGGATCATAATAAAAATGAACCCCTTTGAATGTATCAGTTGTTATTCCGGAAATATTGCTGTTGAAAGCTTTGACAGCGCAATTCCAATTGAATTTATTTTTGAGTCATATAGTAAATCAACTGTTGATCGATTTTTGCAAAGAAGCTTTTTGTCCGAGACAGTTGAAATGAAAAAAATTAATGTAACAATATCAGATAGCATTTTTAATGAATATGCAACTACTTCATTTTCTGAAATGTATGTTTTCGAAAATACTGATTTAAAGGATAGATTAGATTTCAAAGATTTCTGGGATTATGAAGGCAATCTTAGATACCTATACTCAAATCACAACCAAAATCTGATAGTACATCAAAATGAAATAAATGAATGTTTCGATATAGCTCTTGATAATGATCTTGATTTTATTTTTCCTAAAATAAGTTTTGGAACAAATCGAGTTGCTGTTCTTGATGAGGTATTAAATATTTGCTATCTTTTTGACCATCATGGTAAAATTCTTCAAAAACTGGACGGTCTTACAATAGTCCCTACTGAAATTATTCCTTTAAATAATCAAATTACTAGCGACACCTCGGCACTTAAAAAAATCGAACAATTAAAAAAAATCGGCTACTTTTCCGTTACTTTAGAAAGTGTTTTTCTTGAAAGAGAAAACTGCTATGTTTCAATGAGCGTGCCCTATATTGCTCAAAAACCAAACTCCGATAGGTTTATTATAAATAAAGCCTTTGCTGTTGCATTACTGGATTCAAACAACAAATTAGAAATCATTTTAACAGAGCACGACCTGCCAGAAAATAAAACATATTCCTTTAAAGGATTTTCAATTAAAGACAACTCAATATCATTACCACGATTTACTTATGATGAGAATTCAGAGGATTTTACATACTCAATATATCAGGTACAAAAAACACATGAAGGCATTAAGCTCATTAGTAATAATTTACTCCAAATAAACCAAACCAATTTTACTACCAAAACCCAATTAAATCTTTCAATAAAGAATGAAATTGCGTTTATTCAACATTCGCCATTTTTTATAAATTATATGCAAAATACTTCCATTAAAATAGATGAATTAACAAATAGAACAACTCAACCCCTTCTCGATAAAAATATTGATGTAAATATGCTTGTTCAAGATTGGGCGATTTCAAATGATGACTCCTTAATTTATATTGTTTACTACGATAAGGAGAAGACTACTTTTAATTTACTGTGTAATTCAATCTCAAGTTCTGTAAAAAATCATATCAGCATGGAAGCTAAACTCCCAATTAATTTAGAAAACTATTTAACCTGTGAGTTTGTAAATACTGAACAGCTGTACGTTTTACTTAAAAACCAGACAATGCAATGCTTTAATCCTAAAGAACTGCTTTACCTCGATGATAAAGATTAAAACTATGGATTTCATGAAAATTGTATTATCAATAGTATCAGGTTAATATTTAAATCATAAATATCAATTCTTTATATAGCCTAAACAATTATCCTAATTGCTATATCAACTTCAAACCACGACTGATCACACTATTCAGTTCAGGGCGTTGCAACTTAATTGTTTCCAAATGTTTGCGTAAATCCTGCTGCAACGGATCATTTTTCTTACGCTGACTAAGCAGTTCCAGCATTTCCATAGGAAGCAACCAATCGTGTGTAAAATGCTCCGAAACCCATTGCCAGATAGCTTCAAGTGATTGCAGATCTTTGTTTTCCTCTCGTAACTCCCTCACACCTCCATAGTGCTTGTGTAATTGCTTTTGAACATCCGTATAATTAATCTTATGTGTTTTTTCTTTGGGTACGGGATATTCCAGTCCAAACGCATCAGGATCGGCAGGTCCGTTATAGGCAGAAATCACCGATTCGCCCACAGCCATATCATACATCCCCCAGGAAGGATCAAAAAGCAACTGATTCTGATAAGTCACCCGGCAATCAGAAAAACTTAACAGTAATAAATTTCCTTCTCTGCGAATGGTTTGACTTAAGACCCCTTTTACCTTTATTCCGGATTCAAATTCAAAAGCACCTGATTCATTCAAAACAATTCCTAATTCGGCCAGATCCTGATCTGTAAGGTAGCGCGGCGGCTTGATGGCGTCTTTGATCCGGCCAATTGGCGAACCAAAACCATCGCTGTGTGTGGCTTTCCCATGCCCGGCCAGCTCCTTTCCTTTGTATGACAAGCTGGTTCCGCCCTGCGACTTCACATACACCGCCTGATTTTGATGCATCAGATAGTCGGTAAAAGTGCCCGAAACCTGCAAGCCAGAGCTGTAAACCAGGGTTGCTGTATTAGCTGATTCAATCGCTTTGAGGATGCCTTCGATGCCACCTTTTCGCAATGCCATACGACTTGCAAACTCGTCCAGCACTTTGGTGAGTTGAGCAAAATCAGGGGTCACAAATAACTGCGGCTGCGGTTTAGTAATATCGAAATTATAGTAAACGGCATCAATGGTGTAGGGCAATTTTTTCACCTTATCGCTCATGGCGCCGGCACTCTCACCAATAGATGAGAGCAGTCCTGCACCATAAATTTTAGGATCATCCAGCGAACCAACCAAACCATATTCAACCGTCCACCAATGCAGGTTTCGGATGAGTGCCATTTCGGAAGGCAGGCCAAGTTCGGCTTCTTTCTTTTCCAGATCGCGCTCGGCAGCTTCTATCTCGGCAAGCGGGGTGTGTGGATCAGCTTTCAGGATGGAAAGGTGACGAATAGCTTCGTAAAGGGCAAAATCAGCCGCTGAAGAAAAGGCTTTCGAACCAATCTCACCAAAATACCTGAGGTATTCGGCATATTCAGGGTCGCTGATGATGGGCGCATGTCCGGCAGCTTCGTGAATGATGTCCGGTGCAGGTGTGTATTCAATCTGATCAAAGGGACGGATGTCGGCAGCAATCACCAGCACATTATACGCCTGAAACTCCATGAATGCAGCGGGAGGAATAAACCCATCCACTGTTACGGCGGCCCAGCCTATCCTGGCCAGGATTTTATTCATGGTATCAATATCCGGTATTTGCTCAATGCTGATGCCGGTTTTGCGTAAGCCTTCCAAATAAGCCTGATGGGCTTTCTCTTTCAGAAAATCAACATTTTGTCGCATCACAAAACGCCACACGGCATGATCTTGCCAGGTGTAAGAGTTGTATGGCTGATCAATGATCAATTGATAAAGGTGTTTAGGTAAACGGGCTAATACTGGATTGTTAGTCATGGTATCTAATTTAGAATGATTTTAGATAAGCCAAAAATAAGTAAAAGGAATTACATGATTGCAATCGGTTGCAAACAGCCCTGATAATTTTTCTTAAGAAAACTTAAAGTTCAATCATTGACATTATTAAAGCTTTTTCAAAATCCTATTGCAGAAAAGGTTTAAATTTGTTTTCAGAAATTGGTTAAGTAAATGATCGTTCATTAAAAAATAAAGATGTCTGACATAAAACTAAAAAAATTTACCATCAAGGGCTATAAAAGTATCCAGGCAATTGATAGTTTTGAGCCACGTCCAATAAACATTCTGATTGGTCCTAACGGCGCAGGTAAAAGTAATTACATTTCATTTTTTAAGTTTTTGAGTTGGATGCTAAACTCAGATGGAAAACTTCAGGAGTATGTTGCTTATTTAGGTGGAGCTAATGACATATTATTTGATGGAGCTGATGTAACAAAAAGTATTGATGCACATTTAGAAATTCAAACGTCATCCGGCATAAATGAATACCTGTTTAGTTTGATGTTTGCCAAACCTGATAAACTTGTATTTAAGGAGGAAAAATATCGATTTTCAGCTAATACAAAACAAGGAGAAGCCCGCTGGAGCTCTTGTGGAGTAGGTCATGAGGAGGCAAACTTACCACAAGTTTCCAATTCTACAGCAACCACAATTCTGAATCTTTTACGAAAACTGATTGTTTATCAATTTCATAATACAAGTGATACTGCACCAATGCGGTTAAAATGGTCTGCTTCTGATGGAAGATGGTTAAAACAAAATGGGGAAAATTTAGCAAGTTTTCTTTTCCGTTTACAGAATGAAGAAAAACTATATTATTTGCGTATTGTTAAATATATTCGTTTGGTTTTGCCGTTTTTTGATGATTTTGAATTATATGATGAATTTGGACAAATTCTTCTAAGATGGAAAGAAAAAGGGACAAATAAAGTTTTTAATGCCGGACAGGCCTCAGACGGAATGTTACGGACTATTGCATTAATTAGTTTACTGGCTCAGAATCCTAAAGATTTACCTACAGTTCTTTTCCTGGATGAACCTGAATTAGGGTTGCATCCAAGTGCAATTGATGCAGTTTCTGGTTTGATAAAGGCGGCCTCATCAAATTGCCAGGTATTTATTGCAACACAGTCTATTAGCCTGGTGAATAACTTTGAACTTGACGATTTGGTCGTAATTGACAGAAAGAAAAGAAGTTCTGAATATAAGTGTCCTGATAGTGAAAATTTACAGGCATACCTTGAAGAATTTTCTACCGGTCAGATTTGGGAAAAAAATATCATAGGAGGCCGTCCGTGAAATATATAAATATAATTGTGGAAGGCAACTCCGAGGAAGCATTTGTTAACGATGTTTTAGTAAATCATTTTTCTTCACTTAACATTTTTGTTTCTACACGAAAAATTAAAACGGGATGGGACAAACTTAATAAAAAACCAGCAAAAGGGGGATTGCTGAAATATATTAAATTTCGAAATGATGTGTTACGTTGGATTGAAGCGGACAGGGATCAACCTCAATTTTGGTACACCAGCATGATTGATTTGTATGCATTCCCTAAAGATGATTTGAGTCCCTACAAAGAGAATATTCAATCAATTGGCGACCCATATCAAAAAATCATCAAACTGGAAAAAGCAATTGCACGGGATATAAATCACCCTAGATTTATCCCGTATGTTCAGTTACATGAGTTTGAAGCTTTTGTTTTAGTTAATCCAGACAAACTGATTACAATGTATCCAGACGGAATAACTGGAATAAATCGTTTAAAAAGGGAGATAGAAAATATGAGGCCAGAAGAAATAGACGAATCTCCGGTGACTGCGCCTTCAAAAAGAATTATTAAGCACCTCCCTGATTATGAAGGACAAAAAGCACAGGTAGGGCCGTTAGTAGCCGAAGAAATTGGTTTAACAGCATTACGTTTAAAATGTCCTCATTTTAATGATTGGATAACAAAGCTTGAAAATACAACTTAAAGTTCAATCATTACCAATATTACCAAGCATCGGAACAAAGCGAAAAGCACCATGCTGTTCCCTTATTGTTTCAGTATTTTCTTGCTTGATGATCCGCAACATATCTTGTTGGTCGCCAACACCCAATGGGATCACCATAATCCCACCCGGCTTAAGCTGATCAAGCAAAGCTTGTGGAATTTCGGGGGCTGCTGCCGTAATCAAAATCCTGTCGAATGGTGCATAGGCTGGTAAGCCATCATTGCCATCTCCCAAAAACAAATTAAGCTTATAAGGCAGGTGTTGTTGCACAAAGGCTTTGGTTTTTATAAAAAGTTTTCGCTGCCTTTCGATACTATAAACCTTGGCCCCCATCTCGGCAAGCACACTGGCCTGATAAGCCGAACCGGTGCCGATTTCGAGAACTTTAAGGCCTTTTTTGACCCTTAAAAGTTGCGTTTGAAAAGCGACGGTATAGGGCTGCGAAATGGTTTGCCCCGATCCAATCGGAAAGGGCTTGTCCTGATAAGCAAATTCCAAAAAGGAAGAATCCAAAAAGATATGTCTTGGTATCTTATCCATAGCACGCAGCACTGCCTCATCAGTGATCTGCTTTTGTCGTAAGCTTTCAATCAGTTGTTTTCTCAGCCCTTTATGTCGGTAGGTATCCTGCATAATATTTCATCAGCAATTTAGAGTGAATCTAAGGTTGAACAGGCGAAATTAGCAATAAGCACTCGACAAAAAAAGTTACTTTTGCGCAAAAGTATCGCTTATGTTGAAAATAGGGGTTATGGGAGCTGGCCATTTAGGCAAAATACATTTAAAATGTATCCAACAAATACCTGAATATGAACTGATAGGGTTTTACGATTCGGATGTTGCCAACGCACAAAAGGTGGCAAAAGATTTTAATCTGAAAGCCTTCGATTCTATCGAAGCCCTGATTGAGGCCACCGAAGTAGTTGATATCGTTACCCCCACCGTATCGCATTTCAGCTGTGCTGCCCAATCCTTGAAAAAATCGCGGCATGTCTTTATCGAAAAGCCTGTTGTGGCCACCCCGGCAGAAGCCAACGAACTGGTCGCGCTGGCTCGTCAGGCACAGGTAAAGGTGCAGGTAGGTCATGTTGAACGCTTCAACCCTGCTTTTCTTGCAGTTCAAAACAGCCTCAACAACCCCTTGTTTATTGAGGCGCATCGCCTGGCACAATTCAATCCCAGAGGAACGGATGTGCCGGTGATTCTGGATTTGATGGTACACGATATCGATATCGTTTTGAGCTCGATCCGTTCAAAAGTGAAAAGCATCAGTGCCAGTGGCGTAGCAGTTGTAAGTGACACTCCTGATATCACCAATGCTCGTATTACCTTCGAAAATGGTGCGGTGGCGAATCTGACGGCCAGCCGTATCTCGCTCAAAAACATGCGTAAGGCACGCTTTTTTCAGAAAGATGCCTATATCACCGTTGATTTTCTAGAAAAGCAGAGCGAGATTGTTCGCATGAAAAGTATAAGCAAAGAACCTGATGACCCCATGGCTATGGTGATTGATCTGGGCGAAGGCAAGGGTTCGAAACAAATTTCGTTTGAGAAACCTGAAATTGGTCCGGTGAATGCCATAAAAATGGAACTGGAAAAGTTTTACGAAGCCATCATAAACGACCAAATACCTGCTGTAAGTATCGAAGACGGAGTGGAAGTGCTCAGGCTGGCATATCAAATACTGGATGAGGTGAATAAAAACGTCAGTCAGATCAAATAATTGTTGCAATCGTGTGCAATAAGGCAGTCAGGCAATTCGTTAAGATGTCGAATAAGGTGAACCAAAATTTTATGCAGGGGATTTTACGCAGCACAGTATATTTGATAGTATTGACAGGATTAGGATTAGTTTCGTGCAACAAGTTCGAAGGAGATCAAACCGTTCCGGCCTATCTGCGTGTTGATACGGTGAAACTGGAAACTGATTATTTCTCGCAGGGAAGCAACACACATAATATCACTGATGTTTGGGTTTATGTAAACGATCAGCTTGTAGGAGCTTTTGAGTTGCCGGCTGTTATTCCTGTTTTGGCCCGAGGCAAACAAAAGCTGGAGATCAGGCCTGGCATCAAACTCAACGGCATAGGCAGCACCCGGGCACCCTACCCCTTCTATCAGCCTTATCTTATAAACGATTTCAACTTTGTGGAAGACAGCGTTAGAAAGGTTAATCCAATGACTTCCTACTACAGCACAGCAAAATTTGCCTGGATCGAAGATTTTGAAAATGCCAGTATTTCGCTCGAAAAGACAAGCCAAAGTGATACGGCGATCTACAAAACAAGCCCGATCAATAATCCTGAAGCCTGGCTCTCCGAACACTCGTCCTACTCTGGCGAAATCAATCTGGACGAACAAAGAAAACGGTTTAAAATAGCTTCATTCAATGCATTTATCCTTCCGGGTAGTGGCAGTCCTGTGTTACTCGAGCTTGACTACAAATGCACCCATTCTTTTGGGGTAGGATTATTTGCCGAAATGAATGGTACAATTGTTGATTTACCACTAGTTGTTGTGAACAAAAGCGAAAACTGGAACAAGATCTACATCAACATCGGCCCGAATATCAGTGCTTATTCCAATGCCTCCAATTTTAAAGTTTATTTCGAATCCAGTATCTCCGAAGGTTCAGCAAGGTTTTACCTGGATAACATTAAATTAATCTATCGAAATAATTCCTGATGAATAGAAAATTACAAGTCACAAAATATTTAATCCTCGACTGGCTGGCAGCAGTATTGGCCTGGGCATTATTCTATTTTTTCAGGAAACAGTCCGAGGATCCAAGCTTTCATGAATATTTTGAGGTAATCTTTGATGATCCCAATTTTTGGTATGGCATCATCTTCATTCCGATGGGCTGGCTGTTTCTGTACACCATTATGGGTACGTATCGCCATATCTACCGCAAATCCAGGTTAAAGGAGTTAGGTCAGACATTCATCATTACCCTGATTGGTGTTACAGTGATCTTTTTTGTGGCCATACTGGACGATGTGATTATAACTTATAAATCTTATTATCAATCATTTTCAGTACTTTTCGTTCTGCATTTTCTGTTTACTTATGCAGGTCGGCTTACGCTTACTTTTGTTACGGTACGAAAGATTCACCGCAAAGAAATTGGCTTCAACACGGTGATAGTCGGGAGCAATGGAAATGCCCTGGCGATATATAAAGAGATAGAAAATCAGGAGCGGTCGGCAGGTAATATTTTTGTGGGTTTTGTTAGTGTTTACGACAAAGATGATTATAAGATCGGGGAATATTTGCCACGGCTTGGCTCTTACAAAGACATCAAAAAAATTGTTGAGTCGCATCAGGTGGAAGAAGTGATTATCGCCATCGAACGCTCCGAAACAGACACCATCGACAATATCATTGCTTTGCTGGAAGACACACCGGCTGTGATCAAGATTATCCCGATCATGCAGGATATACTGTTTGGATCGGTCAAGCTTTCCGGTATCTGGCATGCTCCGCTCATTCAGATTTCACCCGATTTGATGCCGGCCTGGCAGCAATCTGTGAAAAGGCTGATTGATGTGGTGGTTTCCATTATTGCCATGATTTTGCTGATTCCGCTTTATGTTATTACGGCTCTTGGAGTGATCCTGTCTTCCAGAGGTCCGATACTCTATTCACAGGAACGTATCGGCCTGAGAGGAAGGCCATTTAAAATGCACAAATTCAGAAGTATGTATTCTGATGCTGAAAAAACCGGACCACAATTATCAAGCGAAGATGACCCACGTATTACTCCCTTCGGTAAATTCATCCGAAAGGTGAGACTGGATGAAATACCTCAGTTTTATACGGTTCTGAAGGGTGATATGTCTTTAGTAGGGCCACGTCCCGAGCGTCAGTACTATATTGATCAAATTGTGAAACGTGCACCGCATTATCGTTTACTTTTAAAAGTGAAGCCAGGAATAACAAGCTGGGGTCAGGTAAAATACGGTTATGCCTCCAATGTGGATGAAATGATCGAACGACTGAAATACGACATACTTTATATTGAAAACATGAGCCTGGCAATGGATGTTAAGATATTGATTTACACCGTTTTGATTGTGCTTCAGGGACGCGGAAAGTAATCAGAGCTGCCCACGCTCAATCAGCGTAACAATGGTTTCAATTAATTCATCTTCTCCTTCCGGGTCGTAGTCCGATTTTAAATTATATCCCCATATCCTGGCAAAACCCTGATAAAAAAAGGCTGTGAAACCACCCCGCAATTCTTTCACCAGATCATATGAGGTATCTCCGGTTTCGCGGTCAATAAGTTTTAAAAGAATCTTGCCTTGCGTAAAGGTGAGGTTACGCAGATCGCCACCAAACTCTTCATTAAGCTCCTTTTCGGCCTTACGCATGATACGTCTTCGTTCGCGATCGTTTTTGGCATTTACAAGTTGCTTGTCGTACTCTTGCAATTTGATGCCAGCCAGTTTGGCGTATGGATAAGCTTTTTTTACATGGTAAATCAGGCGTTCAACTTTTCTGATGTCTCTGCGGCTGTCGAACAAACGCATGGCATGCACATTAACCTCCGGAAGCGTCATAATGAGCGTTGTATCGCCATGCTCTATCTTGGCTAATACCACCAACGTATCAGTGAGATCCGTTGTATCAGCAATTGGCTGCGACCACACTGATGCCTGAACCAGCATAACAAAAAGTAATGAAATGAAAGAAACACGCATCATGCTGCGCTTTAGAGCAAGTTCTGTGCCAAAACTATAGCGTTTCAGGCAACTTTTAATTTGGATAATCCGGCCTTGTTAAATTTCTTCTCGGCGTATTCTCTGTTTACAACCAGTTTCCTCACCGATTTCTTCGAAGGCAGCTCAAACATGTCATCTGTAAGGATTGCTTCAAGGATCGATCGCAATCCACGGGCACCTAACTTAAATTCAATGGATTTTTCGACCACAAAATCAAGCACCTCAGTTTCTATGGTCAGCTGAATGCCATCCATCTCAAATAACTTGGCAAACTGCTTGATGAGTGCATTTTTCGGATCGGTCAAAATCCGTTTGAGGGTCTCTGCATCCAAAGGATTGAGGTAGGTTAAAATTGGCAAACGACCAACTATTTCAGGGATCAGCCCAAACTTTTTAAGATCGGCGGGCGAAACGTACTGCAAGAGATTCTGTTTGTCCACCTGAATCTTCTTGTCGCTTCCATAACCAATCACATTGGTTCGGGTTCTGGCAGCGATAATCCGTTCAATCCCATCAAAGGCTCCTCCGGCAACAAAAAGGATGTTACTTGTGTTCACCTGAATCATCTTTTGCTCAGGATGTTTGCGCCCACCCTGAGGCGGCACATTCACAATCGTGCCTTCGAGCAGCTTGAGCAGGGCCTGCTGCACACCCTCGCCCGACACATCGCGTGTAATACTGGGATTATCACTTTTGCGGGCAATCTTATCCAGCTCATCGATAAAAACTATCCCTTTCTCGGCAGCAGCCACATCAAAGTCGGCAGCCTGTAAAAGTCGCGAAAGTATGCTTTCCACATCCTCGCCCACATAGCCTGCTTCGGTGAGTACGGTAGCATCTGCAATGGCAAAAGGAACATGCAACATACGGGCAATTGTACGTGCCAGCAAAGTTTTGCCGGTTCCGGTTTCGCCAACTAGGATGATGTTTGACTTTTCTATCTCCACATCATCTTTTGTAACAGGCTGTCCTATCCTTTTGTAATGGTTATAAACAGCAACGGCAAGCACTCTTTTGGCTTCGTCCTGGCCGATGACGTATTGGTCGAGAAAATTTTTGATCTCAAGTGGTTTGAGCACCTTAAAATCAGGGATATTATGGTGACTTACAGCATGTTGTAGTTCTTCCTTAAGTATTAGTTGAGCCTGTTCGATACATTGATCGCAGATATGTGCTTCCATGCCTGAAATCAATAGTGCGGTCTCTTTCCTGGGTTTACCACAAAATGAACAATAATCACCTTTTTTCGCCATGACCTTACGCTTTGTTTTTTATCAGAACTTCGTCAATCATGCCATAATCCCTGGCTTCTTCTGCTGTCATCCAGTAGTCGCGATCAGAATCTTTCCAGATCTTCTTATAATTTTGACCACTATGCTTGGCAATGATTTCGTAAAGTTCTTTTTTGAGTTTCTGTATCTCGCGGGCAGTAATTTCGATATCAGAAGCCTGACCTTGTGCGCCTCCCATGGGCTGGTGGATAAGCACTCTGGAATGCTTCAATGCAGTACGTTTTCCCGGTGCTCCGGCACAAAGCAAAACAGCACCCATCGAAGCCGCCATTCCGGTGCAAATGGTTGCTACATCGGGATTGATATACTGCATGGTATCATAAATGCCCAGTCCCGCATAAACTGATCCGCCAGGTGTGTTCAGGTAAATCTGGATATCACGTTTTGAATCGACCGATTCGAGAAAAAGCAATTGAGCCTGTATGATATTGGCCACATAATCATCCACCGGAACACCCAAAAAAATGATGCGATCCATCATCAGTCGCGAAAAAACATCCATCGTTGCAATATTGAGTTGACGCTCTTCGATGATGGTAGGCGAAATATAATTTTGTATTGTTGAAGTATATTTTTCCAATCCGAGACTATTGATACCCAGATGTTTGGTGGCATACTTTTGAAATTCGTTATTCATCTGATGTTTCTTTTTTGTTGTTATTCTCTTCGTTAACTTTGGTTACAAAATCAGTGTAAGTCATCGTTTCTTCCTGCAAGGTCATTTGCTCTTTGAGGTAGGCAGCCAGTTTTTGTTCAAATAATTCATTGTGCAGCCGTTGATGTTCCTCTTTATTTTTGAGCAGACTATCCACCACGCTATCCATTCTTTTTCTCATCTCCTCGTCCAAATTACTCATTCCCAGGTTAGCAAAAAGATACGACTTCATGCGTTCGCGAACCTCCGCCTCTTTCACTTTCAGGTTTTCGTTTTTCTTAAGCAATTCAGCCTCAATAATTTGCCATTTGATGCTATTGGCATACTTAGTACCATATTCAGCTTCAACGGTTTCCTGATTAAGCTTGCCTTCTGAATTGTAAACCAGCCAACGTTTCAGAAAATCATCCGGTAGCGGGGCATCAAAGGTTTCGATTAATTGATCCACTGCTTTGGTAAAGAAATAACGATCCGATTCGCTCTCGTATTGTTTTTCAATTTCCTGTTTTATCTTTTCACGAAAAGCCTGTTCGTCTTTAATTTCTGCTCCCGGAAAAATCTTCTCAAACAAGTCTTCGTTCAGCTCAGCCTTTTCTTCATGAATAACTTCATCAATTATCATGTTGAAATCAGCTGTGGCGATATGCTGTTGATCTTCTTTTAGCTCCAGAATTTTTGCTGCTGCCTCATCGCTTTCGAGGGCTTTTGCGAAGTTAAAGATAAATTCGGCTCCTACTTCCTTGCCAATCAGCTGCTCACGTGCTTCTGCCGACTTGATCTGATCCATATGAAAGGTAAGCTCCTTGCCAAAACCATCTTCAATTTCTTCTCCTTTGTCGTCTGCTTCCGACAGCACAACGCTTACGCGATCGTCGGCACCAATAGTATCGGGCTGAGTGATAATAGGATTACCTTCTAAAATATTATCGATGGCTTTTTGGACATCCTCAGCTGCCGCCTCAATGCGAATATAATTTACTACTTTTTCCTGGAGGTTCAATTCAAATGCAGGCATCAGGGCAAGCTCAAAGTCAAAGTTGAATTGTTCTCGCTGATCAGCCTCATCAAAGGCTTCCGTACCAGTCAAAGGCATGGGGTATCCCAATATGGCCAGCTTCTGCTCTACGATATAATTGTTGAGATTTTCTGAAACCAATTGATTCACTTTATCTGCCAAAATAGCCTTGCCATACATCTTTTTCACGAGCCCAAAAGGCACCTTTCCTGGCCTGAAACCAGGCATGGAAGCTTTTCGCTGATAGGATTTCAATGAATCATTGACTTCTTTTTCATAATCATTCTTGTCGATACTGATCTGGATTTTTGCCGTTAAGTCGGTCAGTGCTTCCTGTGCAATATTCATAAGGTTCGGATTAAATTATGGCTTTTTAAAAAAATTTGACCAATCAACATAACTGGTAAGCCTGCGGTTAAACATAAACAAGCACGAAAACCCTCACCCAAAGCACCTCAAAACTACTGCTTGCTTTAATATTAAGTCCGGGTAATCCAGGTTTTCGCTACTAATCTTTTTATGTGCGGATGAAGGGACTCGAACCCCCACGCCTTTCGGCACCAGATCCTAAGTCTGGCGCGGCTACCAATTACGCCACATCCGCATGGTACGCTTTTGCTTCTTTTTTGCGGCTGCAAATATACGATACTTTTTTCAGACTGCACCGAGATAGCTGTCAATCACATTTTTTTTCTGCTTATCAGCAGCCAAAGCAAAGCCTGTAAACTAAAATAGGTAATTTTGCGTTCTAGGATTGCAAATAAGGATTACTTGATGTTACAATATTTTCAGGCTTTCACAAAGGTGAAGCTCACTTTAGTCGTATTACTTTTTTTATCCATAAAGATAATTGCTCAGGAATCTCCTGGAATTACACAGGGAAATTTTGGAGGTTCGGCAATGGCACGGATTAATCCCGCCAATATGCTGCAAAGCAAGCTATACCTTGATGTTCATCTGGTGAGTGTGGGTGCTTTTGGTCAAAATAATTTTGCTTATATCCCACACCGCGATTTTAATTTATATCCACTGGTCAAAAATGAGGAACAGCTGCCAACTTACCCATTGACAGATGGTAATTTTATGTATTACGACAATACACGAAATAAATCCGGAAGTGCCATAACCAATAATTATGGGCTGGCAGGCTTTTTGCAAACCGGCAATCATGCTTTTGCCTTTCATACCGCTGCAAGGGCTTACAATAGCTTCGACCGGATACCCTACGAAATACCTGTACTTGGAGTGCAATCGCTGGGCTACATTCCTTTGCAAAACATTCGTTTTGAAGATCACGATTTTGATGTGGCTTCCATGGCCTGGGGCGAGATAGGACTGAGCTATGCCTATGCCTTTTCAAAATATTCGAACAGGCATTGGGCAGCCGGAATCACCGCAAAGTACCTGCTAGGTTATGGAGGAGCTTTTGCCAGTATAGACAAGCTGGATTATATGGTTTTGGACAGAAAAACAATAAACATTTTCGACCTCAGTGCCGACTTCGGTTTTGCCCTGCCTGTTGATTACAACACCAACGACTTCCCGGATGGCGGCTCAACCTTTAAAGGCCGTGGCATAGGTTTTGATTTAGGCTTAACCTACACCATAAAAAAAGAAGGCTATCAAAAATTTAACAACCAGCGAATCTGCGAACAAAGCTACAAAGACTATTTCTGGCGCTTTGGAATCTCGATACTTGATTTGGGTGTAGTAAGCTTTAAGAACAGTGCCCAGCTCCATCATTTCCGTGAGGTGAACACCGTTTGGGAAAATATGGATGAACTTGGATTTTCCAACCTGAACGACCTGATGGATACACTGAGTTTTCAGCTTATGGGAGATGCAGGGGCCTCCTATGCCGGAGATAAGTTCAGCATCGGGCTGCCCACAGCACTTAGCATTCAGGTTGACTATCACTACAATAAAAACTGGTACCTCAACGCCATGATGATTCACCCGTTAAAAATTTCGAAATACAGCGTACGCCGGCCGGCTCAGATTGCACTGACACCCCGCTACGAGACCGATTGGTTCGACTTTATGCTGCCCCTGAGCCTGTATGAATATCACATCCCCAGAATTGGTGCTGCTGTGCGATTGGGATTCTTTACAATTGGCACCGAACGACTGGGAACCCTCTTTGGTGTTTCCGATCTTAACGGTCTGGATATTTATGCCAGTATTAAATTCAACTTCAGAAAAGGTGTTTGTATGGGCAACAGAGATACGGGTGCCTGCTACAATGCCGACAACTACAAGCCGCGTAAAAATAAATTTCTGGGAATTTTTTGATCAGAGCTTTTTCACATCCAGTGCCTCACGCAAGGCATTGCCAACCAGCATAAAAGCCAAAACCAAAAGCATGATGGCAATGCCAGGCAAAATAGCAAGGTAAGCTGCATCCAGAATGATAAAAGCATAATTTTCTTTGATCATGCTGCCCCACGAAGGTGTGGGAGGCTGCACACCCAGGCCTAAAAAACTCAATCCGGCTTCTATCAGGATGGCAGAGGCGAAGTTTGCTGCCGATATCACAATCACCGGGCTGATTACATTAGGCAGGATATGCCGGATGATAATCCGTATATTACTAAAGCCTAAGGCCCTTGCAGCATCAACAAAATACGACTCACGTACACTCAAAATTTGTCCCCGCACCACACGCGTCACCTCAACCCACATGGTGAGGCCAACGGCAACAAACACCTGCCAGAATCCTTTTCCGAGTGCAAAGGTAATGGCAATAACCATCAGCAAAGTTGGCAAAGACCACACCACATTGACCAGCCACATCACAAAATCATCCGTTTTACCACCAAAGAAACCACCCAAACTTCCGAGTGTGATCCCAACAACAAGGCTGATCAATACCGCAATAAAACCAACCGACAAGCTTATGCGTGCCCCAAGTACAAGCCTGCTTAACATATCACGCCCAAATTGATCCGTACCCAGCAGAAATCGTTTTTTAACAACATAATGTTTTCTTAAGGATTCAACTGCGTCATCCTGAGGCTGCGCTGCCAACCTGAACTGACTTAAAGGGTAAGCAAGGGTCAATTGGTCAATTCCCTCAGGATCAAACAGTTTAAGGTAAACGCTGTCCTGTTGTACCCAAAGTGAATCGAAGGGAATGTAAAAGGCGGTATCCGGCCGTCCTGATAGTAAAGTCGCAAACAAAGATTTCTTTCTGGCAGGCATTTCTTTGGATACAAGCAGAAAATCCGCTTCAAATCCGGGTTTTTGTGTGGTGATCTCCAGAATTTGTCTGTTGGCATGAGTGCTCCTGTCCGGAATCAACCAATAAGCAAACAAGGCAATTGCAGCCATAAAAAGGATCAGCCACAAAGCAAAATAACCAGCCTTGTGTTTCTTAAATCTTTTCCAGGTGATTCTGGCAGGTGATTCGATAGCAGATACCCTTTTTATTGTAAACATTCGTTTGGCTTTGAAGCACAAATGTAAGAGAATTACGGCTTCGGTTTACTGTTGCACACTTAGGTAATCCCAGCTTCAAAATATTACACCCATTAGATCACAGAAAATACCTGAATTTTTCATGATCCATATTTTATTTTTGAAAATGATTGTATATTTGCAGCCTCAAAATGGTGGTCGTAGCTCAGTTGGTTAGAGCATCAGATTGTGGTTCTGAGGGTCGCGGGTTCGAATCCCGTCTTCCACCCCAAAAGTGATAATCCAAAAAGGTTGTCACTTTTTTTGTTGGCTAACACAAATCGGAGCAAGCTATTTATTATTGATGATCAATGCTCCTATCACTCCCGGAACCCAGCCGGCCAGGGTAAGCAAAATAACTATCACCACACTCCCGCATCCCTTGTCAATGACAGCCAGCGGCGGAAAAAGGATACATAACAACACTCTCCAGATCGACATTTCAAATGTATTTTAAAAATAATTCTTTTTCACTTGCCGGAAATTCATGTCGGCTGCTTTCACTGATCGAAGGATTATGTCCGGCTTTGGCAACAAAAATAATCTTTTTGGGAATATGGATTTCTGCCAAAGATTATAAATCTACCTTCTGGTTTTTAGGTCAGTGGCTGGCTATGTTATTAGTTTATAATCGATCTTTTCTAATCTATGTCGGTAAATAATACTAATAACCCAAATGATAACCAGCACCATCAATAAGACAACTTTTTGCGGATCCAAGTCTGTGAAAAAGTTATTCAGCGAATGAAATGCTGCAACTGCCAATAATGAATTTGTTTTGTCGGCCACCAAACCGATTCCCCAACTCCCAAACAATAAGATGAAAAAGAAAATAACATTAGACTGATTCAGCTCAAAATTCAAATGCCAGACAAACCATAAAACAGTTATGATCAATAGGCTGATAAACCGGGGTAAGGGTGCTAATAATTGCTGCAAAAAGCCACGCCAGCCAATTTCTTCCAACATGCCATAGATTAAGACCGTAAAAACTGCAATGACCGGAAAGGTTCCCTTGGTAACCCACGCCACAAGGCCAATTAACAATGCAGGCAACAACCAATAAACTGACAAGGGAACAAGCAGGTTTTTAAAATTGCCGTTTAAACTCATTTTCATCTTTATACGAAACAATTTGAGGGCAATAAAAGCACCCAGAGCAGGTCCAGCACCCTGCAGAATTATTACAACAAAGCTATTGGAAACTCCCGACAACAACTCTGTTTTGTTGGTTAAATACCTAATTAACAATGCAATTGCGTAGAATAACGCTATAGCAGAGATCATTTTTCTTCTGTCAATGTTATGTTCCATCTCTTTACTTATTGTTCTCGCTCCAGATCAAGAAAGACACTTAAATTCTCAATCAATTGCTTTTGTTCAGCGTCGAAACTCTCCAGATGATTCTTAAAATTTAAAACCTGCAGTAGAAAAAATCACGATACTAAGCTGCTTGAGATACTCTTTTATATTCATCTTATTAGATTTTGTTTATGCTATTATTTTCGAAAATTCCAATTTATCAAAGGTAACGATCTCTTTTCATTTTTGTTCCAGAGCCCGATTTGAAATCCTTTTAATTGTATTGAATTATTCACTATTCCAATTTGAATTCCATTGGTGGAAGCTGCATTGTTGACAAACCCAATTGACACGCCATTGATTTGTTTGTAAATACTCCAAAGAAGGTTAAATGAAAGGCCATTCATTTTATTTCCCATGCTCATCCACAACGAAACGGACACTCCATTCACCTGATCAGTAAAGGTTCCTAAGGGTGCCATCAAAAGTCCATTATGAATTGCTCTTGGAGGCAGTGTATCCGGGGAGCTCAACGAATCACTGATTTCATTCGGGAAGAGATTTGTCAAGCTGATTTTATGGAGATAAAAAGTCATGAAAAATCCCTGTCCCGGAACTTGCAGATTCAATCCGTGTGAGTATTTGGTATAAGGTCTGTTACAAATTGCTTCGGAACCAACGGGGCCTATGGCTATTCCATAAATATTTTTTGAGGCCGATGGAATTATCCCAATACCAAAACGGTTTTTTGTCTTTTTATCAAAAGCCGTTGTGTCACTCTGTGAAAATGAAACAGTCGCAGAAAAAAATAACAAGCCTATGAGTAGTGATCGTTTCATTCTGTCAGTGTTGCCTGTATCGATTACCCGTATGCCAATACAGCTATAGCCAAAAGCCGATTTCAATCTTTAGTTTTCTCACTTTTTAACCCTGCTAAATTAGGAAATAATATGTTCGAATTGCACCTGATTTTTGGGAAGGAACAGCCATGTATATACACACTATCGGATTCTATGAACTTACTTTTCGGTTGAGTAAAAAGATAATCAAAAGCAGAACTTCTGGTTTTGCGCTTCTCACGCTATTGCTCATGTACAATGATAAACCGCAAACGTATTTTACCTTCAAAATTAACAGGACAACACTGGCTTGCGCTTAAGTTTAAACCACATTTAATAGCTCTTTGACCTTTATTCAGCCAACCAATTTAATGCCTCTTGTGTTATTCCGTTATACCAATCTACTTCATTATCTGATAAATACGCTAGTTCATTTGAACGTTCGAAGAATCGCTGAACGTGCCTTGGTTCTGGAAAGTAATTAGCGTTATAAGAATCCTCAACCATTTTAATGAAAACACTCAAAGGCAATGGAACTATTGTCGAAGTTCCACCATAATATTGAATGCTCATTTTGTGCAATGCGTAAAAATGAGCCTTACAAGCGTCATTTATACTGGGCGCAATGAATAAACAGTATGCTGGTTTTTCAGTTTCTCTTTTGTAATGTGCAAGGTGTCTTGTTACTGATTCTCCTTCTTTTTCATATTGTCTTTGACCGGTCTGCATAGTTACTTCAACTGTTAAGCCAAAGTCGCCATAATCGCAAACAATGTCGGCCATATTGCCCTGGGCTGTTGACATTGGATTTCCAAAGTCGTCAAACTTCAAATTTGCTTTAATCACGCCACCATCCAACATTGTCATTGCACGCCAAGTGTTCCACTCCAACATAAGTGGCGTGTCATAAAGTGAATTATCAAGCACTTGGTCGAATGTGGTAGCTATTTCTTCAAACTTTCGGTAGTCCTTGATTGCAACAACCTGTTCTGTTAATATTTGCTGCTTACGGTTTTCTAACTCGTCTGCAAATATGTTTTTAAGTTCATGCAATGTTGCTGTTGCAAGAATTTTAAGTTGTGGAAATTCTGCTCTAATTTTTTGTTCAAGTAATTCCCTGTTGTCTGTCAACAATGTCGGAATTTGCGGATTGCCAAGATAAGCAACGTATTGACCTTCGTTATCAATAAAGCAAGGTTCTCGGTCTGTATGTAGCAAGAAGTAATCAACTTCTTGTATTTTTTCAGGAACTATTGAAATTGATTTCCCTAAATGCGAAATATTAACTAAACCGGTTGCTCTCAAATAGCGAACACAAGCATCAGCATAATCTCGCATAATGCTTGCTTTTGTACTTAGGAATTTTGTTATCGAAGCATCTTTAGTTTCTCTGGTTTGTGTATTTCCTGAACTAATGGCAGCACTATAAATTTCTCTTAATTCTCTGTCGAAATATTCTGCTCGAAAACGCTTGTAATTTCCTTCATTCTTCGCTTTCACAATTCTGAATTGATTGATTTTATCAACTATTGTATCAAATTCTCTGTAGTCAACCAATTGCAAGCCAAACATCTTTAACTCTTCAAATTTCAATGAGCCAAAATGTCTAATGAGCCTGAAAAGTTCAAGATAAGGTTTTACCCAAAATTCTGCGGAATTTGCAGTTGGTTTGTGAAACGGAGAAGGAATTTGAAATTTGAGTAGCTGTCTTAAAAATATCTCATCTTTTCTTCTTGAGTTTACAAGTTCTTCTCCTGCCGGAGTAAGTTGAATTGTTGGGGAGAGAATAACAAATCCAAGTGCTTTTGGTGCTCTGTTTATTCTGTCTCTTGCACTGAACGCCGGGTCGTTAACCCCTTTACCATTAAAAAAGTTTTCCTCTCTCAACAGCTCCATAAATGCGCTTTGAGTTTCATTATTCCATTTCTGACCTGCGAAATGAGTGTGTAAAAGCCCAATTTCAGGAATCATCTTGGCAGGTGTCCGTGGTGAAGTGGTTACAAAAATTACTCTACTGTCTATTCTAGCCATTGGAAAATGATTCTACTTCAAGTAATAATTTGGGTTCTCGTCTTAATGCTTCATTGCCGTAGTTAGAAATGAGAATGTGACTTGCTACTGACTTAAATCTATTCCTGATATTCACTGCATATGATTTTCCATATTCATCAACAATGTAGTCACTATACAATTTTTCTGTGAGTGGAGTTTTTCCAATAACCATAAGGGCTTTACACTTTAGGTCTTTGTATTGCTTAGCTAATTCAATGTGGTTTTTCTCACTAAATCCATCCTTGTGCTCAACATTGCCATAATCCGAAAAAACACAATCATAAGGTGGATCTAAAAACATAAAGTCGTTTTCGGTTGCCATTTTAAAAATTTCGGAATAATCTAGATTGTAAACTTCAGTATTAGTAAGTAATTTGCTATGAGCTTTTGTAACCAATGAAGTGTTTAGGTTCGCATACCGACCATAAGGCACATTAAATTCTCCTTTTGCATTATAACGTATCATACCTGAATAGGCTGTTTTATTTATGAAGAAATAAAGTAAAGCATCGGAGTATTTTTTTTCAGTCAATTCGTTGAACATATCTCTGATTTGATAATAAAGAGTTTCATTTTCGTCATCAACTCTTTTATCAGGTATTTTACTTTTTAACTCTTCAAAATTCCTGCGGTTTAAGGTGTAGATTCTTTCAATTTCTATGAGTTCATTTTTCAACGTTTCAAAGTCATTTTTAACGCCTAAATAAAATGAAATAAGTTTCGAATTTATATCATTTATTATTGCTCTCTTTGGTTCTAAATGAAAAAACAAAGCACCACCGCCAAAAAACGGTTCAATAAATCGTCCATCATATTTGGGGATATGTCTAATCAAATGTGGGATTTCTTTTGACTTCCCTCCTCTGTATTTCACTAATGGTTTCATACTTTGGTTGATTTTCGTTTATATTGAACAATGCTTTCAGCAACCACATTTAATATCTGAGTTGCTTCTTCCTCTTCGACAATAATGTCGTAAACCTTGTCTGCCGACCATAAAAGCATTAATTCTTTTGAGTCAACTTCGAGCAAGTGCGCAAGAACTATCAATTGTTCTCTTTTTGCTCGTCTGTCGCCTTTTTCAATCTTGCAGTATGTAGCTGTATCAATATCCAAAGCAGCAGCTAACTGTCTTTGAGGAATTTGTTTATCTTCTCGAAGTGTCCTGATTCTGTTACCAAAGATTGTTGACATAATTTCGTCTTGACATTATTAGGCAAATATAGCTCTTTTTCTTTTACTCGTCAATCGTTTTTGTACTATCTGCCTTCCTAATCTGACTGTCAACCTTTTCTTTCCACACCCCAAAACTGCCTTATCGTAAAAAATATCTGGCCAAAACCAAATGAATTCCTTTTCTGTGGAATCCTGACAAGTGCTTCACTACGGTAAAAATTCTGTTTTTTAGTTCAGGTAAGCATCACAATTTAATCATTATTCAAAGTAATCGTATATTTACCTTCCTCATATATTTCGATGATGAAACGGCATTGTTTTCTGGTTACTCCCGTTAAAATTGTATAACTGATTTCACATTGCAGCGGACAGAAATAATTTACAATACTATGGCGTTTCCCGGATTGAATAATATGACCAGATGACTTTTCAATCCTCAGATCCATGGGTGAAAATTCTGTAAAAGCACTTTTGATAGATAAATTTATCGCATTATCACGCGCGCTGGCAGCATCATTCTTCACAACTTTGTAATCCATTATGCCTGAGACGGAGGTAACTTTGTAAGTGATATCGGGGTCAGTATCTCCAACGTATTCATCGTTTTTCCAATAGCCAAATAAAGTGTTTTTCTCTCCGTCCAGGGTATATTTGAACTTGCCTTTGCCATGTCGCTGGCCATTTTTCCAATACCCTTGAAAAAAATCTCCGTTCTTATAAAAGTATTTCCCTTTTCCATCGGGAAAGCCGTCTTTGAAAGCTCCGATATAAGTTTCTTCACCGATTGATTCCCCTTTTCCGTTGGCCAGTCCGTTCAGGCATTTGCCTTTATAACTTCCCGAAATTTTCTCAAGAAGCACTTTGCACGAATCAGACTGAGCATGGATATCGAGTACCATAATAAACAGAATGATGATTAGGCTTAGTTTTTTCATATTTAGTATCTTATCAATAATATTCGTGTAAAATTTGGCAAAAGTTTAATAATTTAAAGCCGGGATCATTACAGTTTCTTTTAGCCTTTCTGCTGTGATAACAAGTTCTTTTCCCAGTTTAG
>Ga0334884_1002265_pt1 | contig 25160 bp, 15 predicted proteins | sample GraSluR1_MG_7_FD_207215 | JGI IMG/M metagenome (GOLD analysis project Ga0334884, IMG submission 207215) | Sludge microbial communities from methane-producing bioreactor in Wageningen University, Netherlands - Granular Sludge_12_05 R1 | ecosystem: Engineered > Bioreactor > Anaerobic >...
GCTCGCTGCCTATCCCTTCGATCTGCTCCACTGTGCGCCAGCTTCCCGCAGCCAACGCTTTCACCCGGGCGATCTGCTCTTCTGATCCACCCACGACGAGCTGCGCCAGGATCGAGCCCATGCGCTGCGCGATCCCGCCGAGAGAGCTCATCTCAGACGCCAACATGGCGCGCGCCGCATCCTGGGTCGCCATCACGGCCTGAGCAACCTCTTCACGATGCTCCGCCTGCCCCTGGGCCTCGGCCAAACGCCGCTGGCTCGCCAGCACCTGCTGCTCCAAGGCTGCCACCTGCGCGGCGCGTGCCGCGAGCTGCGCCTGGGCCTCACTCGAGTCGCGCCAATGCGCGGCGTGCTGCTCCCGCAAAAAGGATAGCTGCGCCCGCGCCTCTGCGACCTGCGCTTGCATCGCAGCAACCTGCGTCACCTCGCGTGTCCACCCACCTGCCCCGTCAACCTCCCCATCGCCGGGCTCCCGCGCCAAAACCATCTCAGGCGGACCGTCGCCCGCAAGGGAAAGACGATGCACCTCACCCTGCGGCGCCATCATGGCCAAGAGCTCAGCCTGGAAGTCCCTTGCCCCTTCTGCCGCTGATGCCGCAAGCGGCGGAGGCGGAAGCGCCGCTGCCTGATCAGCGATCGACGCATGCAACGTCTGCTGCAGCGACGCCAGCGAGGGCCCATCCACACCGTCTGAGAGCGAAAGCTCACGGCCATAGGCGAGCAACGCCGACTGGACCGCGTCCAAGCGCTCGCTGTCCCAGCCCCCTTCCGCCGTCAGCAGACGCTCCACCACTTGAAGGTGATTCTGCGCCAGACGCGCCTCCTCCTTGGATCCAGGCAGGGCCGCCCGCAAAGCATGGAGCGTCATGGCCGTACTCGCCGCGCTGTGCCCATCCAACGCCACCGCTATCTCATGCAGCGCCTCAGTCAACGCCTCTGCGCCGACCTGGCCCTGCTGCGCCAGCAGGGTCAACCGGGTCAACGACTGCGCCAACGCAAGCAAGGCAGGGCTCTCACCCGCATCCATGTGCGCGTGCACCTGCTGACGAAGTTGGTCCATCTGCTCCCACAAAGAGGCATCGATGTTCTTTTCCACGCGTTCCACCATGGGCTTGTCCTCTGAATTCCTGGGCATCGGACCGACAACAACCCTCACCCGGTTCTGCCAGTCTACACCAAGCCGCGCCCGACCCTTGCAAGATCATCGCCAGCCATGCCCACGCCACACTGCCCTTGACCCTACCACATCCAGGGCACGCCGTCATGCCCCGCATCGGCGCCGCCCGTCATCGGGACGCCTTGACGACACCGAAGATCGGCTGCTTACGCGTCAAAGTGGCACACCCACGCGCCCCGGGCCCGGTGACAAGTGTCCCTGGACGCCGCACTGACCTCACCCCCCAGCGCCACGCCATTCAAGCCCGCCGCAGCCGCGGATCCAGCTCGCCACCCCGCCGCAAACACTCCGCAGCACTCGGCAAATTCAACGCCGACTCTATCTCTCCCAACATGAACCACAGCGCCCCGCTCCCCTCGTGACGGCGCACCGCCGAACGCAAGGTCCCCCGCGCCTCAGCCAGCGCACCCGCCTGGCGCTGTGCTTCCGCTAGCACCATCATCGGCGCAAGATGCTTGTCGCTCACCCCCTTGAGGCCCTTGAGGATCACCTGAAGCTCCGCTGGCGACAGACCCGACTCCAGCGCCGACACCAAGACGCGACTCACCTTGTGAAAAGCGGCGTCGTCGCCCAGAGCAAAGCACAGACGCTCGAGCCAACGCGACCGGTTCATGCGCCGCAAGCCCAATGCCTCTTGCCGCTCCATGTCGCGCGCCATGGACCAATTCGTATACGCCCGAAAATGCCCCGTCCCGATCTGCGACTGCACCGCACTGCGCCACCGCGGCCGCGCTTCACCGCTGAAGGCGCTCAATAAACGCTCGCCCGCATCGCACAGAAGAGACGGCACCTCCTCCCGGCCACCGCGCTGTTGCGTGCAAAACAACAGCGTCCCCCGCGCGATATCCACCGCGTTGACCCCCAGGTGTACCTCCTTCCCCTCACCGATCAGGCGCCCGCTCACGGCGATCTGCGCCCCAAGACGCCCCGCCGTCGCCCGCACCCAGCGCGTCTCGGGGAGGGAAAAAAACGTCGCAAAGGCCGACCGCAGGCGCCCCCCCTGCAAAGACGACCCGCCCTCCTCCACCAACAGCGCTGGCGACAGCGTCACGAAACCCGGGCGCAAGGTCAACACCTCCGCCAGGTCCTCAGCCATCTGGCGCGCCACCACCGCGAGCTGCGGGTCGCCCGCCCCGGTGCCCAACGCGAAGCAAGCCACCATGACTTCCAGGCTGGCATCCATCATCCAGCCCGTGTCCAAGACATCTCTCACCACTGCTTCACCACTTCAGCCGCGCCTCGCTTTGAACACGAAACGTATCACAGACGCCGCATCACCTTTGGGAAAACGCCAATCGCCCATCAACATCCCGAGACACTCCCGCACCGCCGCCGCTGGATGCGACACCTCAACCCGGTCCACCAGCCCCTCAGGTGTCACCTGCACCTCTACCGCAACCGCTGCCGCCGTCAAGCCGCGCGCCGCGTTCGGCAAACAGCGGTCGATGTTCATCCGCTCCAACATGACCAAGCCCAAAAAGGAAGCCACCGACACGCCGCCCTCGATGACCAACGACGAAGACTCTGCTGCCGTCCATTCATCGATCATGGTCCGCTCCACCAGATGATCCGTGTTCGGCACCAAGGCCACGCTCTCACTCGCGTAGCCGGCACGGCTCAACTCCAAGTGCAGCGCTTCGTCCCTGCTCTCCATCTCAAAGCTCAGAGGCGTCTGACCCAACAGGGTCGCCTCGAAATCCGCTTGCAGCAACTTGACGTCGGCTCCAACGGGCACCGTCTCGACCTGCACCCGCACCGTCTGGGGGAGGTGCAGAGGCTCACGCCCCGCAAAGGGATCTTGCCGTGGCGTCGCGGCCAAGCGCAGGCCCGTCAGCAGGGGTTCAAGCGAGAACTCTTGGACCAACGCCTCGCGCACACCGCGCCCGTCCGCCGCCAAATGGCCCGCGCCCCCATGCCGCCCCATACCCTGTGGGTCGACGACGGACCACTGCCCTGGCCCAGACGAGCTCAGCAAAAACAGCGGCGCCAGGGTTCGCACCGCGTCCAGCCCCAGCACCCCGTCGCGATCCCGCAGCACCATCGCTCGCGAAGGGTGAAAAGCCGTGGCGCTACCAAAAAAACGGACCTTGGCACCGCGCGGCGCCACGTTTCGCGCAAAAAGCACCTCGCCACCCTTGGCCTCCCACAAGGCACCCGGTCCATCCCACGCCGCGATGAAATGGCTATCCCCCGACCACTGCAGCGCAGCGCGCTCCACCCCCAGCCCCAAGAAATGCTGTTTGCGCGCCGTGGCACCATCGAAACTATGACCACCCACGGAAAAACGTCCGCCATTGCCGCTAAAATAGGCCCCCTCCGCCGCGTTCACCCCCAGATGCACCGCATGTCGACTCTCCAGGTGTAGCGCCAGCGCCCCACCTGCTCCCCACAGCACGGCCCAACGCGAAAAGGGATGCGTCACCAGGCCATCCACCTCCCAGTCACGGATCTCTCGCCCACTCAGGATCGCCACGGAAGAACGCCCACCGCCCAGCTTCTCCCCTCGCAAGTCCACACCATTCCAAATCAAAATGTGGCTATCCCTGTAGATCGCCACCACCTTGTCACGCCCCCAGGCATCGACCTCCTGCAACACGGCCTGCTGAGCCGACATCCCATCGGCGCCCACGAAGAAAAGCGCGCTCCCATGGTAGGCCATCTCCACCAAAAAATACCGCTCATCCAACGACCACTGCAGCTTGGTCACCCGGCTGCCAAGGGTCCGCGATGCCAATAGGGTAAAGCCATCGATGTCCACAAGCAGCACCCGATGTAGCCCCGCCTCATGCACCGCCACCAACGCACGACCGCCGCCCTCTGAGATCGCCGCAGCATAGGCCTCACCGCGAAAGGCCAGGCCTGCGCTCTGGACGCCCTCCACCAGGTCCCAACGCGCAAAGTGACCCCCGCTACGCTCCTCTCCCCCCTGGATCCGCGGATTGTACACCGAGAACACCCGCACGCCGTCTGGCAGAAACACCGATCCCACGTGCACCGGCTGGACCACATCCGGCCTCAGCACCACATCGTCCGCCAAATCAATCGCCTCGATCCTGTCCCGATCGAGACGCACCAAATGATGCCGCCGTGGCGACGGCAACAACCACAGGGGACCGCGAGCGGCCTTACAGCGCCGGCACTCCTCCCCGTGCTCCACATAGCCCGTCGTGCTGTGCAGCGACCACACCTGGGCATCGTCGACCAGCCACAACTGCTCAGCCTTCGCACCATAAAAAAGCCGTAGCTGCGACGCCTCAGAGGCCTGCAGCGCCTTCGCTGGCCGCAGATTCACGGGCTCCGTCGCCCACGGACCCGACCACTGCCACAGGCTACCATCCTCCAATAACGCCGCCAGCGATCTGCCATCACCCGAAACGGCGCAGGCCAACACGCGCCCACTCGCCCGCAACCGCCGCAGCTCACTGCCATCGGCCACAGACAGCGCCACCAATTGGTTCCCCGAAGCCAGCAGCGCAAAATGCTCTGAGCCACCGGCACAAGAAAACGCCCCCGCGCTCCAGCCAAAGCGCCCGCGAACCTGCCCGTCCCCCATGGCCACCCATGCGGCCACTCCCTCATCAGGGAGCACCTCTGCCAGAACCTCTCCCACACCCCGACCGTGCCACAAGCGCCTCACGCGCGCATGCAGCATCCCCGCGAGCTGTGGGGCCTCACCCCCAACCACGTCCACCCAGTAGATCCGCCCCTCATCATCGGCAAAAGTCAAATCCGGGCCATCACCCACGAAGGCCATGGCCACACAGCCATCGCCATCGGGCCAAAACTGACCCACCGGCGCCAAATCTTCTGCCGCAAAAACCACCCCGACGTTGTCGCTACAGTAGCCGACATAGGTCGCCGAACGCGACACCGCCACCGCCTCTGCATGCACACCCCACTGCAGCGGCAGCAACGCGCGATGACGCCCCTCGGCCACCGCCGGCGCCACCTGACGCGGCACGTCCTCCTGCAGCACCCGTTGCACCACCAGCACCGTCAAGACCAGCGCCGCAACCAAAAGCACGAAGGCCGTCAGCCGCAAGCGCATGGACGACCACGGACGCTCCACCTCACCATAGTGACGATCCGGCTTGAGCACATGGCTCGTCACCACCACTTCGCCTCTAGGACTGAAGAGCGCCGCATCATCGAGCGCATCCTCACCATCCAGCTCGGCCCCTTCCTCGACGACGTCGTCACGCACCACCCCAAGCAATCGCGGCCGCGACTTCTCGGGCGCCTCCATCGGCGGAGGTGGCGGGACCGTCCCGTCTTCCGGCGTCTCGCTCAATGTCTCACTGGTTTCCACTGACACGGGGCGTGCGCCCAAAGTGGGGGACGCGCTCTCCTGACCCGCAGCCGCCACAGCCGCAGCGTCGTCCTCGACTTCGCCGTCGCCACCGAGGTCCTCCACCTCCCTGGCGCCCCCTTCCTCTTCGACCTCCTCTGCCGCCCACGGGACCCGCTCACCAAGGAAGGCACCTTGGGTGCTCAGCAGGGGCGAGCGCTCACGCACGACCCCTGCTCTGCGCAGCTTGTCCCACTGGCTCGCGATGCGGCGCAGCTCACGCACCAAGGTCGAAGATCGCAGCGGATGCTTACGCACCGCCCGCCGCGCCAGGTCCACCATCGCCTCGGGCCATTGCGTCCCGTGCAGCCACGAGGTGCGCTCCTCGCTCAGGCTGTGCAACCAGAGGAGCGTAAAGCCCATGGCACGGACATCTGATGCAAAATTGGGGGGATAGCTGCGTGCAGGTGAAGGACCCGCGCCCAGGACCTCACGCACCTCCAGAGGACGCAGGTGCCGATAAAGCCCCGCATCGAAAAGACGCAATCCGGGCTCCCCTCCGCGCTTCTCGTGCACCATCGTCACGGGAGCCACCGCACCGTGCACCAGACGCGCCGCGTGCAGCACCGATAGCGCCTCCGCTACCGGCACCAAGCGCCCCACCAAAGCCGCCGGCGCCATGGCCATCTCCGGCGCAAAGACCACGTCAGCCAGCGTCATCGCACCCGGTGAAGAGGCATAAACCAGACCGAGCAGCGGCGCGGGCCCCAACACCTTCTTGGGCCAAGCGACCCCAGGATGAGACACCGCCTCCAGCGCCTCCCAATAGCCGCGCAGACCCGCTTGCAAGGTCGCGCGCTCGCCCTCCTCGGGCAACACCAAGCGCAACAGCTCCGTGCGCCCACCCCGCGTCACCCCGCGGGCCAAGAGGCCGCGCGGCGCGCGAAAAAGAACGCGAAAATGCTTGTAATGATCGGCCAGAAGCTGCTCGTCGGGATGCACTGATGTCATCGGAGACTTGCCTATCGATACTTGGAGGCGACCTCGCCTGTCGTCAGATCGAACCCCCACATTTAAGCCCCTCTAGACTGGCATGGCAAGGTCGCCCATCCCTATTAGTTGGTCCGCAAACCTGCCAGCAGTGCCAAATTGTGCGCCTGCACCCAACGCATCACCATGTCGCGCCACAGGACCGATAACTCAGGACCATCGAAGGACAAAGCCAAACCCACCCCGCGAATCCCGTCTTTGAGACCCCGCCAACGCACTTGACCCCAGGCCCACACCGTCATCCCTTCGGCCAAAGTCACGCCCACGCGCATGGAAGACTCCTGCGCAAAAGCCGCGTCATCCGCCAAAAAAAGCCCCCCTTCGGAGACATCGAGCACTTCGAAATCGGCGCGCCCAGGATGCCCTGGCTCCACCACGCTGACCTTCGCCTCTACCCGTGCCCGTCGACTTCTGCGAAATGCTTTGGATGTTGTCATCATCACGGCGCTTCCCTGCTTGACTTTCGGTGAAAGAATGGGCCACACAATGCACGGCCCAGCCGTCCCGACCTTGGACGACCACCGCTATCATAATCGACGCGGCGAGTGCGCCAAAAAGCCGACCTTGCCGCCAGGCGGCCGCGGCGCGCACGCCTCGACGGACGTGGACTCTAGACAGAAAAACAAGGTCGCCATGAATACACTCAGGCCACGGAAGTCCCTTGGGCTCGGGTTCTTTCCCGAACGCCCACGACTCAGCTTCAGGAGCTTCGCGATGCAAACACGGACCATTTTGGCCGTTGCCGTGCTCACCGCCTTTTGTTGCCAACACTGTTCTTACTCCTTGACGGAGCAGCACGCGACGACCGTCATTCGCAACCCGCGCATCGTCGACGAGCAGGTGACTTTCCAAGCGCACCAGGTCACCTTCGTTCAGGGTGCCCTCAGCGTCGTCCTCGACCGCACCTGCCAGCGGGTGCGCGAACACGACGTGGTACACCTCGAGCGCGCCAACCGGGTCTATGATACCGAGATGGGCTGGATCGGCGTCGCCAGTGTCGCCCTCACCGGCTTTGGCGCGGCGGGCACCATGGCCGCCATGAACGACGACTGCTTTTTCGACGACCAAGACTGCCAGCGCGACGACACCGCTGCCTGGACCGTCGCGGGTGTCACCCTGGGGGTCTCGCTCATCGCCTCCGCCATCCTGCTCCACTACACCGTCGGGGAGCACGTGGTCGAGACCGTCAAGAGCCAAGTCACGGAGCGCGTGGTCGAAGACGGCGTCTGCCCCACCCAATGGCCCCACGGCGACGCCGACCTCGTCACCCCGAACGGCGCGCGCTATCCCGGACAGGCCTTTGCCGAGGGCAGGGTGGACTTTCCAATCGCGCAGGCCGCGGCCGATCTCTGGAGCCCAGGGGCCGTCTTACAGTTGCGCCTGCCTGGGGTGCGCGATTGGGTGCCCCTCGAGCTGCCAGACACGGTGCGCCGCGCCATCGCCGAGCACAGCGGCCAGGCCACCCTGGCCCTCGACATCGGCTTCGACGACGCGCGTGGCAACAACGATGGCACCTTGGACGCCAACGAAAACGCTGAAATAAACTTCACTTTGACCAACCAGGGCCAGTCGACGGCCCGTGACATCATGCTGCACCTCAGCCTCGACGATGACGCCAGTGTCGACCTGGAGACCCCCTTGCGCATCGCCTCCTTGGCGCCAGGTGAGAGCGTGCAAGGGCGCGCCGCCATCGCAGCACGGGCCGATCTCCCCTCGGGCACCCTCGCCCTCGACGCAGACGTCCACATCGGCGGGGTGCCGGCCCAGAACAAACGCCTGCGACTGGCCGTGCGCCAAGCGCCACAGGCCGAGCGGGCCTTCGTCGTGGTGGAGCCCAACCCATCGCTCCAGACGACCCTGGAAGCCGGCGCCACCCGGGTCCAGTCGGTCCTCACGGCGACCAGGCGCTACCGCTTCGTCGCCGAACAAGAAACCCGCCAGCGCATCCAGAGCCTGGTCGACGACGGCGGCGGCAGCCTCGACGAGCGACGGCGCAGAGCCATCGACGCAGCGCGAGAAGAGAATATCGGCAAGGTCTTCGTCCTCTCGGGGCAGACCCTCAAGAACAAAGACGTCCACTTCGTCCTCTCAGTCCACAACACCCTCAACGGCGATCGCATCTTCATGCACGACCACCTCGTCACCCTGGACCGCTGGGAAGACGCCCTCTCCGCTTTCGATGCCCTCGCGGCCCGCTTTGCCGCCTGGGAGAACCCCTGAAACGAAGGGCCCCCCACGCGACAACCTGCGCCGCCGACCTCTTCGCCACCAAGTGGACAGCCTTTGTCGACAACGGTCAACACGGTTAAAGGTGCGCCCTGGAATAGGAAGTCCTCTCGGGCCGGGCAGGCGTAAAGAATTCACCCTATTTTGCTAGTACTTGGGCGACGAGTGTGGCATTATTGCCCAACCGTTTACAGGTTGTTCCCCGAACCACCGTCGGTTCCCCCCTGCGCACGCGGCACCACTTCCACCGCCATGACCTCGACAAGCCACAGAGAAGATGCGGCGGCTCCCTCAGGCCTTCCTGACCTGCAGCCCCCTGACCCCAATGCGGGCGCCACCGCTGGCTGGGCCCTGCTCTTCGATGCCGTCGCCGCGCCCCTCCTCATTGTAGGCATGGTCTCCCCGAAGGTCCTCTGGGCCAACGCCAGCGCTTGCGACCTCTTGGGCTACCCCCAACCGCAGATTATTGAACAGGATTGGGCCACACTCCTCGGCGCTCTCGACCTTCCCTGCCCGCGCCGCGCCGGGGAAGCCGCGTCGCAAGCGGACACCTGGGGGCTGCACCGCGACGGCCGCAAGCTCTGGCTGCACTGCCACTGCCAACCCCTTCACTATCACGACACCGCGGCTTGGCTCATCACCGCTCGAGACGACACCTGCCTGCGGCGCTCCCAGGAGAAAGTGCGCAACGTCATCGACGCCATGAGCGATGCCGTCTTCCTCTACGAGGCCCAGACCCTGCGCCTCATTGAGAGCAACCGCACGGCCACCGAACTCTACGCCTGCAACCACGAAATACCGTGCGACAAGGGCTTCGTCGAGCTCAGCGACGGTGAGCCGCCTTTCTCCAAGGACAACGCCATCGAGCACTTGCAACGCGCCCGCACCCATGGGCCGCAGCTCTTTGAATGGCAAGCCAAAACCTGCGCCGGACAACCATTCTGGGCCGAAGTCGCCGTGCGCTGTGCCGACCTCGGAGAGGGTGACACGATCATCGTCACCGTTCGCGATCTCAGCACGCGCAAACAAGGCGAAGCGGACCGGCTCGCCCTGGAGCGGCGCCTCTTCGAAGCCCAACGCCAAGAAAGCATTGGCATGTTGGCCGGTGGTATTGCCCACGACTTCAATAACTTACTCACCACCGTCCTCGGAAACCTCGAACTGGCGCAGTGCGAAGGCCCCAACAGTGATGTCAGCCGCATGGCCCTGCGCGAAGCCACCGAAGCGACCCTGCGCGCCGCCGAACTGACTCGCCTCATGCTGGCTTATGCGGGCAAGGGCCGCGTCCAAGTGCGCCGCCTCGATCTCGCCCAGCTCATCGACGAACACCGGCACGTGCTCCGGGCAATGGTGCCCCGCACCATCGAGCTTCACCTGGACATGCCGCGCCACCTGCCCGCCGTTCAGGTCGACGCCACCCAGATCCAGCAGATCATCGTCAACCTCCTGACCAACGCCCTCGAAGCCATCGGAGAGCACACCGGCCGCATCACCCTTCGCCTCGGCTGGGGCTCCCACGGCGAAGACGCTCTCAGCGCCCACGACCGCAGCGGCAGCCCGCCGCCAGCAGGTGACTTCGTCTTCGTCGAAGTGCATGACACGGGCCATGGGATGGACCATGAGACCCAGCAGCGTCTCTTCGAGCCTTTCTTCAGCACCAGGTTCACCGGACGCGGTCTGAGCATGGCCGCCGTCCAGGGCATCGTCCGGAGCCACGGCGGTGCCATTTTCGTCCGCAGCGCCCCCAACAAGGGCACCTCCATCCGCATCCTCCTCCCGGTCGCGCCCGAGGCAACGCCGGGCACCGTCGATGTCCCCACCCAGCGCAATCGCCGCCGCGGCGCTCCCTTGCAGGGCCAAGTGCTCATCATCGAGGACGAGGACGGCGTGCGCGATCTCATGCGTCGAATGTGTGAGCGCATGGGGCTAACCGTGTGGACCGCCAGCAGCGGCCGCCAAGGGCTGGTGCTCTTCGAGCAGCACCTCAGCCGCATCGACTGCGTCATTCTCGACCTCACCATGCCTGACCTCGACGGCTGCGCCACCCTCGCCCGGCTGCAGATCATCGATCCCCAGGTCCGCGTCATCATGGCGAGCGGGCTCGACGAAGAGTCCGTCCAACGGCAGCTCAAAGGACGCCAGGTTTCGGCCTTCATCGCCAAACCCTACACCTATGACACGCTCTACCACACCCTGGCCCACATCCTCACCACACGGCTTTGAGTAGGCCCCACCACCCTGCAGAGCCAAATCGACGCCTGCACGAGCTAGACAGAACGTGCAGTCGGACCTAGCTTAGTGCCAATCGCGAGGGCCATGCGTCTTCACCACATCATTCCCGAGCGACCTCTCGGACACCCCATAAGACCTGAGCCTCATCCATGCCTAACGAAAACCACCCAGCGAGCCGCGCTCTGCCCCCTCAGATCCTGGTCGTCGACGACGAGCCCGCCATCCTCCGCATGGTGAAGCGCATTCTCCTGCCCAGTGGCGTCGAGCTGACCCTCATGGAATCACCCGTCGAAGCGCTGGCTCTCTTGGAGCAACGCAAGTTCGACGTGGTGATCAGTGACATCGGCCTCCCCGATATGAACGGGCTGCAACTGCTGCGCGAGATCCGCAAGCTCGACTTGGATGTGCCCGTCGTCTTCATGACCGGCGCGCCCTCCCTCGACACCGCCATGGAGGCCATCCGCCTCGGCGCCCTACATTACTTCAAAAAACCCTTTGACAACGAGGACTTCGTCGCAACGGTCCAGCGCGCCGTCAAATTGGGGCGCATGGCCAACGCGCGGCGCCAGATGATCGAAGCCAGCGGTCTCACCGAGGGCATCGTCGCCGACCTCGCTGGCACTTCGGTGCGCTTCGACAACGCCCTCAGCTCCGTGTGGATGGCATTCCAACCCATCGTCAACGCCAACGACTACACCATCCATGGCTACGAAGCGCTCTTGCGCAGTCGCGACCCGATCCTCTCCAACCCGGGCCTCCTCCTCGCAGGGGCCGAGGCCGTGCACCGCCTCCCGGAGCTCAGCCGGGTCATCCGCGCGCATGTCACGAAGGACGTCTTGGAGCACACCCCCGTAGGTGACATCTTCGTCAACCTCCACCCAGCAGATCTCACGGACAATGCCCTCCTGGCTGATGACAACCCCCTACATGGCATCGCCCAGCGGGTCGTCCTCGAGCTCACTGAACGCGCCTCCATTCTCCATGTTCCCGAGCTCGAACGGCGAGCCCAGGCGCTGCGCGCCATGGGCTACCGCTTTGCCCTCGACGACATCGGCGCGGGCTACGCCTCCCTCTCCAGCTTCGTGGTCCTCGAGCCAGAGATCGTCAAAATCGACATGTTTCTGGTCAGAGACATCAACGCCAACCCAGTCAAACAGAAACTCGTGCACAACCTCGTCGATCTGTGCCATTCCATGGAGATGCAGGTCGTCGCCGAAGGTGTCGAGACGGCGCAAGAGGCTGCGACCCTCACCGCCATGAGCTGCGATATGCTGCAAGGCTATTACTTCTCACGCCCTGCCGAACCTTTCCCTGGCGTCACCGTTCAGCCCCCCAAGTAAGCGGTCTGTGCGTGCGCCCGCGCCACCCTCCTCGGTGGCGAGCATCACCGGATTTGTCGTGAACGTGACCGCCGAACTCCTCGCGCGCCATGATCGACCTGGCCCGCGTTATACCTCATACCCCACCGCCCTCGACTTCTCTGCCGGCTTCACCGCCGAGGACGTCCGCAAGCAGCTCGCCCGGGTCGCTCGAGGCGGCGGCGACGTCAGCCTTTACGTCCACTTCCCATTTTGTCAGAGCCGCTGCCGTTATTGCGCCTGCTTATCCATAGAAGGGGCGTCTCAGGCCCAGCACGCCGCCTACATCGATGCCCTGACGCAGGAAATGCGACTGGTCGCAGAGGCCTCTGGAACCAAGCTCCCTGTCGCGGTTTTGCACTGGGGGGGAGGAACGCCCACCCACTACGAGCTCCCAACCCTATTGCAGGTCCTGCATCGCCTGCGCGAGCATTTCGCCATTCGCGCCGACGCCGAGCTCTCTCTTGAAGCGGATCCGCGCGTGACCAGCGTGGCCCACCTCGAGGCCCTGGCTGCGGCTGGATTTCGCCGCATCTCCCTCGGCGTACAGGATTTCGATCCCGACGTCCAAGCCGCCATCGGGCGCATCCAACCGCGCGAGCAGACGGCCGAGCTCATCACCGCCGCCAGGGCTGCGGGGTTTCGTTCCATCAACCTCGACCTCGTCTACGGCTTGCCCCAACAGAACCCCACAGGCTTCTCTCACACCTTGGACGCGGTCATTGACCTGAGGCCGGAGCGCGTCGCCCTCTACTCCTTCGCCTATCTGCCCTGGGCCCAGCCCCTCCATCAGTTTATTGCGCCCGAGACCTTGCCCAGCGCCGACACCAAAATCCAACTCCTGGCGGCGGCCAACCAACGCTTTCAAGCGGCCGGTTATCAGGCCATCGGGATGGATCACTTCGCCCTCCCCGATGACGCCATCGCGCGCGCGCAGCGGGAAGGTCGGCTCACCCGCACCTTCATGGGCTACAGCGTCGCCCACAGCAACACCCTCATCGGACTGGGACTCTCGGCCATCAGCTACCTCTTCGACGCCTACGCGCAGAACACCAAGAACCTGGAGGACTACCTCAGCGCCATCGCCAACGGACGACTCCCCACGGCACGCGGCCTCGAGCTCAGCGCCGAAGACCTCCTCCGCGCCCACGTCATCCGCGAACTCATGTGCAACTTCCAGATCCACATCCCCAGCGTCGAGGCGCGCTTCCACGTGGACTGGCAGGCGCACTTCGCTACCGAAAACGAAACCTTGCAGCGCATGGCGCAGGAAGGCTTCCTCACCCTCGCCGGCGGCACCCTGCGCCTCACGCCTCTGGGGCGAATTTTCGTCCGCAATGTCGCCATGACCTTTGACACCTACCTGCAGCGCCACCAGGCCCAAAATCGCTTCTCCCGCACCATCTAAGTGAGTGTCCCCCATGTCCCTCTCTCCTCACCAGCAGGCACCGTCTGGACCCACAGCCGTCTTGCTCCTCGGCATGGGGGGGCCAGCAGAAGCGACGGAGATCGGCCCCTATCTCCAACGGCTCTTCGCCGACCCCCACCTCATCGAGCTGCCCTTCCAACCTCTCCTCGGCCCGCTCATCGCGCGCACCCGTCGCGATCGCCTTCGGCAGCGGTACGCCGAAATCGGTGGCGCCTCCCCCATCGCTCGCCTCACGGCGCGTCAAGCCCAAGCCTTGTCGGCGCGCCTCGCCGCGCTCAGGCCTGAAGCCGACCTTCACGTCGAGATCGCCTTCCGCTACGCCCAGCCCGATGTGCACACCGCCCTGCGCGCCTTGAAGGCCCGGAATGTCGCGCGCGTTTTGGTCTTCCTGCAGTACCCCCACTGGGCCTGCGCCACCAGCGCCTCCGCCCTCGCCCAGCTCGGCGCGGCCCTGCGCGCCGAGCCATGGAGCCAGCCCTGCGAGTGGGGGGTCATCGATCGCTGGGGCTGCGACCCTGGCTACATCTCTTTCTTGGTCCAAGCCCTGCGTGACCACCTCAGTCAAAGTCCACCCACGCCAGCGCCGCTTCTGTTGTTCACGGCCCACGCCCTGCCTATGCGACAGGTCGCCCGGGGCCAGAATTACGCCCAAGAGGTCGCGGCCACCGTGCACGAGGTCATGAAGGCGCTGGGCTTCGCCTTCCCCTACCTCCTGAGCTATCAATCGGCCATAGGGCCCGTCGCGTGGCTGCAGCCCAGCACGGTCGATGTCATCGACGGCCTCGGACGCCATGGGCAGCAACGGGTCGTGGTCGTACCCGTTGGCTTCACCACGGATCACCTGGAAACCCTCTACGACTTGGACATCGTCCTCGCCCAACGCGCTCAGCGCGCCGGTCTCACCCACTTTCATCGCCTGCCAGCTCCCAACGACGCACCGGCCTTCATCGACGCCATGGCGGCCATGGTTCTGGCGCACCTCGATGGGTCAGCCCTGCCGTCGATGAACCTGACCCTGCGCTGCCCGGGCTGCCAGCACGAACGCTGTCCCGCGGACGACTTTGGATTCCTGTCATGACACACATCGTCATCATCGGCGCTGGCATCAGCGGTCTCACTGTGGCCTATCGCCTCCAGCAAGCCGCCCCCGACACGCGGGTGACACTCCTCGAGGCCGGCGAGTGCGTGGGTGGAACGGCGCAGACCGTTCACCGCCAAGGCTTCCACATCGACGAGGGACCCAACGGCTTTCTCACCAACGTCCCTGAGACCTGGGACCTCGCCGCCGACCTCGGCCTGGAGATGTGCGCCGCCGCCGACAGCGCAAAGAAACGCTGGCTCTACGGTCGTCGCGGTCTCATCGCAGCGCCTGCCTCACCGCTGGCGTTCTTGGCTAGCCCCTTGCTGCCTTGGTCCGCGAAGCTCCGCGTCGCTTGGGAGCCTTTCGCCCGCCGCGCCCAGCAAGACGACGAGACGGTCTATGCCTTTGCCGAGCGGCGCCTCGGCCGCGCCTTCGCCGAAGAGGTCATCCGCCCCATGGTGGTGGGCATCACCGCTGGCGACGCGCGTTTCATCAGCCTCAAAGCACTCTTTCCCCGCATGTGGAAGCTGGAAAACAGCTATGGCGGCTTGGTCCGCGCCTGGCTGCAGCGCACCATCGAGCGTCGGCTTGGAAAGAACACCGAACCTGAGCGCATCCCTGGTGGGCCTGACGGACCGGGAGGGCGTCTCACCACTTGCGCCACCGGGGGTATTGGCGACCTCTGCGTTGCCCTGGCCGCAGCGATCGGCGAGGGCCTTCACCTGAACCGGCGCGTCACCCGGCTCGCCTTTGACCCGCAGCAGGCGCGGCCATGGACGGTCACCTGCGCTCAGGCCGTCTACGCCGCGGACCAAGTCGTCCTGGCGATCCCCGCCTACGCCGCGGCGCCGCTCTTGGAGCCCCTGCTCCCACACGCCGCCCGCATGGCCGCCGCCATCCCCTATGCTGGCGTCAGGGTCATCGCTCTGGCCTACCCCAGGTCCGCCATCGCTCCACGCCATCGCGGCTTTGGCTTCTTGGTCCATCCCGAGACGCAGGCGGCGATCCTCGGTTGCCTGTGGACCTCGGATTTCTTTCCCCACCAAGCCCCACCGGACCAAGCGCTCTTCCGCGTCCTCCTCGGCGGCACCATCGATCCCCACCTGGTCACAGCCGACGACACGGAGGCCCTGCTGACGGCTCGAGGGGCGCTAGCGCGCATCATGGGTTTGCACGTCCCTGCGACCTTGGTTCACCAGCGCGTGTGGCCCAGGGGCATCCCACAATATGTGCCCGGTCACCTCGCCAAGGTGGCCGCACTACGGCAAGCGCTCCAGCAAAGCCCAGGGCTTCATCTCTGCGGCAACGCCTATGACGGCATTGGCATCAACGACTGCGTGCGCGGCGCTACCCAGGTGGCACAACGCGTCCAAGCTGCGGCGCGGGGAGCCGCTGGCCACCGTCAAGAGAAGGTGTAGGCCCGATACTGGTCTTGTGCCCGCTGTTGTGATAACTACAATAGGCCGGTTTTGCACCGAGACGCTCCAGCAGGTGCCCTCGTTTCGGTATGCCCTCACGACTGCGTGACTGGCTTCGTTTCGCTTCGGCCCGTGTGATTCGTCCTCAGAGGAGGCGGCGTGTCCGCAGAGAAAGTCATCCTGATCGTCAGTGCAGACACCAAGGAGCAACGCGTCCTGGCGGTCAGTCTAAGGAAAGCGGGCTTCACCGTTAGAACGGCCAAAGATGGTTTCGAAGCACTCCTCGAAATGGACGCCGTCGGCACCGCCCTCGGCGCCCTCGTCGCCGAGCTGAACCTGCCCCACATGGACGGCTTCGAGCTGTGCGAACGCATCCGCGATGACGCACGCTTCGACCATGTCGCCCTGGTGGCCCTCAGCGGCTCTCGCGACCTCGCCACCAAGCTTCGCGCCTTTGAAACCGGCTATGAGGAAATCCTCACCAAACCGGTCTTGGTCAAAGAGCTGACGGCACGCCTCGAGCTCCTCCTGCAGCGGCGTGTCGCCGAGCAACTCGTCGAGCATCAGACCGAGGAAATCAGCGCCCCCTTCACTGAAGCGGACCTCATCGATCTCTTGCAGACCATCCACGACCAGCAGCGCAGCGGCTGGCTCCTCCTCCACCACCCAGACGGCAGACAAGGTCAGGTCTTCTTTGAAGCCGGCACCATCATCGACGCCGAGAGTGGCCGGCGGCGCGGCGAGCTGGCCTTCTACACCCTGCTGCGCATGGACCAGGGGACCTATCAGCTCAAGTTTCTCCCCACCATTCGCCGCCGCCAACGCATCCACACCGACCTGCGGGCCCTGCTGGCAGACGGCATGGAGAAGGCCGAAGCGTGGGAGCAGCTCGTCCCCAACCTCCCGCCTTTCGAGAGAATCTACGAGGTCGATCTCCTGCAGATGGCCGACAAGATCCTCGCCCTGCCCGACGAAGTCAAAGCTGTGCTCCGCCTCTTCGATGGCATCCGTTCCTTGGCGCAGGTCATCAACGACGCCCCCATCGGCGAGCTGGAGAGCCTCCAAATCATCGAGAAACTCCTCGAAACAAAGGCCCTCAAGGAAATCCTCACCGAAGAAGAGACGGAACAACAGCGCCCACCTATGCCATCCTCGGCCCTTGATGCCTGGTTGACTGGCGCCAAGACCCAAGTCCCCCGCAACACCCCCACCCTCGACGACTGGGCCAACCACGAGAAGGGACTCATCGACGACGGATCACTCGAAGATCACATCGTCTGGGACGCCACACCTGCCGAGGGCCGCCCCGTGCTCTCCGAGCAGGAGCTCTACCAACGTCGGCACCGCGACACCCACCCCCATGAGCTGCGCGAAATCAATGCCCTGCGCGCTGCCAAGAGCGACCTAGACCACGAAGAGCGCCAACTCAGAGACGAACAGGCTGCCGTGCTCGCGGCCCTGGCCCGCAGCGAAGCCGAAAGCGCCAAAGCCATCGAGTCACAAGCTTTAAGAGACGTCGAAGAACGCAAACGACGGCGCCACGACAGCGATCCCTTCCCTTACGTCACCCCCATCCCGGGAGACGGTCAAGCACCAAGTGAGCCCATCACACTCGACGCTGAAGCGTCCGCGACGGCCATCCGCAACCAAGTCGTCAGCGCCCTCGCCCAAGCCACCCTCGATCTCGAGAAGCAGGCCTCAGCCCACCGCATGGAACGGGAACGGCGCTACACCGATCGCATCAACGCCACGCCCGTCGTCTGCACCTCCCACATCCTACGCCCCCTCACCCTCCTGCCCCCCACGCCAGCGGCAGATGCCACGCCGGATCATCTCCTCGAAGCCTCCCTGGATTTGGACGGCTTCGACATCGACCTCGGCCTACCCACTCGCCCTGAACCACGCGAAAACGACTTCATCGCTCAGCACCAGAGTGGTCCGCCTCAGAACGCCGATCCCAACCCCATCGCCACGGTCTTGCCCAACGCCCTCGCAGAGCTGCCGCCCAAGGCGAGCACACCTAGCCAACGCGAAACCAACAGCAGCAGTGGCGCTTCCGACAACCTGCGCCGGACCGATCCAGCCCTCCCCACCAACATCGGCATCGCCACTTACTCACCTTTTCAGCCACGTGGCGCGGCAACAGCGGCCGAAGCTGCGCCTCCGGCAACCACCACCACGCCCGCGCCAGCCCCCCACCCAAGCGCCACGGACCTAACCAAGGTCGATGCCCCTTCCCCTCGAGAGGACACCCCCGCTACCAACGACCCCGAACCGGAGCCCGCCGCCCCCACGCCCACGGACATTCACAAAGGCGCCAAACCAAGCGCGCCTCAGCTCCGCGCCGTCTCCTCGCCGACCCTGAGCGCCCTCGACGAGGGTTTCTTTGCCGATGACAGTGAGGTCGCCCACAGCAAGTCCAATCACATCATGACCATCCTGGGCTTGCTCCTCTTTGCCCTCCTCGTCGGCGCCATCGCCTTCCTCATTTTCTCCCAACGGGAAGACATCGAAGAGGAAACACCCAAGAGCCGCAGCGCTGAAACCACGGCTCCCCAGCCTCAGACACCCGCTCCCGGGCCGCTCGTCGAAGATGAACTCCCGATCTTGAGTCCAGAAGTCCTCGAGGCCACCTACCAAGCCAGCAAAGTCCGCGAACGGGCGCGCGCCGTCACCCAGGCCATGGCTTCGGCCGACGTCTTTGCCGCCGAAGAACCCGACGAAGCGCCCCCAGAGCCGACCCCGGCGGCCCCGGTCGTGAAAGAAGCGCCCCCCAAGCCTGCCCCTCAGCCGGTCAAGACCGAGGTCAAGGCGCCGGCGCCGGAAAAACCCCGACCCGTGGTCACGGAAGCAGCCAAAGAAGAGCGCCCCAAGGCCGCCGCGCCAGAGGCATCGGGCAACGCGAGTGCGCTCCTCAAGCAGGCTGATGCCGCCTATAAGAAAGGCAACCACAAGGAAGCCATCGCCAAGGCCCAAGCCGTCTTGGCCTTGGAGGCCAACAACACCGAGGCCCACTACATCCTCGGCTTGGCCTACGCCAAGTCCGGGGAAGCCGCCAAAGCCATCACCCACCTGGAACGCGTGCAGAACGCCAAGCGTGGCTCCGCCACCTATTGGAAAGAGTTGGGCACCGCCTATATCCGCAACAAACAAGACGCCAAGGGCATCGAGGCCTACCGCAAAGCCATCGAAATCCTCGGCCCCGACAATGACGACGCCCAGAAACTCCAAAAATACATCGACGCCCGCAGTCGATGAAAGCCATATAGTCTAGCCTATGCTTGTCCTCGGTATCGAAAGCTCCTGCGACGAGTGCGCTGCCTCTGTCGTGCGCGACGGCGCCATCCTCACCAACTGCATCGCGACCCAGGTCCCGGTCCACGCCCGCTATGGCGGTGTCGTCCCCGAGCTGGCCAGTCGCGCTCACATCCTCGACGTCGTCCCCGTCATCGAGGCCGCCTTGCAGCAGGCAGAAGTCGAAGCCAGCCAGCTCGACGCCATCGCCGTGACCCAGGGCCCAGGCCTCGTCGGCTCTCTCCTCGTCGGCATCGAGGCCGCCAAAGCCCTCGCCTACTGCTACGACCTCCCCCTGCTCGGCATGCACCACATCGAGGCCCACCTCATGGCCGCGACCCACGCCGTCGCTGCCCCCAGTGAGCCACCCAGCTTTCCCTTCGTGGGCTTGGTCGTCAGCGGCGGCCACACCAGCCTCTTCTTGGCCCACGATCTCGGACAATACACCGCCCTCGGCCACACCCTCGACGATGCCGCAGGCGAAGCCCTCGATAAAGTAGGGAAAATGCTCGGGTTGGGCTACCCAGGCGGGATCCACATCGACAAGCTCAGCCGCGATGGTGACCCCAAGGCCTTCCGCTTCCCCCGCGCCCTGCCCCAAAAAGATAGCCTCGATTTCTCCTTCAGTGGCCTCAAGACCTCCGTCCTCCACCACCTGCAGAAAGAGGCCACCCTCCCCAGCGGGCAGGCCCTCGCCGATCTCTGTGCCGCCGTCCTCGAAGCCGTCGTCGACGTCCTCGTCAAGAAAACCCTGCGCGCCGCCAGAAAACACCGCGTGCGCCACGTCGTCATCTCGGGTGGCGTCAGCGCCAACCAGCGCTTGCGCGCTCACATGCGAGAGCGGGCCGCCTTGGATGGCATCAACGTCGCCATCCCTCCCCTGCCGCTCTGCACGGACAACGCCGCCATGGTCGCCGGCCTGGCCCACGCCTACCTCGTGCGCCAAGCCCCTCCCAAAGGCTTCGCCGCCTTCGACCTCAGCGCCCGCGCCTCCTGGCCCTTGGCCTGACTCACTGCCACCCCGCTACGCCCTGCGCACCTTGACCCGCGGCCCTGGCCCCGGCACATTGACAGGCTACCGCGCCTGTTTACGCGCCACCCTGCAACCTCGCGACCGGCGCTGCCTGGCCCGCGCCACTGATGCCGGCCACCCCCTTCGGCGCGCACGCCTGCGCCGCCCCCTCCCCCGCCTCGGACAAGGTCACCATGCAAGACACCCATCTCACACCAGAGCAGCTCAAAGCGCTCATCCATCAAGCCTTCCCTGCCGATCCCCCGGTACAGAGCGTTGGCATCCTCATCGACTTCCCCGACGCGGCGCTCCCCGACACCCCAGCCTGGCAGCAACGACGAGAGATGGCCGCCAACTGGCAAGAGGCACTGGCATCGAGCGGCTTCACTGCGGGGCTCTACGGCTATCGCAATGTCCATTGCAACAACGCCGACCTCCCCGCCACCGCCTATCCCCTCAGCGCCGGGCGCGCCCTGCCCACCAGCGCCGAAGAACTCGAACGCGGTGTCCGCCAGAGCTTCCTCCAGGTCTTCGCGACGCACCCGGTCTTCCTCGCCCCAACCCAGCTCTCCGCCACGGCCCCCCTCAAGGTCGCCGCAGCCCGCGACGGCTTCCGCGCCGCCACCATGCCCGGCTTCACCCTGGCCATGATCCCCGCGCTGCGCCTCGACGTCGAGGAGATCCACAGCCGGGTCGTCAGCCTCTGCCGCCTCCTCGACCAAGCCACCAGCGCCCACTTTGACTTCTGCGTGGCCGGCCAACACCACACCCTCGAGCTCGACCTGCGCTTCCACCGGGCCCATGCCTCGAGTGGGCGATTCCTGGACCTCGGCACGGCCGGCAACTTGCCCTCTGGCGAAGCCTACGTCGTGCCCTATGAGGGCGACAAAGAGGGCATCCCCAGCCTGAGTCACGGAACCATGCCGGTCCAGTTCGGCGAAGAGGTCGTGTACTTCCACATCGAGAACAACCGCGCCACCCGCGTCAGCGGCGACGGCCCTGCCGCCGCGGCCCAACGCGAACGCCTACAACGCGAGCCTGCGGCAGGCAACCTGGCCGAGCTCGGTCTCGGCGTGCTGGCTGAACTCGGCGTGGCACCCATCGGCCAAGTCCTACTCGACGAAAAACTGGGCTTACACCTGGCCTTTGGCCGCTCAGACCATTTTGGTGGCGCCATCGGCGCCAAGGACTTCTCATCCCCTGATGAGGTCATCCACATCGATCACGTCTACATTCCCGCCATCCAGCCCCAGATAACGGTCCAGCAGGTCCTCTTGGTTGACAAGGACGGACGAAGTATCACCCTTATCGAGAACGACGCCTATGCCATCGACTTTGACGCACAGCTGCCGTCGTGATGGCCTAGGACACCACCCCTAAAGGAGACAACATGGCAAAAGTAGGCGTTATTTTAGCTGGTTCTGGTGTCTATGATGGCGCCGAAATTCACGAAGCCGTCTGCACCTTGCTGCACCTCGATCGCCGCGGAGCCCAGGTGCAGTGCTTGGCCCCCAACATCCCGCAGCTCCATGTCGTCAATCACCTCACCGGTCAGGTCGCCCCAGACGAGAGCCGCAACGTCTTGGTTGAGGCCGCTCGCATCGCCCGTGGCGCCATCGTCGATCTCAGCACCGTCGACGGCGGCGACTTCGACGCAGTGATCCTCCCCGGTGGCTTTGGCGTCGCCAAAAACCTCTGCACCTTCGCCGTCGATGGTCCCGCCTGCAGTGTCGACCCCGAGGTAGAGCGCTTCCTGCGACAAGCCCAGCGCGCCAACAAAGTCATCGGCCTGCTGTGTATCGCGCCGGTGCTCGCAGCCAAAGTTTTTGGCGCCCACCAACCCCAGCTCACCATTGGCAATGATCCCGACACGGCCCAGGCTATCGAAACCATGGGGGGACAGCACCTGAGCTGCCCCGTGCGCGAGATCGTCATCGACGCGCCCAACCGCATCGTCACCAGTCCTGCCTATATGCTGGGACAGTCCATCTCGGAAGTCTACGACGGTATCGGCAAGCTCGTCGAAGCGGTCCTCGAGCTCGCCGGGGGATGACCCTCTCGGCGCCTAGGAGATCCGATAGGCATAGGGAACACGCAACGCTTTGCGCCCCTGACCCTCGTCCAAGGGCGGCGGCGGTAGCTTGCCGATGGACTCGGCCGCTTGCACCGCCGCCCGGTCCAGGGCCGCAAAGCCCGAAGAACGCACCACCTCGACACTCACGATGGTCCCCTCGGCATCGATGATGACCTCGACCACCACCGTGCCCTGCTGCCCAGCTCGCTGCGCCCCACGGGGGTAGTACTTGACCCGTTCAAATAGGGCACTCACTTCGCGCTGATAATGCGACCAAGCCTCCCCATCGACGACCTCACCCAGGGACGCCCCCGCCCCATCGCCCGTCTCGCCTCCCCCGCTACCGTGCCCACGCCTCATGCCTGCTACCCCCGCGCCGAGGGCGATCTGCCCCCAGGGGCGCACAACCGCTGCCGACGCAAGTCCTGTCTCGTCATGCCCTGCCCCTGCGCCCCCTCCCTCGGCGAGCAGCGGGTCAGCCGCGGCGCCATCGCCACCGCCCGCTTCAACGACAACCCGCTCCGGCGCCCTGAGACGCCCGCGTCGGCGAGGCTCCGGCAAGCTCTGCCGTAGCGCCTCGCCGTCATCCAGCTCCGGCGGCCTCTCAGCCACCACCGCCTCCTCCTGCACAGAACGGCGCTCCTCGACGCGCTCCTCAGCGGCCGGGGCCTCCTCTTCGGCCACAGGCGGCGCCTCCTCTGGGATCGGGACCACCTCTGGCCACACCGAGTCGTCCCGGATGGCCCACGCCATCGCCTCGACCGCGAGGGGGCGCGAAAAGACTTCGCCGACCCGTGGCAGCACCACGCCAATCAGCAATCCGTGCACCACCACCGAGGTCCCTATGGCCACAGCTAAACGCAAGCATCCGCCCTTCGTTACGCCCCAGTGACCTCGAGAGGACCACTGGTACTCAATCGCCTACCTGAATTTCTACTACATCCAGGGCCCAATCGCCATCGTCATCGCTGACGGTCACCACCGCGAGGTATCGCCCCGCGTTTTGATAGCGATAGTTCACTTCACACCCGTCGCCCCGCCCCCCATCGCCCAGAAACCAGCTACACTGTACCGGCGCATCGCCGCCCCGAACCTCAGCGCTAAGGCGCACATCCAGCGGCGGCCTACCCGTCATGGGTTGTGCCGCAGCGAACACCGTCGGCGCGTCGGCGCGCACCACCTGCGCTATCCCAACCCCCTCGCCCACCTGCCCAGCGCTGTCCGTCACCTGGAGATGCACCCGATAAACACCAGGCGCCTGGTAGGTGTGGCTGGGGTTCTGCTGGGTAGCGACACCCCCATCACCAAAATCCCAAGCGTAGCGATACGGCCCCACCCCGCGCGCCGCACCCCCTTGAAAATTCAACGCAAGCGGCGCATGCCCCCGTGACACCCCGGGACTCAGGCTGACGATGGGCTGCGCCGCGTCGTCGAGCACCACCCACGCCGCCTGGCTGTGGCTGCGGCCATCCGCCCCGGTCACCTCGACCGCGCAGCGATAGCTCCCGGGCGCTTCGTAACGGTGCACCGGGTTGCGGGTCACATCCGCAGGAGAGCCGTCATCGAAGTCCCAGGCATAAACAAATGGCGAGGACCCCCACTGTACCAACGCCGTAAAGCGCACGTCCTGTGGTGCCACCCCCTCGTGGGCGTTCACCCGCAGCTCCACCACCGGCGAGCCCGTGCCCAGCACCTCGACGGCCGTCGTCCCCTCCGCCGTCAAACCGCTCGCGCCACGCACCTGCAAACGAACCGCGTAGTGGCCCGCCTTGTCAAAGACCCTGTTGGGGCTCATCACCCCAGCCTGGGTGCCGCCGTCGCCAAAATCCCAGTGGTAGGCAAAAGGCGCTTCGCCGCCCAAGACCTGCGCCCGCAGGGCCACGGTCAACGGCGCCCTCCCCACGGCCGGCGTCGCCAACACCGCGACCGCCGGTCTATCCTTATCGGCCACTTGCACCAAGACCTGACCGCTGCCTTGGGCCCCACTCAGGACATCTCTGACCTCTGCCCGCGCCATGAAGGCCCCGGCGTCACGATAGAGGTGCTCCAAGCGCCAGGTCTGCGCCTCCGTTATCACCAGGCCGTCACCGCTCTCCCAATCGACGAGGTAACGACCACTCCCACCGCTGATCCGCGCTTCGAGCCGCACCAGCGCTGGCGCCAACCCCATCGCCGGGCTCGCCATCACCTCGACCCGCAGTGGCCCAGGCTCGCCAATCTCGACCTCCTGCACATGGCGCAAGACCTCCCCCACGGCATCGCGTGCCTCCCCGCGCACCAAGTAGACCCCCGGCCGCCAATAGGTGTGGGACGCCTGCGCCTCCTCCCCACGCCCCCCATCCCCCCAATCCCACGTCACTGACCACGGCGCCGCGCCACCGCTCGGACGCGCCTCGGCCACAACCACGAGCGGCGCCGCACCGCGCGTCGGCCCCACCGCGAAGCCCACCGCAAAAGGCTGGTTCAGGTCCGTCTCGGGGGCGGTCTCCGCCTCACTCATCCCGTCCCCCGGGCCCTGCAC
>Ga0334884_1002267_pt1 | contig 25153 bp, 21 predicted proteins | sample GraSluR1_MG_7_FD_207215 | JGI IMG/M metagenome (GOLD analysis project Ga0334884, IMG submission 207215) | Sludge microbial communities from methane-producing bioreactor in Wageningen University, Netherlands - Granular Sludge_12_05 R1 | ecosystem: Engineered > Bioreactor > Anaerobic >...
AAGGTCGGCGGCGCGCTGGTGCACGCCGTCCTGGAGCGGCTGGATCTGCGCCAGCCAGCCCCGGCGCTGCTGGCTGCGGCCCACGCCGCGTTCGAGCGCCTGCTCTCCTCTTACCCCCTCGATGAGGGCGCCCACGCGGCGTGCCGCCATGTCCTGGAGCGCCTCTTGGCGCACGAGGTCTTCGCGCAGGCCCGACAGGCACCCGAGATCTGGCAAGAGACACCCTTCTGCGTCCTCAGAAAGGGGACCCACGTCACGGGCTGTATCGATCTCTGCTTTCCCAGAGACGCGGCGCGGCAGGAGTGGGTGGTGGCCGACTACAAGACCGCCCTCTTGGCCCCACGCACGGAGGCGATGGCGCGCTGTGAACGGCAGCTCGAACTCTATGCCCAGGCCCTGGAGCAGCTCATGCCCGGCTGTAGTGTGGTGGCGCGTCTCCTCATCACGCCGTCCAGTCTGGGCATCGACCTCCCGGCGGCGCCAGCCCTGGCGGCAGCGCCAGCGGACAACGACGCCCTGCTGCACAACGCCAGCCCCGAGCTGCGTGCGCCCCTCCGGCGTCTGCTCGACGCGGGCTTCGCGCCGCCCGTGGTGGGCTTTGAATTCTGCGATTCCGCTGAGATCGACTTCATCGCTGAGCTGGCCTGGCCCGAAGGACGGCTCGCCCTGGTCATCGACTTGCGCCCGGCAGAGCAGGCCTGGCTCGAGGGGCAGGGCTGGCGGGTGTGGACCGATGACGCCGAGCTCTGCCAGGCAGAGGCGATCTTGGCGGAGATACAGGCTTTGCTGGCGGACCACGCGGCATTGGATGATGCCACGACCCCACATGTTGCCGAGAGCGACGCGCTGCCTACGCCGACCCATGGCCCCAACGATAGGAGTTGAGTGATGGCTCACAATAAAAACGATGAGAGCGCTCCCATTCGCCCACGTGGCCAGGGCGCCTACACCCGTCATCTGGAGATCGCCCTGACCCAGAGCTTCATCGAGGCGAGCCTGCGTTTGGCCAAGGAGCACCGCGAGGGGCTCTTCAAGAGCATCAAGGAGCTGCAAGCGGGCAATGACGCGGTCTACCTGCATAACGTAGGGAAGTTCAAGGGATTCCACACCTCTGGCAAACATTTCTGCGTCGTCTGTGCCCAGGAAGGACAACAGCTCTTGCTCTTCTACGTCGACACCCACGACGCGGCCTATGCCTGGGGTCACCGCCACAAGCTCTCCCTGGTGGGCAAGAACATTCGCCTGCGTAAGGTCGAGGAAGAAGAGGCGGCGGCGCCCGAGGGCCTGGGGCGGCCGCCGGCCACGGATGCCGTGGAGAGCGGACCCCTGGCGCCGCTGCGGGCAAGGGAGCTGGGACGCTTTGGCGTGGGGCCGGCGGCGGCGGAGATCTTCCGCCGCATCCCCGACGACGACGCGCTCTTGGATGTGGCCGAGTGTTTACAGGCGCCCCTGGCCGAAGCCCTGCTGGATTTGGCGGCTGATGCGGGCGCCATCGAGGAGGTGTGGCGGCGCTACACGGCGGCGCGCGAGGCGTCGGCCGGTGCTCTGCACGACGCCATCGTCGACGCGCGCAACAGCGATCAGGTCTTCATTCCCAGGGGGGACGAGGACCTGGTCAACGCGCTCCATGGCGACTTCGAGGCCTGGCGCATCTTTCTCCACCCCACCCAGCGCCGCATCGTCGAGAAGCGAGGGCCAGGGGCCTTCAAGGTCAGCGGTGGACCCGGCACGGGCAAGAGCGTCGTCGCCGTGCACCGCGCCCGCTTCTTGGCCGAGAAGGTCTTCACCGACGATCCGCGGCCGATCTTGGTCACGGCCTTCAACAACAGCCTGGCCATGGAGTTGGAGCAGCTCTTGCGCCGCTTGGTTGCCGACACGCCCGAGCTGATGGCGCGCTTCACCGTGCGCACCTTGAGCGCGAGCACCCTGGATCTTTTGCACATGGCGGGCAAGAACAGCGCCTTTTTGCAGCCCGATGAGGTCGAAGCCTGCTGGCAAGAGGCGATGCAGGTGGAGTCCCTTGGGCGCGACCTGGCTTTTTACCAAAGCGAGCGCGACGAGGTCTTGGTGCAGCAAGGCGCCTGGACCGATACGGCCTATCTCAACGCCCGGCGCCCGGGGCGGCCGCGGCTGAGCCGCGAGCAGCGCCTGGCGGCGCTCAAAGTCTTTCACGCCCTGGACGAAGCCATGGGCCGGCGCAGCGGTGGCGACGACGCCGCCCTCGCGCGGGAGGCGACCCTGGCGTTGCGCAAAGGGGAGGTGGCGCCGCCCTTCGCCGCCGTGGTCTGCGATGAGATGCAAGACGCTGGCGCGGCCCATCTGCGCTTTCTAGCGGCCCTCACGGCGGGGGGGGAGGCGGGGCAGATCCGAGCCGACGCGCTCTTCCTCTGCGGTGACGGCAACCAGCGCCTCTACACCAAGCCCGTCACCCTCAAGTCCTGTGGCATCGATATCATCGGCCGCTCGGCGACCTTGAAGCTGAACTACCGCACCACCGATGGCATCCGCCGGGCGGCCGTCGCCGTGGTGGCCAAGCTGGAGGCCGATCCCCTGGAGCTGGAGACGCAGGACACCCTGCAGGGCTACCGCTCGCTGCGGGCGGGACCCGCGCCGACCCAGCTCGAGGTCGCCAGTGCGCAGGAGGAGGCCGAGTGGATCGCCGCCCAGGCCAAGGGCGGAGGGCGTGGCCAGATCCTGGTCTTGGCACGCACCAACGCCTATGTCCAGGCGCTCCAAGGGGCGCTCCTGAACCTCGGCCTGACGCCGCGCATCCTCGGCGCGGGCGAGCGCCCGGCGGCCGGAGACTCCCTGGTCATGTGTACCCTGCAGCGCGCCAAAGGGCTGGAGGCGCCCCGGGTGATCATGGCCGGCGCCCAGGAGATCGGCAAGCGCGCCCCTGCGGGGATGGACGCTGCGGAACGCGCCCATTGGGAGCGGCGGGAGAAGTGCCTCCGCTACGTCGGGATGACCCGGGCCCGTGATTGGTGTGCTGTGATCCACGTCCGCTGAGCGCGCGGGTCGTGACGCCTGGGTGGACGCCGTTGACTGGGGCGCAGCCTGATGTTGCTGCGCCGCTGTAACCTCGCAGGTGGATCCCCTAAGATAATTTGGGGCAGGAGGAAGCGGCTGGCGCACGGCGCTGGTGACCGGCCGAGGGAGGTGGATGATGCGCGTCTGGCTTAGCCGTTTTTTGATTTTGGTTGGGGTGCTTGCTTTGGGTGGTACTTCTGGTTGGGGGGAGGAGCTGCCCGGCGACTGCGGGGCATTCGTCGAGGGGGTGCGGCGCTTGGATGGGGAGCAGGCGCTGCGCGACGGGCGCACCAAGGCGGGCATCACCTATGCGGTAGAGCAGGGTGGGGCGTGGGGGTGGACAGAGCGCTTCACGCGCAGCTCGCGCGCCGGTCGGGTGGCCGCTTTCACCAGGGTTTTTGCCTGTCGTGACGAGGGCTTGACCCTAGAGGAGGTGCGGGCACACGAGGACTACGAGCCCAGTGAGTCCTATTCGCCACCCCTGCTGTGGCTCGCCTGGCCCCTGCAGGCCGGCACCCAGTGGCAGTGGGCGGGGACCTACCGCACCGAGCTGGACGGTGACGGCTCGCGCCTGCCCGCCGAGGCCACTGGGCGTATTGTCGGCTGGGAGACGGTGACCTTGCCCGAAGGCGAGGTCCAGGCGCTCAAGATCGAGCTGCGCGTGGAGATCCGGGGCCGCACTGAGCACAGTGTCCAGACCCTGACCCGGTGGGTGCAGTTCACGCCTTTGCAGCGCGAGGTGCGGTGGCGCAGCGTCGACGAGGACGCAGGCGTGCTGGACTTCACCTTGGGTGCCGCTGCGGCCGAGGTGGCGTTGCCCACGGTCGAGCCCGCGGGGCAACAAAAGATTTTCATCATTGACAGCCGCGGCCGTGGGATCGAAAAGCTATGACGCGCGCGTTGGGGCTAGGGCGACCGAGCTGACAACGCATGGACAACCGCGCCGTGTAGCGCGCTCGATGGTGAGTGAGGATGATGGAAGGCTCTGGCGACGAGAGGGAAATGGATAAGGTTCGCGATGGGAGAGTGGTGTCGATTGCCTTTGTCCTGCGCAATGCTCAGGGCGATATTTTGGATAAAACCTTGCCCGAGGCGCCTCTGCGCTATCTGCACGGACGGGAGAATATCGTCCGCGGCTTGGAAGCGCGTCTCGCTGGCCTGTGTGTAGGCGATCACCTGGAGACGGTGGTGCCGCCTGAAGAGGGCTATGGTTTGCGCGACGGTGAGCCGCAGGCCGTGCCGCGCGCCGCTTTCCCGGCTGAGGCCATGTTGCAGCCCGGCGTGGGTTTCGTCGCGCGCAGCGAAGATGGCAAGCCTTTCCCACTGTGGATTGTGGCCGTCGACGATGAGACGGTCATGGTGGACGCCAACCACCCGCTCTCGGGTCAGAGCCTGCACTTCAGCGTCGATGTCGTGGCGGTGCGCGACGCGACGGCCGACGAGCTGCAAGACGGACGGCCGCACAGCGGTTGTCAGGCCTGTATGCCCTGAACGCGGGCCGTGGTGCGCTCAGAAATCTGTGATCTGGACACGCCAATCGCGGCCCCAGGAGAAATTGAGTAGGTAGACCGAGGAGACCTCGATCCGGAAGAAGAGAAGGTCCGGCTGCTCCAAGTAGCGCTTGATGTGTTCGGAGAGTGCGCTGAGCCGTTGTTTGGCGTCATTGATGGCCATGGGGTCGTGCAACAGGGTCGCGACGCCTTGGAGCTGGATGCCGTTGGCGAGTTTGCCTTCGGGGTCGTGAACGGCCAGCGCCACCCGCGACTGCGTGGCGATGTTCTTGACCTTGGTGGTCTCTCTTACCGTGGCGAAGAGTGGGTGGCCTTGAGGATCGGTGGCGAAGTAAATGGTCGAGCACTGGGCACCATCGGGGCCCGTGGTGGCCAGGGCCCCCAGGTAGTGGGTTTTGACGAAATCGAGGTAGATCTGTTTGAGGTCTTTAAGCACGTCCGTGACTCCTTTACGTAGCGGAACTGCGCTTGGATTGTGCGCAAGGCAGCAGGCTTCCTGGCGAGGCCATTATGCCGAAGAATCAATATACATGTGAATAAAAGACGATGTAAGTCATGCACATGAAAAACACCGCCCCGCAGATATTTCACGCGGATGGGCGCTGGGGAGGGGCGGCGGCGCCGCGAAAACGAGCTAAGCCGCCGTCGACTGTTGCGTGAGGACGTCAAGCCCCACAGGTCGCTTGGCGTGCCGCGTATCGCCGCCGCCAGGAGACGTTGTGCTGTCGCTGTGGGAGGCGGGGCCGGCTTCTCAGGTGCCGAGGAGAAGCGCCATGGCGCGGCTTGCCGCCCCCAGGGCTACATGTATAAGGCGAGTCGGTTTTGCGCGGCCACGACCAGGGGGTGATCGCCAAAACGCTGCACCAGGGACTCGATGGCTTGGGCGGCTTCGTCGAAGAGGCCTTGGGCGATGTAGAAATCGAGCTCGTCGATGAAGTCGGCCAACATCTGGAGTTCTTCAGCCGGGAGCATGGCTGCAGCAGGCGTGGCGTCGTTGGGGATTTCCTCGACCTCGAAGTCTTCGTCACTGACTTCGATGTCCGCGTCGCCCAGTTCCATTTCTAGGGAGGACTGGAGCAGCTCGTCGTTGAAGAGCTGGTCAAAGTCTTCATCGCTGAAGAGGGCTTGGAACTCGTCGTCGGCGGCGCGCTGGCTCTCTTCGATGACGCTCTCGTTGATGTGGAGGACCTGGTCGAGATTGTCCAGGTCAAAGCCGAGGCTCTCCTCGTCGCTGAGGGCCGGGGGGGCCTCGGCGGGGGTTTCGCCTTCGTCTTCATCGAGGAGCTCGAAGGCCGAGGCCGGGAGGGTCGAGATGGGTTCGCGCTTGATGGGTTGCGGCAGCCCCGATTGGTGGGGTGCGATGTCCCAGTTCTGCAGCAGTATGCCTTCGGACTGAAAGGGCCTATCGGGTTGCGCGGCGTGGGTGGGCGGAGGCAGGAGGCTCGCCGCGGGCGCAACGAACTGAACCTGCGGCAGGGGTTGAGGTTGCGGTGCCACCACCTGTGGCACGGGTGGCGGCGCCTGGCCGACGGGCCGCGCTGCAAAGGCCGTGGGGGGAGGCGGCGGGCGCTTGGGCACGGCTGCCGCTGCTGCCCCAGCGGGCGCGAAGCCAAAGGCGGCGGGGTCGATGCCAAAACTCAAGACGGTGTTGAAGTTGTCTGGGTTGTCGGGGTCGAGGATGGCAGCTTCGCGCATCAACTCGAGGGCGAGGTCTTTGTCCTGTTCCCAGCTCTCCCGGGCCAGGGCTCTGAGGCGCAGGGCAGCCTCGCCGAAGCGCGCCTGGGCGCGCAAGATCTGGATCTCGAAGCGCCGCGCCGGGAGGTTGTAGGCATCGAGGAGCAGGACGGCGTGAACCTGCTCAGTGGCCTTGTCGATGAGGTTGTAGCCGAGATTCATTTCGCATTCGCTGAGGAGTCGGTCGATCTCTTCAGCTCGGTCGAGCCCGGGGGAGCGCAGGCTGACCTGCTCACCTCGTGGCAGCACTTCGGCGATGACGTCATCGGCGTCGAGGGCCATGACCACGCTCTCGCCGAGCATGGGCATGTCGGTCTCGTCTCCCATTTGGAGGGCGAGTTTGACCTCGGGATCTTCGGGATCGATGTCGAAGGCGCGCTGCCAGGCCTCGGTAGCTTTGGGGTTGCCCGGCTCGAGGTGCTCGTAGACTCTGGCGACTTCCTTGAGGACGCTGACAGCTTTGGCGTCTTGGCTCAGGGCGATGAAGGTCGCGATGAGCAGCTCCAAGGTTTCCACGTCCTGGGGATCGCTGGTGTAGAGGGTCTGCAGCTTGGCCAAGGCCTGGCGGGCACGTTCTTCCTGCAGGAGGATGGTCACGACCTTCTTCAGGAGCTTCGAGTCGTCAGGCTTGTGGTAGAGGTAGCGCTCGGCCACCTTGATGTAGTCGTCGAAGCGGGTCTTGGCTTCGAGCTGGGCCAAGGCCATGCTGAACTGTTTGATGGCGGCATCGACCTTGCCGATGTTGGCCATGTGTTCGGCGTATTTGACCCGCAGACCGACGTTCTCGGGGTCGATACGCACCATGGCTTCCAGGGCGCGACGGCAACCTTCGAGATCGTTGGCGGCTTTGTAGCGCTCGAAGACGTCCCGGTACTCGGCCAGCGCGTTGTGGGTCAGGCCCTGGGCGTGCAAGAGGGCGCCGACAGCTTCGTTGACGTCGGCGCGATCGGGTTGAATCTGGGCGAGCTGCTTGAAGACCGCGATGGCTTTCTGATGGGCGCCGTTCTCTTTGTAGAGCTGTGCGACCTGCCAATAGGTCTTGGCGGCAGCCTCCAGGTCCCCTTTGCGGTGTTGCACGTTACCGATCTTCAGCAATGTGCGGTCGTCGCTGGGGTCGTCATCGACGAGGCGCTGTAGTTCGCGGATCGCCCGGTCGAAGTTCCCTTTTTCAATGTATTTTTGCGCGGCTGCGCTGACCTTCTGTTTGTCGATCGCCACGTGTCAACGGCTGTACAGCAAAGGATGTTGAAAAAATCCAACCTCACAATGGGAGCCAATAGGCTGAAACGGCCACTCAGGATCAGGGTGAGATTGGTGCGAGCGCCGCGAGTCCAAGTGTCGGGCAAGCGACATCCCCCTGTATAGGGGAGAGCCGGTTCAGCGTCAAGGGACGACGCAGGCGCGCCTTGGCTCGGGCGCCTTTGCGGGCACGGTGGCGTGCCTGGACTGCGGGTAGCCCCGGGACGTCCTTAGGAGTGGGCCGCTGAGCCGTGGCGTCGCTGCCGGCGTTGAGGCCCAAACAGCGCTCGCCCCGTGTGGTCTTTCCAGCGGCGATGTAACCACAGCCACTGCGTGGGGTAGTGCAGGACAGGTGTGGTCAATGCCTGGCAGCACTGCATTGTAAGCGCTTGAATACGTTCGGAGACGCAGGTGCTGCTCTCGCGGTCAGTGTCCACGTGTTGCCAGGCGATGTGGTGGATGCCCTGCGGATCGCGATGGGTGTGAACCAGGAGCAGGGGCACTTGGTAGCGCAGGGCCAGAGTCGCAGCCAGAGGGCTGGTGCGGGCTGGGTGGCCAAGAAAGTCGCACACGACGGCGCGGCGCTCTGGACTATGTTGATCGATGGCGACCACCAAGACCCGCTGGGCACGCAGAGCGGCTCCTACTGCCGTCAGGCCCTCGTCCTCGTAGATGATCTCGATACCCAGACGGCGTCGCACGGCGGACCATGCCCGGTCCAAGCCACGATGACGGAGGTGACGAGAGAAAACGGTCACCGGAAGGCCTTGGACCGCCGCCGTCGCGAGGGCCAACTCCCACGCGCCGAGGTGGCCCGTGACGGCGATGGCGCCGCCACGCGTGGCGGCGCGCAGGCCAGACAGATCGGCGAAGCGCCACGGCGCTTGGGGGCGGAGGAGCTTGCGCCAGGCCAGCATCTCCCAGGCACACTGCCCTTGGAAGGCAAAGACCTCGCGCGCCATTTGCCAGCGTCGTCGCCGTGGGAGGTCGGGAAAGGCAGCGGCCAAGTTGGCCAAGACCACGGCACGGCGAATGGGCAGCAGGTAGAACCAGCACCAAGCGACGCCGAGGCCGAGGGCGCGGAGCAAGGACAGCGGCAGGAGCGCGGCGATGACGCACGCAGCCCTAAAGATGGCGGCTATGAGCATGGAGCCTGGGCCTGGGTCAAGAGGGCGAGGAGGGCCGCCTCGGCGACGCTGCGGCCGCGTTCGAAGTGCAGGGCTGTGTCCATGAGGTAGACTCCGCCCGGCGGCAGCGAGAGGCGATGGCGCTGCACGGCGTCTTGCACGCGCGGCCAGTCTTTGCAGGTGACGATGATCGGGTGCCCGGGGGCGAAGGCTCGGCGGAGGGTGGCACCGGAAAAGGGCGCGTGGTCTCGCAGCGCGAGGTGTGAGACCACAGTGATGCCGTGGCGCTGGAGAAGGCGCACGGCGTTGGCGTTGCGCCCGATGGCGGTGAGGAGGACGGCGGCGCGCGGCGCCGGCGGCAGGGTGTCATAGCTTGGGAGGAGGGCGCGTAGCACCAGGCGCGTGACGACGGCGGCGCGGTCGGAGCTTTGCCATTGGGGGTGTTCGCTCAGGGTGCTGCCATCGCCCAGGTGAAGCCACAGCAGGTGGGCCGTGGCGAGGGCTGCGGGAGACTCTCGCAGGGGGCCGGCGGGAAAGGGCAAGAGCGCTTCGAGATCGGGGGGGACGACGGCGATGTCGAGGTCACGTGGGAGTCGCAGATGCTGCATGCCGTCGTCGAGGATGGCCACGGCGAGGTCCGGGTCCCGCTGGGCGATGTGGTGCAGAATGCTGCGGCGCCGGGCGCCGACGCCGAGCCACAGGTTGGGAAAGTCCGCCAGGGAGCCATAGAGCATGGCTGCCTCGTCGCCCAGGGTGGCCAGAGTGGGCGGCGCTTTTTGGCCGTGAGGGCGTCCGATCCAGGGCGCGCGTTGGGGGCGGCCATAGCCGCGCAGGAGGTAGGCGACGCCGCGTGGCTGGCAGTGTGCTGCCAGGAAGCGCGCGCACCATTCGGCCACGGGGGTCTTGCCGCTGCCCCCCATGACGATGGACCCGACGCTGAGCACGGGGCAAGGCGGCGGCGGCGGGGTGTTCTTCAGGTAGTAGGTCCGCCGCTGCGCGTTGAGCCAAAGGTAGAGGCGCCCGAGTCCCGCAGCGCAGAGGCGCTGCGGCCAAGGGGCGCGCCGGGGATAGAGCCAGCGCTCGCTCCAGGGCAAGGGCGGTGGCGCCGGTGACTCAGGCACCAGGGACGACACAGACGCCATCCTCGCAGGCCGTCCCGGCGGGGCAGTCGCAGTTGTTGACGCAGGCCGGTGGGGCGGCGACATCGACGCAGACGCCGTCGACGCAGCTCAAGCCCTCGGGGCATTGGCAGGAGTCCGTGCAGGAGGCCACGCAGCGGTCATTGACGCACACCTGGCCAGGGCCGCACTCTTGAGCCGCGATACACTGGATGGCGGGATCGCGGTCGCAGAAGCCCATGCGGCAGACGTAGCCGTGTGCGCAATCCGAACTGGCGGCACAGGCTTGCTCACAGGAAGCGTTGACGCAGATCTTCCCGGTGCCACAATCCGCGTTGTAGCGGCACTGGGCGCTATCGGTGCAGAAGCCCTGCGCCGAGCACACCTCGCCGGAAGCGCACTGCGCGTTGTGAGTGCAGGCGGCGCGGCAGTAAGCGTTGACACACAAGGCGCCCGTGGGACAGTCGAGGTTCTTCTCACATTCCCCCGCGACGCATGCACCCTGGATGCACATCTCCCCAGAGGGGCATGGCGCGGTCTCGCTGCAAATCTCGGTAGCGACACAGGTGCCCGTGACACAGTGGTAGCCCTCGGGGCAGGGTTGGGTTGAAGAGCACTGCGGCTCAGTGGCGGGGACGCAGCGCCCAGCGTCGCAGATTTTTCCGGCTTCGCAGTGGCTGTTGGCCGTGCACTGAGGGCTCTGGGTCGGGACGCAGAGGCCGTCGAGACAGGACTCATTGTTCTTGCACTGGGCGCTGCTCGTGCACTGGTAGCTGACCCCGGAGCAGGTGTTCGTCGTCGGCACACACTGTGAACCCTGTGCATCGAGCATGGCCGTACAGGAGAAGCCGCTGGGGCAGTCGCGATCACTGCCGCAGGCGCGGCCGCAGACGGTCTCCGTGCTCTGGTACAGGGTCATGCAGAGGGCGCCCTTTTCGTAGCAATCGGATTGATAGGAGCATGGCTCGCACAGCCCAGCCGAGCCTTGGCTGGCTTGGTGACAGATCCCACCGATGCAGGTCTCATCGCGGAAGCAGTCGCGGTTCGAGTAGCACTGCGCCGTGGGGGGCGCGTAGTCGCGACAGTAACACTCCCAGTTGCAGTACTCGGTACAACTCCAGAAGTCGCAATAGACGTCGCAGACTTCGTAGCAGTCTTCGTAACAGGCCGGGCTGGACTCGACATAACAGCCCTGGGCGGCGAAGAGCGCGACGGCGCTGGCGATGATAGGGAGCGCAAAGCGGCTGTGGGACATGGCATCCTCCTGAAGGCATGGTGGGCGCGAGCGTTGTGGCTGGCGACGCGGCCTCAAACGTCCGACGCGGCCGCAGACGCACGAATCGTGCCAGTGGATCCCGTGGGGCGAGTCAGAGCGCGCTGCTGGCGCCAGGCGGCGATGGCGAGCATGAGCAAGGCCCACAAAGCGACCCACGCGATGAGGTCACCCAGATGGGTATAGAGGGTGGGGGTGCCTGAGAGGATGGGGACGCGGTGATCGAGGATCTCCGCATCCTCGATGTGGGTCTGCGCGACCAAGCGGCCGTTGTGATCGATGAAGGCCGAGACCCCTGTGTTGGTGGAGCGCAGCAGCCACACGCGCGCTTCGACGGCGCGGATGGTCGCCAGGGCCAGGTGGAGGTAGGGCTCGCTGGTCTTGCCAAACCAGGCGTCGTTGGTGACGTTGACGATGATTTGCGGCTCGAGCTGGGCGGCGATTGAAGGCCGGGAGGATGTCTTCGTAGCAGATCATCATGCCCAAGCGCACGCCTTGGAAATCCATGACGCTGACCTCCGTACCGGCGTTGAAAGAGCCGGCCTCGGGTAGGACGTCATAGATCCAGGGGAAGGACTCGGCGAAGGGAATGTATTCGCCAAAGAGCAGGAGGTAGACCTTCTTGTAATTGCCCAGGACGCGCCCATCGGCGTCGAGGAGGAGGGAGACGTTGAAGAGCTCTCGCTGCGAGCGTGGCGCCCGCACCAGCTCTTGGTAGGGCATGTCGATGCCTTCAGGGGCACGGATGGTGATGGAGCCAAAGAGCAGCGGGGTCTTGAAGGCCCGCTGGACGGCCAACTGATTGAAGAGGAGGGTCCCCCGTTGCAGATCCGACATGCGGTTGGGGACCAGGTCCTCGTGGCCCGGCAGAAAAAAGCGGATATCGTCTGGTGGTACCCGCCTGAAGGGACAGCGCAGGTGCGTCTTGTGGGGATCGCCGCACACGGCTGGGAAAGCATTGGGGAGCTGTTCGAAACCACGGGCCAAGGCCGTTCTCGCCACCGCCAGGTGGAAGGGGCGCTGCATGGGGGCGAGGTGATGAATGGGGCGGCCGAAGGCCGTGTGCAGCAACCGCATGGCGGGCAGGATGGCATCGCGAAAGGCCGGGACGAAGAGGGCGTCGGCTTCCAGAAAGACCAGGTCCGAGGTCGACGCGGTAGAACCCCAGATGTAGGGCGACTGGTAGCTCGACTCGGGCCAGATGATGAGGTCGACCCCCCGCTCAGCCAATTCCATGGAGAGGTTGTGGTGGATGTGGAGGTTGTTGTCGAGTTTGCGTGGGTCCTCTTTCTCCCAGATGCCGATATCGGCTTCGACCATCCCGATGTGGAGGGTGTCGGCCTCGGCGGCCAAGCGGTCGAAGTGGCCGATGCGGATCACGCCGTAGAGCAGGGTCGCGATGCAGAGGGCGGTGCCGATGAGGACGAAGCGGCGCGGAAAGCTCAGCGGCCCTCGGTCGGGTGTGGTGACAAAGCGCAAGCTCTCGTAGATCACGAGGTTGACCATGGCGACGAGGGCCGTGATCCCCAAGACGCCCAGGATGTCGGCGATTTGGATGGCGGGGTAGAAGAGGTATTGGCTGTTGCCGAGATACCACGGGAAGAGCATGGGGAAGAGGTACTCGAAGACGATCAGGGCCGGCAAGGCGGTGCACCAGGTCGGCCACTGGGGCAGGCGAGCGCCGACATAGCGCACGGCAGCGAGCCACAGAGCGAAGACGAGGCCTTGGACGCTGCACATGAGGACACACAAGATCCAGGCGAGCCAGGTGCTCATGTGGCCGAAATCCTGGAGCAGGTTGCTGATCCAGTAAAAGCCGCCGACGTTGGTGATGGCTCCCGAGAGCGCACCCCAGGCAAAGGCTTGCTTGGCGCTGACGCCGTGGACGGCGAAGAGCAGGGGGACGAGGGCGACGTAGGCTAGGGGCCAGAGGTCATAAGTGGGGAAGGCCAGGAAGATGGCGCACCCGCCACAGACCACCAAGAGGAGGCGCTGCCAGAACGAGGGTGTCCATGGCTGGGGTGGCGTTGACTGGGGCGACGCGGGTGCTGGCGGGGCCTCCGCGGCCTGCGGGCTGGCCACTTGGGGGTCTGGTGCCGGGGCGGTGGCCACGGCCAGTGGCGGCGTGCTCTCTGGTCGCGGGGATTTTTTAATGCTGCGTTTCTTGGCTGCCATGCGCGTGACCCAGGTGAGGCTAAGCGTTGCTCGTGGCGTACTCCTCTACCCGCAAGGCGCTGCCTCTGACAAGGGCGTGCGGGTCTTCAGCCCACGCGCAAGGTGAGGCGCTTCTCCAGGATCCTGAAGGTGGCCGGCAGGCGCCCAAGGCCTTCGCCGTCGATGTCGAGAAAGACTGGCGGGGACGCCGCAGCGCCAGTGGCGATAGGGCGCAGGTAGACCGCCCTGGCGCGTTGCTCCTCGTACCACGGGTAGCGCAGATGTTCGCCGCGATAGATGTGGCGCTGGGCGCGGGCGTTGTTGAGGAGGTGGGTCTTTTGGGCGATGACGACGTCGAAGTGTCCGTCGTCCATCCCAGCATGGGGCGCGACCATCATGCCGCCACCGAAAAAGCGCCCATTGGCAACGGCGACGAAGTTGATGGGGCGCTGCCGTGCGGGGCCATCGTCGAGGCGAATCTCGACGGTTGGATAGCGGTAGGTGAGGGCCGCGCGCAGCGCCGCCAGGAAGTATGAGGCCTTGCCGCCCAGGGTTTTACGGGAGGCGTTGATGATGCGCACCACCTCACCGCTCATGCCACAGCCTCCGATGTTGAGAAAGTAGCGCACGGCAGGGCGGCCCAGATGGTCGATGAAATCGACGCGTCCGATGTCCACGACGCGATTGGTGCCGCTGCGGAGGCGTTGGAGGTGAGCCTCCGTGTCGCCAAAGACGCCGAGAGAGCGGCGGAGGTCGCCGCCGGTGCCGAAGGGAAACAAAGCGAGGATGAGGTCAGGCGCTACCACCTGGTTGGCATCGACGAGGCCGTTGAGCACTTCGTTGTGGGTGCCGTCGCCGCCACAGGAGACGATGAGGCGGTGGCCGGCTGCGACGGCCTGGGCCGCGAGGCGCTGGGCGTCGTCCTTGCCCGTGGTCAAGGCGACGGTAAAATCGCCCAGGATGAGGCGGGCTCGCTCAGCGATGTTGGGCCATTGGCGCCCCAAGCGCCCGCCAGCGGCGTTGGGGTTGACGATGAAAAAGGCTCTGCCGTCCACGCCTGCCCTCCTGTAGGTGCTCCGAAGTCTTCCATTCTGTAGGATAACACCCTTGTCGTGGGGGAGCCATGCCCTAGGGCGACGGCGAAGGCGCGGCGCTGTCGGGTGTTGGGTGGACGGGCTCAGGGGCCAGAGGCTGGTGGACGAAGGGGAAAATGTCCGTGGCTGAGAGGGCGCAGCGCCAGCCGACGGCTTTGTCGGCCATGGTTGGCGGCATGCGGTTGCGGTGGGCGGCGCGCAAGTCGACGGGAGCACGGTTGTAGGCGCCGCCGCGGATCACTTTGTTGGTGCCTTCCTTGGGGCCGCGGGGGTCGCGGTTGGGGGTGTCGCGGTAAGCGCGCTCATCCCACCAGTCCTGGGTCCATTCGTAGACGTTGCCAGCCATTTGGTAGAGGCCGTGGGCGCAAGGTGGGTAGGCCTTGACCGGGGCAGGGTGGCGGTAGCCGTCGATGGTGCCGTCGCCGTCGCTCCAGTTGGCGGCGTGGCTGTGAAAGGTGTTGCCCCAGGGGAAGCGTCTGCCGCGTTCTCCCCGGGCAGCGCGCTCCCACTCAGCCTCCGTGGGCAGCCGCGCGCCGCTCCAGGCGCAGTAGTCAGCGGCCTGTTGCCAAGTGACACAGACCTGCGGTTGGTCGGCGGCGGTGAAATCTTGGCGCAGCTCGGGGGTGAGGCCGCACTCGTCCCAGTCGGGTGGCGTGCAGGCCGCGGCGGCGACACAGGCGTTGAAATGCCGGTTGGTGACGGCGTGGGTGTCGATGTAATAGGAGGCAAGGGTGACCGTGCGTTGGGGCGCTTCGCGGGTGAACCATTTGCGTTCGCAGTCACCGCCGCTCTCCTCACACAGGCTGAGGGCGAAGCGCAGGTCTGCCTCGCTGCTGCCTTGTTTGAAGGTGCCGATGACGAAGCGCACCATCTCGACGTCGCCGCCGCGGCGAAGGCGAGGCGGCAAGACGAGGGCTTGCCTGATGATGATGGAGATGTTGCTCGCGCGGACGCTGTAGACGCTGTCTTTGGGGACCAGGGAGACCTTGTAGAAGGCCTTGTCGTACTGTTCGAGGGCGAGGAGAGCGTCAGCCTGCTGGATGAGGCTGTAGGCTTGTTTTTCGGCCTTGGCCTTGTCGAGGATGGCTTGGGCTTCTTCGACGGCGATGTCGGCGTTGATGGCGAGCTGGGCCTGGGCGATGGCGTCATCCCAGGCGCTGGAGGCGATGGCCTGCTGCGCCGCGCCCAAGGGATCCTCTCGCGGAGGCTCGGGCGTCAGAGCCCTTTGGGGGTCACATGCTAGCAGCCCCATGAGGGCCACGCAGAGCCAGAGAGGCCGACGCACGGGCATGGAAGAACTCCGCAGTTGGGTCTTGGTGGCCGCTGTCAGATCTGCGGCGGCGGCTCTCCGATGATGGAGATGATGTACGGGCGATCGGGTGCGTCTGGGCGGAGGCGGAGGTAGAGCCTGAAAGCATCGAGGGCGGCGTTTTGATTGCCCATGCTCTGGTAGGTGCGGGCGAGGTTGTAGGCCGCGGGGTAGTGGTTGGGATCGATCTCGAGGGCCTTTCTATAGGCACGTTCGGCGGCGCTATAGGCCCCCTTGCGGTCGTGGTAGATGCCCATATTGGTGTGGGTTCGGGGGTCGTTGGGGCGCAAGGCCAGGGCCCGCTCCAGTATGGGGTAGCCTTCATCGACGCGCCCGGCAGCGACGAGGGCCGCGCCCATATTGGTCAGGACCTCTGGATCCTCGGGCTTGAGCTCGAGGGCGGCGCGGTAGGCGGTCATGGCGCGATCGTAGTGGCCGGCCTGATGGAGGGCGTTGCCCAGGTTGAAGTAGGCGTCTGCCGAGGGCTTGAGCTGGGTCGCCGTGTTGAGATCCTTGACGGCGGCGTAGACCAAGCTGTCTCGCATTCGGGCGATGCCACGCAGCATGTAGGCGTCAGCGACCTTGGGATCCTCGGCGATGAGCGCGTCGAGCAGGGCCATGGCCTCACCCAGGCGGTCGGCGAGGATGAGCTGGCGCGCTTGGGCGAGTTTTTCATTGTCTTTGAGTCGCGGTGTGTTGGGATCCACCACGGGGTGGTTGCCGCCGTCGAGCCCGCAGGTGCAGCCCACGAAGAGCGCGACGATGAGCAAGGGACCCATCATCCAGCGCAGGTTGACGGGACGAAGAAATGGAATCATCACAAACTCCTTGCAATGGCGACGCGGCGAAGGACGTGGCGTCGGCATGACACGCGCTTTGGAGGTGCGTTCGCAGCACCACGAAACCATGGTTCACTATAGGAGGATGGAGCGCAAGTGCAAGCCTTGACCTCATGGCGCGGTCGCCCATGGCGGGCCTCGATGCTGTTGTCGTTCGTGATCGGTTGTGGGGCGTGTACGTCGACCCACGGCCTGCCGCCAGTGTTTTTACCGGCAGAAGAAGAAGAGGCGTTGATTCGCGAGGCCGTGCAGGAAGTGCTGGCCGAGGCGGCTTACCCTTTGGCCTATGTCAACCCTCGGGGCACCTATTTCTTGACGACCTGGCGTGAGGATAGGGCCGCTGGGCGTTGGGAGCAGGTGCTGGTGAAGGTCAACGACACGCCTCAGGGCTACGCGCTGAGCCTCCGGGTGGACTATGCGCGTGCCGTCGGCGCCGATGCCGAGGTCGATCCGGGCCTGGTGTTGCAGGTTGGCGAAGCGCGCCTGTGCTTGCTGCCGGAGCAGCGGCCTGAAGCGCAGCAGGTAGAGCGGCGTCTGGGGGAGGAGATGCGGCAGCGCTGGCAGTCGCGGCGCCGCCATCATCTGGCGGCACGAGGGGATGCGCCGCCCTGAGCTGTGGGGGCGCGCCGATGCCGCTCGGCTTCGGGTTTGCCTGGGCGCCCAAGAGGGGCTAAGAGAGCGAAGGTGCCGTCCTGCGCGGTGGCCGTCTGGAACTCGAAGGAGCAACGTCATGGGGACCAAAATCTATCTCGTGCCAGGTTTTTTTGGCTTCAACTCGCTGGGCGCGTTGAACTATTTTCGCGGTGTCTCCTCGGCGCTCGCGACCTCGCTGCAGCGCCGCGGCATCGAGGCGGATATCGTGGAGTGCTCGACCCAGCCAACGGGCTCGATCCGCAATCGTTCGGAGCGGGTGCTGAGCTATGTGGAGTCCACGGGCGGCTTGGAGGCGGAGCACCTTCATTTCATTGGGCATTCGACGGGGGGGCTGGACGTGCGGTTGTTGGTCACCCCTGGGGTGCGTCTGCGCTCGGATGATCTGGAGAAGAGCATCGGCGATCGGGTGCGCAGCGTCATCACCGTGTCCACCCCCCATTTCGGAACGCCGCTGGCCAACTATTTCACCTCATTGCAGGGGCGACATCTGCTGCAGATCATGACGCTCATGGCCACGAGCAACAAAGGTCGGTTGGCGATCTGGGCCGCGGCGCAGCTCTTGAGCACCGTCGCCCGGCTCGACGATTGGATGGGGCGCACGGAGACCTTCTTGGACACCTTGTCGCAGCGGGTGCTGCGCCAGATAAGCCTGGACCAGAACGATCCGGTGTGGGCCTTTTTGCGCGAGATCGCCTCGGACCAGGGGGCGATCATTCAGCTCACGCCAGAAGGGATGAACCTCTTCAATGCGGCCGTCGTGGACAGGCCCGGGGTGGACTATCGTTGCGTCGTCACTGCGGCGCCGGCCCCCATCGCGCATCAGCTCGGAGAGCTGCTCTCGCTGCGCAAAGCGGCCATGGTGGGCCTCTTCTCCTTGCTCTATGTGTTGACCACCCAGGAGCATCGCCACTATCCCTATCCGTCGCCGGTGGACGCCTTGCGCGATGAGGTCCAGGCCTCTCTGTCATTTGCGCTGAACACCCGCACCAACGATGGGGTGGTGCCGACCTTGAGCCAGCTCTACGGCGAGCCCATCGGAGTGTTCGAGGCGGATCACCTCGATGTCGTGGGGCAGTACGCCCGCGGCGACGCGGATCGCTACGCCGACTGGATGCCCTCGGGTGCCGCCTTTGGCGATGACGACTTCGTCAATCTGTGGGACGGGGTAGCCGAGGCCATCGGCGCTTCAATGGCGCGCTGAGCGGGGCCTTTACTCGGTCGGCGGCGCGTCAGGGGCCGCTGGCGCGGCGAGGTCCAGGTCGCTTGGGCCGGGATCGTCGTTGTCTTCCGGGGCAGAGGCGTCGTCGCTGGCGCGGGCGACGGTCTCGACGGCGGCGGGCGCAGGCAGCTCGGCGTCGCCTGTAGGGGCTTGCTGGACCGGTGGGAGGGGCGCCGCCTCGGGCTGAGCCTCAGGCATGCCCGGGGGGACCGTCTCGGCTGGCGGCAGTGGCGCCTGGGCAGCGCTCGCCAAGAGCCCGGGGGCCGCGACATCTGGGGATTGGGCGGCGGCCTCGAAGGCCGTCAGGACTTGCCAGGCCCTCTCGCGGGTTGAGATGTCGGGGTAGCGTGGCGCCTGGTGGATGCCGTAGCGCGCCAGAATGCGGGTCGCGTCGAGGCGTGCTTCTTGGGCGATGTTGATGGCGGTGCCGAGGATGCGGACACACTCCTGGGCTGAGTGAAAGCCCATCCCGTTACTGGCGCTGACGTAGTCCCAGCGCAGTTGGGCGCGCCACAGACGCTCACGCAGCGGCGCGAGCTCTGCTTCGGATGCGCCCGCTTCCATGCAGGCGGCGACGTCGAAGTGGGCTCTGACGATGGCATCCTCGGCGTCGAGTTTGAGGTCATAGACTTTGGTTTGAATCTGCTCGACCCGGCGGCGAATCTCTTCTTCACCCCAGCGGTGGCAGACGCCACACGAGGCGGCGATGTCGGCCAGGGGGCTTTGGATGTGGTGGTTGGTGAACTTCACGCCACCCTCCGTGCGGTAGGGCATGTGGCAATCGGCGCAGCTCACGTTGCGGTAGGCGTGGATGCCCGTGCTGAAGATCTCGTAGTCGGGGTGTTGCATTTTGATCATGCGGGTGCGGCTGACGGGGTGAATCCAGTCGTAATAGTCGGGCCGCTCGGCGAAATAGGCTTCGACGGCGTCCACTCCCAGGCCTTGGTCCCAAGGGAAGACCAGGTACTTGCCTTTGCCGCCAAAGGTGGGGGCGCCAGCGCGATTGTCCTCGGGGTTGTTGCCAAAGTAGTACTCGACGTGGCACTGGGCGCAGACCAGGGAGCGCATTTCTTGGTGGCTGGCTTCATCGATGTCGCGTCCTTGGCGGGCGAAGGCGTCGCGCAGCCCGGGGCGGCTGATGCGGAGGTTCATGGTGGCCGGGTCGTGGCAGTCGAGGCAGCCGATGGACTGGTCGATGACGCCGCGGAAGTGGTCGAAGCTCTGGTTGTAGAAGGCGGTGATACCCATGTCGTGCATGAGCTTGGGGACCTGGGAGCTCTTGCAGGTCCAACAAGTGGCGGGCTGGCCCGTATCGGTGCCGTCTTCGCGGGTGGTGCGCAGGGTCTCTTCGACGTCGATGACCGAGTAATAGTGGCCGCGCGCTTGTTTGAAGTCCCGGCTAAAGGCGTAGCCGGCGAAAAGAATCACCTGACGTGGATCCAAAGTGAGATAGTCGCGGGGGTAGGAGCCGCCGAAGAGGGTGAGGGTGTCGCTGCGGCGCATTTTGCGGAAGGTTTCGTATTCGCGTGGATAATTTTGGCCCCAGATGGCGTTGTTGGTCTCCCAAGTGTCGACGGGGACCACCACGAACTGGGGTTGAATGGTCTCCCAGCGCCGCTCCATGATGGAGACCACCAGCATGCCGAGGGCGAAGGTGATGATGAGGCAGAGCCCAAAGACCACCCAGGGGAGCCAAGTGTGCCAGCGTGTCTTGGCGGCGGCTTCGGCGTGATGGGCTGGCGGGGCCTCCGTCGCAGGTGCGGCAGAGGGGTTTTCACTTTTGGTTTCGCTTTCGTTGCTCATGGTCCTTCCTGGGATGAGGTCTCAGGCAGCGCAGGTCACGGGGCGGTCGGTATGGCCAGGGAGCGCGGCGCAGGGCGCGGAATCCCTGCCGATGGGAGAGAGGGGCGACGAACGTGCGGGCTCGAAGAGAGCGACTGGGCGAGGCCGTGGGGGGTCTCGCGGTGGCACTCCCAACAGAGGCGCTCATTGGCGCTGGAGCCCATGGCGGTGCGCATGATCTGGTGCTCGTGGCAGCGAACGCAGTTCTGTTGAATGACGGGAACGGCTGCGGGGTTGAGGACCAAGGTCTGGGGTTCTTGGCGCAGGGCGAAGACCCGGGTGTGACGCATGCCATCGGTGGCCTTGAAATAATAGGTGCGGAAGATGTTGTCTTGCGGGACGTGGCAATCGTTGCAGGTGGCCTCCTCGCGGTGCGAGCTGCGCTGCCAGGAGGCGTAATAGGGCGTCATGACATGGCAGTTGATGCAGGTCTCTGGAGCGTCAGAGAGGTAGGACGCGGCGTTGCTGACGCGGAAGAGCAAGAGGGCCATGCCACACAGCAGCCCGGCGACGGCCATGAGGATGAGACGGCGCTGGCGACAGGCCTGAATGAAGGAGTGGATGAGGGGCCCGACGCGGCGGGCGGGACGCATGGGGTTGAGTCGCCGCCAATAGAGGCTCAGATCTTCAGGTGGCTCCGGGGGTGGGGGGGCTTGGTTGACAGAGGACATCTTGGCACCTACGGCGAGCCTGATGACGGACAAAGTCAAAACAGAGTGACTATACCCAAATAGCCCCAGCGTGACAAGTCGGGTGACGGCGCGTTCTGCCTCACAATATGCGGCGGGGCGCATGTTTGCGTCGTCGCTGAGCTATTGGGTAGCAGCGTTGGCGGTGTCTTCTGTGGCCAGGGGTAGGTGCCAGTAGGTGGGCCCGCCAGCGAAGGCGAGGCGGCGCAGGCAGGGCGCGAGCACGGGTTGCTCTTTAGGCGGAAGCGGTCCGACGCTGGCCGTAGCCACGCCGAGGCGCCGCAGCGCCCCAATCCAGTGCTGCAGGAGGTGGAGGGCGGTGTCGCTGTCGCCCTGGGCCGCTGCAAGGCAGAGGCGGGTGACGCGGGCCTGGTCGCTGACCACGAAGAAGGAGAGCAAGCCAGCGAGGCGCTGGTCGATGAAGGCCGCCAGATTGTGGTGAAAGGCCAGGTCACACTGGGCATCGGCGTCGCTCTCGCCGTGGTGTCGCAGAAAGCGGTGGGCCATTTCCTGATGCTCGGCGCAAAGCCACGTGATGACGATCCTTGTCATGGGTCTGCTCCTCGTTTGGTCACAACGACCCAGTAGAGCCGAGGGGCGCGGGCAGGCAAACTTTGGAGGTAGCTGGGGGGTGTCAAGCGGCATCACCAGTGGTCACAGAGGTTGGCGGCGGCCCCCAGGGACCACTGTGGACAGGGCGGCGCTGGTTGGGGTGGTGGCGCCGCGCGCTGGGCTCTCTGGTGCAAGAGGATCTCGCGCCCCGTGCCACCTTGGGGGGCGCTCTGGGTGGGGTGCGGACAGCCTAGCCACGCCAGGGCGAGGGGATCGTCGTCGTCGTTGGCTTGGTGGTGGGCCGCGTCGAGGTCAGAGAGGGGGGCTTGGTGGGCCTGAAAGCGCCCGCGGAATTGGGCGTTGGTGGCGAGGATTTTGTCGATCTGCCTGCCCACCCGATGCCACAATACGAGGCCGCGTTGGCCCTCGTCGGTGGGTGCTGGAGCGGGGCCGAGGCGGAGCAAGGCTAGGCTGCGCCAGGCGTGGCAGAGGAGGTCCCAGGGCGGGGCGATGGGCGGCGGTGTCGCGGCGACGTGGTCGAGGTCAGAGGCGATGCCGAGGCCGGCCAAGTGGGTGTCCAGGATGGAGCGGTGCCAAGTGGCGAGCTCCTGGAGGTTGCGTTCGACCTGGTGAGCTGCCGTGTGGTCTCTGGGGTGATGCAGGGCGTCTTGGGCGGCGGCCAGCAGGGGCTCCCACGCGTCGTCGAGGTGTGTTTGGGCCGTCGAGAAGCGCGCTGGCGCGCTGACGCCAGGTGGCATGGTTTGGAAGTGAAGGAGTAGTCCCAGGCGGCAGAGGGCGACGGTGTAGGTGGTGTGCATGTGGATCCCCACGCAAAGAGAGGCAGGCGCATCGTGACAAAGGTGGGGGTGGACTTGGCGCTGTCAACGCCTGGCGGCGGCTTCTCTGGCGAGGTCGCGGATCAGGTCCTCGTCCATTTGGATGGATGCGCTCTCGCGCAGGCGGGTGAGGAGGGCGTCGAAGTGGGTGTAGCGGGTTCGGTTGACGAGCTCTTCGCGCAGCCAGTCTTCGATGACGGCCAGAGGGGGGCGTTGTTCTTCGCGGCGGTGCTTCCAGAGGATGAGGTGGACGCCGAAGGAGGTGAGTACGGGCTCGCTGAGGGGGGCGTCGGCGGAGAGGGCGAAGGCGGCGTCGGCGAAGGGCTGGACCACGGCACGAAAGACGGGCTCTTTGCCGGGCATGGCGGGCACGGGCCTCAGAGGGAAGGTTAGGTCGATGTTGACGTCGACATCGAAGCCGGCCAGGAGGAGCTGGCGCGCGGCCGCGATGAGATCGGCGTCGCTGGGGGTCTGAGTGAGCAGGCGCTCCCGCAAGGACTGCAAGAGCGCGATGGCTTGCTGGATCTCAGCGTCGGTGCGGCTTTCTTGGGGCAAGGCAATGAGGAGATGCGAGGCCGTGACGAGGGTGGGGTTGCCAAAACCCAGGGCGAAGCTGTCGTAGGTGCTCATGAGGTCCGCGTGGCTGATGCTGTCGGCGCTGACGCTGCCCTCGACCTCGCGTTGGAGGAGGCGTTTGACCGCAGCTTGGCGGCGCAGCCAGCGCGCGCGATAGGGATCCAAGACCTGCCGTGCCCGCGCTTCTTGAGCGAGGGCTGTGGTCTGGATGAGCTGGGCCAGGACCTCCGCCGCCGAGGCGGAGGGGGTGGCGTTTTGCGCGGCTTCCAAGTGCTCGGCGCTGATCCCTTCTCCGTTGACCGTGGCGATGATCGTCCCGTCGTCGCGGTGCGCGCGGTGGGTGTCTACCTCTTGGTGCGAGGATTGGCAGGCTGCGACCGCGCAGAACGCAATGGCCAACGCCACGGTGTTCTGCGAGAAGCTAGTGATTGGATTGGGAGCTTTGTTCTTCCACATCAGCAACTATGGCCACGCGAGACAGCTCGACGCCGAAGCGGATGACGATGAAGCCGATGAGGGCCGTCACCAAGCCACCGACGTAGTCTTTGGACGTAAGGAAGGTCAAGGTGCGAAAAAAGAAATAGATGCTGAGTCCGATGAGGAGGAGGCTGAGCACACTATAGAGCTTGGCGCGCATGGTGGATCGCGGGTGAGTCGAGAGGTGAGGCTTGGCGCGGTGCGCCATCCTGGTGATGGCGAAGGTCAAGCCCAGTGAAGATAACCGTAAAACGCGCCGACGACAACGATGCCTGCGCAAAAGAGCAGGATGAGGTTGCGTCGGTAGCGGGGGAGGTTGGCGCGGCTGCGCATGCTGCGGAGGTGGAGACGGCGATAATAGGTGTCGGCATCGAGGTGGATGGCTGGCAAGAGAAAGAACCAAAAGGCGGCCAATGCGGCGATGAAGACGTGGGCCAGATGGATGACGGCCAAGGCCTCTTGGTGTTGGGTGCCAAAGGCCTGGTGGAGCCGTTGCTGGCCCGATTCGCCATAGAGGGCGATGGCCGGGAGCAGGAGCAAGGCGAGGAGCAGTAACAAGCGCGGGTAGAACCACCGCATGAGTGGGGCGAAGCCAGCGGCGGGCGTGGTGCGCCTGCCTGGCTTGCTGGGCACGCGCCGCCGCGCCTTGGTGCGGCCGGCGACGCTGGCCGTGGCGAAGACAAAGAGGAGCAATAAGGAAGTGATCACCCCTGCGCCTTGCCATTCGTTGAGAGGCGCGAGGTCGTGGGGATCGAGGACGAAGAAAGGTGCCACCAAGGCCATGGGGTAGAGCGCCACCAGGAGTGTATGCTTTCGGGCCAAGATGCAAGCCCCGAGGACGACGAGAGGCTGGAGGTGGATCAAGACGATGGGGATGCGGGCCTGGCCCATGGCAAATTCCAACGAGAGGGCGTCCCACGAGACGAAGAACCACAGCAGGCCGCCGCAGACCAGGGGCAGGATGAAATCGAGCGGCCTGAGGCGCAGGGCCTCGAGGCCGAGATCGGCGTCGATGATGTCTGCCGGGTGGGCGGTAGGGTTGAGGGGCGAGGGATCGCTTTCCATGATGCTCAGAGCGCCTGCCAGGTGCCGCCCGGCTGGGGGCCTGGGCTGAGGACGAAGCGCTGGACGGCGCGCAGGAAATAGTCGCCGCTGCGCTTCTCGATCTGATAGGCGCCCAGATCGTCGCGCAGATGCCCATTGGCGGCGAAATCGAGGGAGGCCGTGGCGCCCGTCAGGGCGATGCTGCCTTCGCCAGCCAAGTGGGTGCAGGCCCGCGCGGCGAAATCTCCCGTGGCGACGGAGAGGGGGAGGCCAGCGTTGGGATCGGCGAGGCGGGGCAGGGTGTGGCTCAGGGTCAGGCCAGTGGCGCTGCGCGCCGTCGGGAGGGCGCACAGGGCCAACAACAGGGTGGTGGTGGCGTCGTAGACCAGGCCACCTCCGGCAGGAGGATCGCCGCCGAAACGGTCGCGAAAGCGCTGGGCAAAGGCGGCGTGGGCGTCGCCGTTGGCCACGAGGGGGCCAACGGCCTCGACGCGGGCGAGGTTGGCGTCGCGGCTCTGACGGATGGCCTCCGGGAGGGCTGGCAAGGCGCCATGGGAGAAGAGGTAGAAGGGGGTGGCGGTGCCCGCGCTCTGCAGGGCCTGATCGACCATGAGCATGAGCTCCACGGCCTCGGTCGTGCCCAGGAAAAGGACCAGGTCGGCGTTGGCCAGGGCGCTCATGGCGTCATCGACGCGGCTCTGATAGGCCTGGCGCCGTTGACCCGCGTCAGGGTAGGCGTCGGGGGCTGGGTAGGCGACGCTGTGCCAGCTCAGCTCGGGCAAGGCCGCGGTGATGGCGCTGTGCAGGGCCTCCCCGTAGAGGTCGTCTTTGGCAAA
>Ga0334884_1002269_pt1 | contig 25128 bp, 13 predicted proteins | sample GraSluR1_MG_7_FD_207215 | JGI IMG/M metagenome (GOLD analysis project Ga0334884, IMG submission 207215) | Sludge microbial communities from methane-producing bioreactor in Wageningen University, Netherlands - Granular Sludge_12_05 R1 | ecosystem: Engineered > Bioreactor > Anaerobic >...
GATTACTTATCTATTAATTATCGATTGACTGCTGCTCAGGAGATTCTTTGATATCAAGTTGATCCATTTTGTACTTAAGAATGCGCCGGGTAGTACCCAGAAGTTCGCAAGCCTGACTTTGTACGTAATTGGTTTTTTCCAAAGCTCGCTTTATCAAATAGCGTTCCAGTTTTCGTGTTGCTTCCTGCAAAGGTAACCCCTCAAATTCGTCGATAGGGGATATTGGTTCATCATGTCCCCGGGTGACAATACCTTCCAGGTCTTCCAGTTGGATAACGGTTTTTTGATTATGGGATACCAGAATCCGTTCGATTGTGTTCTCAAGTTCACGTACGTTGCCGGGCCAATAATAAGCGCACAATCGTGTCATGGCTGCTGATGAAAATTCCTGTACCATTGAGTTCACCCGTGGTGCGTGTCGGGATACAAAATAACTGACCAGCCGGGGGATGTCTTCTCTACGTTTTCGTAAAGGTGGCATCTCAATGGGAAACACATTGATACGGTAAAACAAGTCTTCTCTGAACAGTCCTTCAGAAATAGCCTCTTTAAAGTTACGGTTACTGGCACAAATAAAGCGCACATCTACTTCGATGACCTTGTTGCCGCCAACTGGATAAAAGCAGCCATCCTGTAGTACACGCAACAATTTGCTCTGCGCATCAATCGGCATTTCACCGATTTCATCCAGAAACAAGGTGCCCCCATCGGCGATTTGCATTTTACCTATTCGATTGTCTGTGGCTCCTGTAAATGCCCCTCGAATCAAGCCAAACAATTCACTTTCCACCAGGTTGGGAGGTATTGCGCAACATGATAATGGTACAAACGATTTGTCTCGACGTGCACCTCCATGATGAATGGCACGGGCAAGCAAATCTTTTCCGGTACCTGTTTCCCCAGTTAATAAAACAGTAGAATCAACTTGCATGGCCTGACGAGCCTTCGCCAAAACTTCCAACAACGCAACAGAATCACCGACAATATGGTCAAAATCTGCCACACCACCTTCACGCAACAATGACAACTCACGATATACGCGAAGGTCTTCCAGTGTTTTGGCGATTAAGTTGACGATGTCGGAGACGTCAAACGGCTTGATAACAAATTCACGCACACCATGCTTCATGGCTTCCACTGCGGCACCAACAGAATTTGTACCTGTTACCACGATAACCGGGATGCTCTCACCTCTCAGGGCAAGTTGGTCCAGAAATTGCATGCCAGACATGTCAGGCATAATAAGATCCAGCAAAATGAGATCAACATGCTTGCTTTCAAGTATTTCCAAGCCGACACTTGCACTGTCAGCCAGAATGATATTGTACGTGTCCGACAAAATCATTCTGTAGGATTCACGCACACTCTGCTCGTCGTCAACCGCCAGTATGGTTTGCATGTATTGGTTCCAATGCAGGGAGATGAATAATGAAGCAGGAAGAGCTTGAATCGTTTTCTTCCAAAGTCAATTCACCATTATGTTGTCGAACTATACGTTGCGCCAAAGGAAGACCCAAACCCATACCATGCTCTTTGGTACTGTAAAATGGCATGAAAATACGCTCTGCTTCATCATTTGATATGCCTCGACCGGAGTCGCTTACACGTATTTCTGTTTGCTTCTTGCCTTCTTGTTCTATCGTGCGGGTCTCCACTTTTAATTTGCCTCCCTCCGGCATAGCATCAATAGAGTTTTGTAATAGATTGTGTAATGCTTGTGAAAAGAAAACGGGGTCCAGATTTGCACTGTTTACGTCAGGCGCCAATGACATATCTAGTTGTATGCGTTGCGTTTCCAGCTCTTCTGAAAAGGAACCCAATACGCTTTCTAATGTGTCATTAATCTTGCATTGTTCGAATGACAATTCCGGTTGTCGGGAAAAGGTAAACAATGTTTCCACGACGGAATTTATGCGATCAACTTCACGTTGCACTACACGGCTGAATGCTTCACGAAAGTCTGGAGAATCATATTTGCGAGGCAGTAGTTGTGCAAAAGTGTTTATTGCTACCATGGGATTTTTAACCTCTTGAGCCACCCGCAAGGACAGGTATTCCCAGAATGGACTATATGAAATCTCATCCCGTGCAAATTCCTGTTTTGGTGCTTCGGAAAATGCAACGACTACCCCCTTTTCGCCCATTTGGTTTACATTTACCAGTAATGTGCGTCCCTGGGCTGGGAGTGTTATTTGCACATTGTGACGTGCTTCTCCATCAGAAATGGTTCGCAATACTGGGTCGGCCATTAAAGAGCCAAGACGTTGAATACTTGCTCCCAAAACACTTTTACCATCAATACCGAGCAGTTCTTCTGCCTTGTGATTTAAAGCAGTTACAACTTTATCATTCGATACGGTTACAACCCCCTCGTTGAGATGCGAAAATATTGAGTCAAGATGCTGGAACTCTTCACGACGAGCGGCGTGATGTCCTGCCCGTTCACATGCAAATGAAGTTGAACGTGCAACCAGAATCAACAGCTCTTGCTCTTCATGGCTGTAGTCTATTCCTGATGCTTTCTCACCCAAAACTATGGCACCAAATACACGGCCATTACGCAATAATGGTGCAGCTATACGCGCATTCAACAATTGAAATTCTTTTGCTGCTTCTGGATACGCGGCTACACTGGTACGGTCCAACAGGCTTGCATTTTCTTCAAACCAACGCATCAAGCCGGAGGCATATCGTAATGTCAGGTTATTTGTAATATGGTCTGGAAGTCCATGCGATGCAGCTACGCGAACGACATCACCTTCTTCTAGCAAAATTGCTGTTCGCATGGTATCGAATATGTCACAAGCAGACTCAACCAAACTTTGACTGAAGCGTTGTGGACTGTCGGCGTACGCAAATGCGCGACTTAGCCACCGCAATGCCATCTGGTGTTGATTTAAGGTGGTTGATCGTACAATACCTTCCGGCATTGTTACAGGTGAAATGTCGGTACGAGCATGTGGAGTCTGGTGATGTAATTCGCGTACTGCGTTTTCCAGAACTTCAAATGAAAAGGGCTTTCCAAGGATGGCATCTGCACCTGCACGCGTTAAGGTTGCTTGTGTCACCACATCACTTCGGCTGCTTAACGCAACAACAGGGGTATTTGGTGCAGCAGTTTTTAGCATAGAGAGTGCATCGCATCCCAGTCCGGGACCATCATCCAGAAGAATAATGTCAACTTGTAATGAGATCAAACGACGCGCCGCTCCCTCTGCATTGGTCTCAACAATAACCAAATCTGAATCAGGCAGGGCAGCACGAAGGGTTTCACTTATGGCGGAATCTTCGGCTACGACGAGATAAACTTTCATGTTTTGATATCCTCCGCCAGAGACAGGTTGGAATGGAGGGGAAATGTCAAGGTGAACTCAGTTCCTTCTCCTTCAACACTACGCACTTCAATCTCTCCCTCATGCTCCGCAATGATACGGTGCACAACCGATAAACCCAATCCGCTTCCGTCGTCTTTTGTGGTAAAAAATGGGGTAAATATGTGTTCCAAATTGACTTCTGGAATTCCAATCCCTGTATCTTTTACAGATATCGACAAACATTTTTCTTCAAAAAGTGGAAGATTACGCATCCTTGCATAATGGGTATAGTCATATTTTGCTTGAACCAGTAATTTGCGCCTGGTGTGAAATTTCATGGCATCTATTGCATTCAACATCAAATTCAGAAACACCTGATGCAGTTGCTGTTCATCAGCCATGATTTTCATACCCTCATGTTCAAACTCCAATACAACTTCAATGGAATTTTTAGTTATCTGATTTTCAAGCAATGCCATTACATCCTGGATGATTTTTTGTAATAGATGTGTCGCAAAGCATACCGGCTTGGGCCGTGAAAAATGGAGTAAGCGCGTTACAATGGTGTCAATGCGTTGCACTTCCGGTGGTACAACTTCGGCAAAGGTTTGTCGAAAGTCTTCATCGTCGTATCGTTCCAGTAAAAGTTGTGTAAACGTTTTAATTGATTGCAGCGGATTCTTGATTTCATGTGCCATACCAGCAGCCATGGTGCCGATTGAATTTAAACGATCAGCACGTTGCACATTTGCTTCGAGGCGTTTAATCTGGGACATGTTATACAGTAAAACCATGGCACCAATGTTGTCTTTTCCTGAAGTCCCCAAAAACGATGAAGACATGGCCACAGTTATCCCGGCACCATGTACCACATCCCCCAATACTACTTCGATATCGCCGATTCCTTGCCGCTTACGTAAGGTCTGCTGTAAAAAACTGGCGACACGCGGTTCCAGTGTTTCCAGGTGACTGCCGACTTTCACTTCACCCAGCATTTCTATTGCTTCTTCATTGACAGTTGTGATGATGCCCTCTACGTCAACGGCTACTACTCCACCGCGCATAGAACTCATAATGCGTTCCAGGTGCATGTTGACCTGTTGTAATTTGGTATATAGACGCGTGTTTTCTATGGCACCAGCCAGCGGTCCGGCCAGGGTTGAAAATAGCGCCAAATCTTCTGCGGTATATATTTCCTTGGTATCTTTTTCACCTAATGACAAAAAGCCAAGCAGGCCTGAAGTTGAACGTAATGGTACCAGCAAATAAGCATCCAAATCTGCAAGATGCGTTGCAAGTTGAACGCGTTTTTCTGTAATGCGACTCAATAGCAATTCTTCCAGCACCAGGTTCTCTGTATTATCTTGTAGGTGCCGTACCAGAAAGTCGTGATTTTTGTGAATTCGGGTTATTTCTTCGGCTTTATTGGAATACTCAACGACAAGCTCATCCCGATCTCGTCCGTAAAGCAGCAGTACACGGATTCGGCTGACCCCAATGGTGGTACTCAATTCTCGGGAAAGATAATCAAAGAGATCAGTCAGATGTACATATTGTGTAATGTTGTGACTGATGCGTTCCATCAATGCTTTGCTGTCGTACCGCTTGTGTAAAATGATCCGGTCCAGCAATAGCTGTGCATAATCTTTCATTGGCTGAATAACCAATGCTACCAATAGTGCCGCAAGTATGGCACTCAAGTAAGTATTATAGGGCGTATTGGCAAAACCCCAATGCACCAATGTAATGGTTCCCACAAATACCGCTACTACCGATGCCGTAACGCAAGCATACACTGTAGTCCGAGAAACCATGCCCCAGAAATCCAGTAGTTGGTATCGTACCATTGCATAGGCGAGTCCAGCCATCATTACAACCATGAAACCGGGCCCGAACCACTCCAGGTTACCGAAACCAAACGCAGGTGCCAGTACATTGGTGGAAGTTGCCAGGATGGTAGAAAAATAAAAAGCCATGACCACATGCTGTACTTGTCGCTTGTGCAGGCCAACGGTCTGTTGCCATTTTCGGAATAAATTTTCTGAAATAAACAAAAAAGCTGTGGCAACAGGTATCATGTACAAATGGAATACCGGGCCATAGGAAACCAGTGGTGGATTGTTTTCAGATAGAGTGATGTCATGTATATACCAGGGCGTATTTACAGAAAAGGATAATCCGAACGCGCACAAGTACAAGAAACATAGCACATATGCGTTTCCGTTAAATCGTTGAAATGGAAACACACTGATAAACTGATAGAATGTGGCTGGCAAAAAACTGGCCACAATAAAAGTCAACATTACCCACAGGCGAACCGTTTCCGGGGTGGTACTATGTATAATAAACAGCACGCCAAATGCCCATAGACTGATGTTGGCAGTTAATAATGCAAATGCGCGGTGGGTGCGTTTTTCAGAATTACGAACCATTACAATGAGCCCCAGCATTGCACTGGTAAAAACAGATGCTATGAGAAGAATTGAAGCCAGCATGTAGGTAGGAAAGGTAATCATGAATTAGCTCTCCCAAGTACTATGGCACAATGGGTTCCCCCAAAACTCATGGCATTCACGACCATTGTATTCACATCATTGAACCGTGCCTCTCGGGAGACAAAATCCATATCATCACGAATTGGAACCTCCAGGTTGATGATGGGTGGTATCAGCCCTTTGGCAAGAGTCATTAACCCGGCAGCTACCCCTAAAGCTCCACCTGCAGAATAGGTTTGACCTGTCATGGATTTTACAGCTGATATGGGTATAGCTTGTGGATTCGAACCAAAAACACGTTGAATGGCTTCCGCTTCACATTGATCATACATTCGTAACGATACGCCATGTGTCTGTATTGCGTCTACTTCATGGGGTTGCAATCCAGCAGAAGTTAAAGCAGAGTGCATTGCGCGACTCAGAGCTATGCCCTGCTTTTCCAGTATTAAAGGATTATTTCCTTCGGATGCGGAACCATACCCAAGTAGCTCACCAAGAATTGGTGCACCGCGAGCTTTGGCAGCTCCTGGCCGCTCAAGGATAAAAACACAAGCACCTTCACTCAAAACAATGCCGTCGCTGTACCGATCAAAAGGGCGCATTGCTTTTTCAGGTTCATCATTGCGTTTGCTGAGAATTCCCAATGATGAAGCTGTAGCGATAGATTCCATAAAAACAGGTGACTCTGTTGCTCCAACCACTACAGCGTCTGCCAGATTCAATTTTAATTGGTTCATGCCCCAAATCAGAATATCCAACCCAGTAGAACACCCACTTGCAATTGTAATTGAAGGTCCTTTCAAGCCAAAGTCTACGGATACATGAACCGTTGCGGCATGACTTGAAAATGCAGATGACGCAAATTTACTGACTTTTTTATAACCACCAGAATTATAGGCATCCATAAGGCTGCGATAGGCTTCATTGGGTGAGCCAACACTGGTACCAATACCTACGGCAATACGGTCCGATGCATATCCGGCCTTTGACAATTCTGCATCTTCTACTGCCAATTTTGATGCCGCTATGGATTGATGCACATGGCGATGCCAATGCTTGATAACGGAATTCGGCATAAAGTCTGATGGATTAAAATCACGAAGCTCTCCTGCTATCTGACATGGAAACGGGGAAGCATCAAATCGGGTTATTGGTCCAATTCCGGAACGTCCTGATTCCAAAGCCTCCCAAAAAGTTGTTTTACCGATACCGACACTAGACAACACACCCAAACCTGTTATGACTACAGGTTCACTGGCTGCTTTCCATGCATTTTCTAAATTCGGTTCAATCCACAACTTTAATTACCTACTACCGCCCAATGTGAAATTCTGGATGATATCTGATGTATGGTGTCAGGTATGCTATTATCTATAGTATTCGTATTGAAATTATTTAATATCATTTCCAGTCTGTCGATATCCAGAGAACAGATTGCATGTTGTGCCAGAGCACAAAAATCTGATTCATTTCCCACATACCCCAATGCTTGCGCAACCAGTGCATCACGTGGGAATACTGTCACACCACCAAGCCCCAATACATCCAGTGCGTTATTGATATCTTCACATAGCTTTGCTGATTTCGCTTTTCTGCGTCCACACATATTGTAATGATGATGTAAGCTGTTCTCATTATACATCAAGCTGTTGTCACCAGTAGTTACCCAATGTTCCAAGTGTTGAGGTGAAATATTAAATCCAAAGGTGTTAGCACTTCGCCACCAACTGGAACCAGGTAACACTTGGGGTAATGTTACCCATACTGAATTTGGATTGGTTCTGCGTACGAATCGAATTGTCTCTTCAACACTATGAAAATCATCAAATGGCGTTGGATAAATAATCTCCAGTGATTTGTGAATCCCGGATATACTACTTGCTGCATGTAGCGCCGTTTCAGCTTCCGATACGCCAAAGCTGCAACCAAAAAAGTCTTCCAGTAATCGCTGGCTGCCCGAAGCAACTCGCATAGCCATGGCACGGCATCCAGAAGTGAATACCTTATCCATAGTACAAGAAGTAATACCAGGAATGGAAACATCACGACCATATTGTATTGGTAATTGCAACATTAAAAGAGCACTGGCAAGGTCATCTATATCTTGGCCTTGCGCTCCTGCTCCTTGAATGTAGTAATTGAGGTATTTTTCTTTTGTAGCCAATCGACCAATTTGTTCGGCAAGTAATGAAGCACGGGTTATGATTGGATTTCGGCGATACCAGTAACTTTCAGGCAGTGCATGGGTTAAAGTGTCTCCGCCTCGAGCGTGACAAAATGTAGGCAACAGGATTTTTTGATTAGAGGTAAAAGATGGATATACTGAAGTGCGGTAGGCATCAGCGGCATGGGTTTGTTGGGAAAGCATACGCTTTCTCTGGTTGACTTTTCGTGTTCCATAATGCCATAAAACCAAATTGGGGATATGTCGCCAAAATTCTGGATGAGCTGCACATGCGGTTAGCTCCAAGAGTACCTCATCCGCATCTTCTACACACATACCGTCAAAAGGTATATTTCCATCGAGTAAGAAAGCAGCGTATTTTTCTGCATACCTGCCAAATACAAACATGGGTGCAGTGTTGCCTCTTTTTCGCAACATACTGGATACCGCCCGAATACCCAGCCAGCCAGCACGATCTTCTGCATGGAAAAAGAGAATGTCAGATGTCCCATTGCGGTTGATGTCGTCACATATGGAATCGTACCATTGAGTCCTGCATGACTGGATTTCTTTCTCTAATCGGCTTCTGTTTGGGTGAATTAAGCGCGTTAGCACATTGTTTGAACTTTTATGCTCCCACCAATTACCCGCCATCTTTACTTGTGCCAGCATCTCGGCAGATGCAAAAAAACGAACCGAATCCAGGTTCCCATAATCTAGAATCTGGCATTCATGGCCACCGTTAATCAAAGAACCAGCAATTTCTGCAAGTCCGTGTGGAGGCATTAAATGTGAAAGCATGAACGGAAATCTTGGTACATGCACTATTAAGCATCGGATTTTCATGTTCACTTTTTCCTTTGGGCGGCACGCTGCATTATAGATATAAACCCCAAGTAAGGTTCAATATAAACTTCACCCCATATATCGTGTTTAATCCTATCACGAATACTATATGTATGCAAGAAAATTTTGTTTACAGGTGAAGTCATACCATATCTTGAATCAGTTGATGAAAACTACCTTGATATCAAGCCCAGTGTTACCTCATATCGGTTGCTTGACTTTTCATCTTGCCCGATCAATAATCAGCACATGGAAGCTACTGTATATAGCTTTTTGTAAGTTGGGTAAATTCTCGACATTACCATACTTGTTGTGCTTTAATTATGACAGGCACAATATATTGCGAAAAGTAGCAGGTTGCTGTTACTATATATTGTAGGCTCGATACGTAGTTTATATTCATGAGTAAAATCGGGTGAAATTGGGGCCGGTGAGTGTGTCACACATGAAAATAAATCAAATTCCTCAATGGATGGGCATCGTTTGGTGTTATGGCATGATGCTGTTTTGCGCCTCTTTGGCACAAGCAGTTGAAACACACCAAGCGAGGATCGAGTCTGGAGTCAATGCCGGTATACGTAACGGTAACACTCTGTACATAGAATGTACTCTTCCACGTGGTAATGATGCCAAGCCGCTACTTGAACGTTATCTTGCCGAACCGGGTACTTGGGAAGCGTACAAGGATCGAATGGCTGTCGCCATACCGTATTCAACATTGAGTATGCCCGCACGCCGCAGGGTATTGGAAGCAATATTTCCAGACGACTATGTTGATGAAGCCGGTTGGTGGCATACGGTACGTTATCCAGGAGAAGATAATATTGGTCTCTGGCGGAATCTTGCCGAATGGCTTACTGGTGAAGGTAACCTTTTCCAAGTAATCCGGAAAGCGCCAGAAAACAATGAAGTGCCAGACCGTTTACAACCGGGTATGCGGTTGCTGGTGCCAGCCAGCATACTTCCTGAAGTAATGCGGCGCCACTCTCCACGTCCAACACCACAGGTCAACCCCTCAGCACCAGCACCAATCACTACAAGTCCAGGGCGCGATCTTGATTATGGCCAGGATGCTGATGGTGCGTATGCAATTTATCGGCTGAAAAAAGGGGAGGCCATTTACACATCGGTCGTAGTTCGATTTACAGACTATCGTGAAAACGTAGATATACGCCGTGCTTGTGATGAGATTCTGAAACGCAGTAACATCCGTGATGAACGCCGTATGCAGCTTGGACAGCGTATTATTATCCCGATTGAAATGCTGTCAGACCAATATCAACCAGCGGGCAGTGAACAACGCCAGGTATATGAAGAAGTCCGAGAGGAACAGGTGCGCTTACAAGCTCAGCAAGTTCGTTCCAAAGATTTGGAGGGGGTTGTTGTAATCCTTGATCCAGGTCATGGTGGGCGTGATCAAGGTGCATCATACGAGCCAATGGGATTGTTTGAAGATGAACTAAATTACGATATTGCCTGCCGCATAAAAGAAATTCTGGAAACCCAGACCCAGGCCCGTGTTTTCATGACCGTGAAAGATACTGTGCAGGGCTTTAACTATTCGAATGCCAGTCGTTTCAAACATGATACCAATGAAATACTGTTGACTACTCCACCATACAACAACCATGATGCCAGTATATCTGCAAATTTGCGGTGGTATCTGGTGAATCATATCTACCGCAAACTACTTGCAGAAGGGGTGGACGAACGCAAGGTGCTCTTTGCCAGTATCCATTGTGATGCACTATTCAATGAACAACTGCGTGGTGCCATGGTATATGTTCCTGGTGCACAATACCGGCGTGATCGTGAGCAACCGTCTAATCCTATCTATGATCAGTTTGCTGAGGCCCGCGAGCAACGCGCAGTGACAACGACTGCCGCGGAACGTCGCCGCGACGAAGCGATGTCACGAAATTTTGCTTCAACATTATTGCGTAATCTGGCACAGCACAATCCTCCTATCAAAGTACACAGCACAGGTGATCCCATCCGAAATGTAATTCGCCAGAGTGGTGGCAGGGCCTATGTTCCAGCAGTACTCCGCAATTCAAAAGTGCCTACCAAAGTCTTGATTGAGAGCGCGAACCTCACGAATGCCGCAGACCGTGCTTGCCTAGCAGACCATGTTTGGAGACAGGCATTTGCAGAAGCATTTGTGAATTCCTTACGTGATCATTTCGATTCTTGAGTTGTAACCCATCACCGACAGCATCCTGTTTTAACTCCAGTGTGATCACTGAGAAATAGCTTGAATTGCCATTGGTCTGTCATTATTAAAACGTGAACTCAATAGCTATAAGTTATTTGATCTGCTGGTAATCTGAAATTGTATTGCCATCGAATTAGCTTGCCAAAGCGTCTTAATTCATAGGATACTAGAGGTAACGTTATAACTGATGGGAGATTAAACATGATTTTAACAAGCCGTTTGCATAAATGGTTTTGTCGTGGCTTGGGTGGGTGCTTATGCCTTCTTGCATTCGGAATAATGACAGGATGTGGTGACCGGGCTGATGACATGACCTTGAATGCTTTGAATGCCGCCAACAATGCTTATTCAATATATGAAGTCTATGAATTAGAAGCACCAGAAACTGTTGAGTCTAATGATTCTCTTCCTCCAGAGGCACGAAATACCTCGTCAAATGAGCCAATTATTCTGGCTGATGCCCAAACCCCACGTGGGTCACGGTATGCAACCGCAGATTCAGCACCGACAATTCCAGAACCGCCGCCACTAGATGCTGAAGATATAATTGACCCTTTTGTCACTGAGGAGCCAGTAGATGAAGTACTACCAGAATCAGGTGACAACAAGGATGAGACTTCTGTATCAACTGATGCGGAATCCTCATCATCTGATGCTACACCTGACATGGAGTCCGCTGCTGATGAAGAAGAAGGCCCCCTTCTTACGCAAGTTCTCGTAAATGCGCTTGTAATGGGAATAGATTATGGAGAAGCCCGAGATATTATCGGATTTGAGGGTACAGTTATCTCGACCACAGGAGACAACGATGAAATTGTAATGTACCGGTGGTCTGATAACCGTGATGCTAATTTTATGGCCCGTTTTGAATCAGATAAACTCACGAGAAAAACAAATCTGCATATTCCTGCTTCTCCTGCTGAGTTGGCAAATGACTCTGATGTTGCAGAAGAGTCAGAAGAAATTAATACTCCGGCGCCACGACCACGACCTCGGCCTTCAGCTGTGCAGGCAGAAAATGAATTAGAATCCGAAACAGAGCCTGACAACACCATGGAAACGCAGGAGGAGCAATCTGCGGAGGTTATTGTTCAACCCATTGAAGCTGCCAATAATGAATTAGAGCAGGTAGTCGAGGAGCAATCGCAGGCAGAAGAACAATTCGATACCGCTGAAGTTGACCAGTATCAGGAAGATGAGGTTGTTGCGGAAGCACCACGTACGGCCCGTGTGCAACTACCGGGATTTCGCAGAAGTCTTCGAAACGGCATTCATAATCTTAGAATCAACAATCCGAGCCAATCAGCAGTACAGGTAGGTATACGGACTGAAAATCAAGGTCGCGATGTAAATGTGGCTGCGGGTGGGAGTCAAACGCTTCGATTGGAACAGGGCACGTACCAGATATTCTATATTTATCGAGATGAACCTTCAGCCCTTCTTGGCGGAGGTAGTGTTACGTTGGAGTCATTTGGTTTACCAGATGCCGATGTTACATTAATGGATGGCGGTTTTTCTGTAAACGTTTTTGATCCAATGTAAATTCATTGTGCTTGGTAGCGGCACCTGTGGCTTAAAACATTCCTGATGTAGGTTCGTTTCTTTGCCATTGGTACAGTATATAATCCTATTTATCCAATCTTCTTAAAATTTGAAATCACGTTGTATTTACTTCTAGTAGTTGTCGACTGGCCTGGGCAAGGATTTGCGCAGCGACTTGATTGGCATTGTATCCTCCTGGTAAACGAACAAGCGGTTTACCATGTGTATCACAAAAATGCTTGACGTCACCAAATGAATGACTTGACCAACGTATTGCCAGAAGCACCAACACCACTTCAGGACGGCTGACATAGGGCTCAAACAAGCCGATTGGTTGATGCTCGGTTGTTTCAAGCCAATTCAATTCTGTCAACCGAAAAGTTTTTTCTAACGCTTCTTTAGCTTGTAATCGTCGTTTTCCGCCAATCAACACCACCTGTTTCCCTTCAAGTAGTGCAGAGACTTCCCGGATTTCATCAGACTCCATCGTCCACGCTGGTGAGTCTCCAGAAGTTGGGCGTAACGCCAGGTGCCTGTCAATTTCTCGTAATACCAATCGTACATTGGCAGACAAATCAAAATTATCCGGTATCTCCTCAATAATGGGCAACAATTCTTCTCTTAGATCACTGTTGCTCGGAGGGAATCCTTCTTCTATCAACTGATCAACAGAATATATGATTTTTTGCCAGTCATCCAGGTGGTCTTTTTGTGTGTCTTTTCCGATTTTACTTATGTGGTATCGGATACGACCTAACAAATTATGGTGCTGTTTTGCGCGTTGTTTGTATAGATTTAACTGGGTATCCAAGTCTTCTATGCGGCTTTGTAATTCTGCCCATCCCGAAGGATTGGCTTTGTCGCCGACGCGCATATATCTTTCAATGAATATTTGATGACTTGAGGCCGTTCCACGTAACCATTGAAAAAACTTGACTTGATCTTTGTCGTTGATCACATGGTTATGGTCTACTAATTCAACAGCGGTACGTAATGCAGACTGAGCCTCTGCTGCCAGGTCCATGGCTTGTTCAAAAGCATCAGGACTTTGGTCTATTTCTTCCATCGCTTCACGAATCAATGCAGCAGCAGATGCAACAGCATCAAAGCACCCAGCTATGTCATCCCACAATGACAAATCTTCCGGGTTTGGTCCACTGGAATGGTTCATCCATAAAAAACAATCGGGTAAATCTTTTGCCTTATCTATCAATTCTCTGTCACGTGGTTCTATTTCTGTCTTAAAATCAACACCGGTAAAAAGACGTCGCTGACGCATCGCGGCCCATCGTGCACCTTCCGCTTTCATACGACATCGGTCTTCGATCAACTCAAGCTCAGCATCACTAATGTCTTTGTCCAGTCGATATTTATCATAATATTCTTCCTGGTCATCCTGATTTTCATGTGTTACCCAACGAAGTTGATCGGTACGTAATTCAGGTGCTGGTGTGCTTTGTTCTTGCGATTGAATTCCAGTTATATCATCGGTTACTTCAGTTTTAGAATCTACCGAGACTTCATATGATGAATCACCCCAAATTTTTGACATGCTTTGTACTGCTTCTTGCAGTAAATCACGTAACTTACGATCCTCTTCAGCTTTTTCACAAATATATTCAAATAATGACCATACGGTTTTTTTTATATCATCATTCATTGGGAATACCACCTTTAAAATATTGAAGAATAATAGATTTTTCGGCTTTTAGTGCTGATAACATAGCATAATTTTTATGTTCCATGTGTCGACTAAATCAGATTCAGATAATCTATAGGTTTAATTATATTTAAGACTGTACAAGTAACACAGGTTGTTACAGGATATGGGTAAAATTGATAATTTGGTTTTGTAATTTTTACATTATAAATTCGTCAGTGTTGTCTCAAAATGAAACATCGCTGTTCTGGATTGCTGCACAGTTATGGTGCTTTTCATAAACTATAAACGCGAAAACACAGCATAAACAGGACATTGTTAATTGGCATGAAACTGGCTTTAAATTTAAGTTGATGCAGTAATATATGTGCCAAGGAATGTAGCAGTTTGTCCCCAAAAACCCAATTATTATTAGGAGATAGCAGCAATGCGTTTAGATAAATTGACCATAAAATCACAAGAAGCCCTTTCAGCAGCCATGAGTTTGGCGACTGAACATGGACATCCCGAAATAAAACCAGAACATCTGCTGGTATGCCTGGTGGAACAGGATGGTGGCGCAGTTCCTTCAATATTGCAAAAACTGGGAGCACACGCGAACGCTATTCGTGAGTCGGCAACACAGGTATTGGAAAGACAGCCACGTGTGAGTGGAAGTGGAGTCGGTACTCCTGGTCTCGGGCAAGATGCCCAGCAAGTCTTGGAGGCAGGTTGGAAAGTCGCCCAGCAATTAAAAGATGAATACTTAAGCACAGAACATATATTGCTTGGAATTATGAAGCATGGGAAAAGTGCAGCTGCACAAGCATTGGCAGCACATGGTATGAAAGAAGCGGATGTGTTGCGGGCACTCAAGGAGGTACGTGGTTCGCAGCGAGTAACAGACCCCAATGCGGAGGCGACCTATGACGCGCTTCAGAAATACAGTCGGGATTTGACCCAATTGGCACGCGCTGGAAAACTAGACCCCGTGATTGGTCGTGATGAAGAAGTCCGTCGGGTAATCCAGGTTCTTTCACGCCGCACCAAAAACAATCCTGTGCTCATTGGTGAACCCGGTGTTGGCAAAACGGCAATCGCTGAAGGCTTGGCCCAGCGCATTGTCAGCGGAGATGTGCCGGAAGGTTTGAAAAATAAGCGTGTGGCCGCATTGGACTTGGCATCTCTGGTGGCAGGCGCGAAATTCCGCGGGGAATTTGAAGAGCGTCTGAAGGCAGTTCTCACAGCCATTCAAGAGTCTGAAGGCCAGATAATATTGTTCATTGATGAAATGCACACACTTGTGGGTGCGGGAGCTGCGGAAGGCGCCATGGATGCCTCCAACATGCTCAAACCTGCGTTGGCAAGAGGTGAGTTGCATTGTATTGGTGCTACAACCTTGAATGAATACCGTAAGCACATTGAGAAAGATGCTGCCCTGGAACGCCGTTTCCAGCCAGTTATGGTCGTTGAACCAGACGTAGAGAACACCATTGCCATTCTCCGAGGCCTGAAGGAACGCTACGAGGTACATCATGGCGTCCGCATACAAGACAGCGCACTGGTAGCAGCGGCCATGTTGAGCCACCGCTATATTGCGGACCGATTCCTACCGGATAAAGCGATTGACCTGATTGATGAAGCAGCCTCAAGACTTAGAATTGAAATCGACAGCATGCCCTATGAAATCGATGTGCTTGATCGACAGATCAGGCAGTTGGAAATCGAACACCTAGCGTTAAAAAAAGAAAAAGATAAAATCAGCCAGGAGCGTCGTGCTGCCATCGAGCAGGAAATCGCAAACACCCGGGAAGAATTAAATGCCAAGAAAGCACAGTGGCAGCGTGAAAAAGAAGTGATCGATCAGATTCGTGCTGTCAATACAGAAATCGAAGATGCGCGTCGTGAAGAAGAAATTGCGGAACGGAATGGAGACTTGGCAAAGGTCGCTGAAATACGTTATGGCAGATTAAACGATCTGCACAAGAAGTTGGACGAAAAAAATAAAGTACTTGCCGAGTTGCAAAGTGCTGGAAGTTTCCTCAGTGAAGAAGTCACAGATGAAAATATCTCAAGCATAGTGTCCAACTGGACAGGTATTCCGGTAGACAAGTTACTTGAAGGTGAGATGGAAAAACTCACGCACATGGAAGAGCGTATATCAAAGCGAGTTATCGGCCAGGAAGAAGGCATTCAAGTTGTTTCAGACGCTGTGCGGCGTGCCCGTGCCGGGTTGAAGGAGCCCAATCGGCCAATTGGATCATTTATTTTTCTTGGACCTACCGGAGTGGGTAAAACCGAGTTGGCACGTGCATTGGCCGAGTTTCTTTTTGACGATGAACATGCCATGATTCGGATTGACATGTCAGAGTATATGGAAAAGCATGCCGTCTCCAGATTGATAGGTGCTCCACCTGGATATGTGGGCTATGATGAAGGAGGGCAGTTGACCGAGGCAGTACGTCGCAGGCCATACAGTGTTATTCTGTTCGATGAAATTGAAAAAGCGCACCCGGATGTTTTTAATGTACTCTTGCAACTGCTGGACGATGGTCGGTTGACCGATGGCCAGGGCCGGAATGTCGATTTTAAAAACACCATGGTGATCATGACGTCCAACTTGGGAAGTGAAGTGTTCAACAATCCAGAAATGCGCGATCTCCCGCACGAAAAACAGGTGGAAACCATCTTCAGTGTGTTGCGTGGGCATTTCCGTCCCGAATTTCTGAATCGAGTTGATGACACTGTCGTCTTTCATCCATTGACCCGGTCAGACATACGTAAAATTGTCGATGTACAGGTTCATGGACTGATGAGGCGGCTAGAAGAAAAACGACTGAGTATTACGTTGAGTGATGCAGCACGTGATTTTCTGGCGGAACGTGGGTTTGATCCTGTTTATGGTGCCCGGCCATTAAAACGAACAATACAACGTTTGCTGCTGGACCCATTGGCTATGGGGCTTTTATCGGGAAAATTTAAAGAAGGTAGCACGGTACAAGTTGATGTTGTTCCTGATGGAGATGCCTTGTTACTGCAAGATACATAAAAAAAAGGTTGTTTAAGAATATTATTATCACTATTCCCCCGGTGCATTGTCCGGGGGAGTGTCTTGCGGTTATAAAATAAGCATGATGTAAATAAACCCACATCAGGCATGGCTACTTCTACGTATGTAGAGCTGTTCAAATTGCTTGATACGTTTGTCGATAAAGCGAAGCAAGGTACGGTGAAGCCTTGAATTTCCGGCAGCGATTAAAGTTTGTAGGTTTTCTTCCGAGTTGTCAAGCAGTAATACATCATCGAAGGGCTTACCGTAAGCATCTGTTACAACACAGCCAGCTTCTTCAGCGATTAACAGTGCGGCCGCAATATCATATGGCGCTATACCGAGTATTGCACCCCGGCCTGCGTTAATAAAGTGGTCGCGAACCAGCTCTGGGATATCACGGAAATATCGATTTGCAAAATCCACGCATGCATCCAGCTGCCCTGTCAATAGACGTGTCAAGCTATAAGAAGTGCTGTTGCAGGCAAAGAATCCACCTTTCAAACTGGAAATGTCGATTAATTTTCCTGCTGTCGGGAAAATTAATTCTGCGGGTCTTGCCGGGACAGTCATGGACCAAGTTAATTTTTCCAGGTCTTCATTCAGAGAAAGTTTTGGCCTCTTGCTCTGGTCTCCGGACCAAATTCGAACACCTTTACCCTTCTCTGCATAAAAAATTCGGTCTCCCAGAATTTCCATTACACAGGCATTGTCCAGGTTGGCCATTGTGGGGCGTTCCATCACACGGGTGCTGGTAAGGGCAACAACACATCCCTCAAACCCACTTTTGGCAGCTCGACTTCCATCTACGGGGTCGACGATTAACAAATGCTGTGGGTTTTCAGAAGAAAAAGTCGTATACCCTGCATCCTCAGAATAATATGCTATGGGCATTCGCTTGTTTTTCAGAAAATTCAGCAGTGCTTTTTCAGCATATCGGTCTAACAGGAAGGTAGCATCGCCACTTTGTGCCTTGCTGACAATTTCACGGCCTTTTGCTGAGCGTGCATGGGGTTCTACGGCATCTTTTATTGCTTGTGCCAGCTCGATCATAAAATTACGGGGTAACATGTCCACTTTGGCATCAATTTGAATCTTGGAATCAGTATTATTTATGTCAAGCTTCTCAGGTGCTACCTTTTGGGAAACACTATCGGCAGTCTTGCGTTTACGTGCTTGTTTTTTTGCAGGTATTGTTGCTTTTGCAGTGGTAATGGATTGCGTATCCGATACAGTTTCGGTAGATTCATTGGTCGTTTTTTTTGCTACGGATTCTTGGGGAGTTGCCGTTTTCGTAGCGGCTGTGCGTGGCTTTGCTGTTGTGCGAGCACTCGTTTTGCTCGTAACCGCTTTTTTCTTTGCTGTCTCTTTCACCACACCTGATTTTTTATCAATAACGGCTGTTTTTTTGCCGGTTGCTGTGGATGATACCTCTTTAGTCGTACCAGTTGCAGTTTGTCGATTTTTTGCCGTTACCATAATACCTCTCACGCAATTTTCATGTTGTGGTACAGGGGTGCAGATATATCTATTGTTAATTAATCATTACTACCGGTTACGCTGGAGCTACCCAAGGCTTGAAATAAATTAAACAGGAATTGAAATGAAGCCAAGTCAGGAAAATGTTGGTTTTGGAGGTGCTATAAAATCAAAAAAGCGATCTCCCACATAGGCACGTTCCGCATTGCCTTTATGTATGTACATACGATATCGCCAGCTTGTTTTTTGACCTTTATTGAATTGCATGTCTCCCTTTTCTTTCATTTCAGGGCGGAAATATTTCCAGCCAAAGCAATTTGCTGTTATCAAACCATAATCTCGAACATGCCATTCAGTAGGGTATCGAGGGTTCTGCTCGTGATCAAACAAACAAATCCCCAAGTTGCGATCGTTCAGTGTGCCACTGTAATCACACCATGGTGCTTTTTTGCCCCAAGTTTCCACTTCAGAAACACCGCCATACCCATTTGTAATCAAACCGCTTTTGTCGCCATCCAACGGTGTTGCAACCCGGACCGAAATAAGCCCACCCTCTTTGGTATCATGAAAAGTAACAGCACTTTCAGTCATGTGGAATGATATGGAAAAATCAACCAAACGCTCCCCGGCAGGTAGAGCGTATATTATTATATCCCGTATTTCTTCAAATTGTTTCCTACCAGAAGCATTACACCAATAATTTTTTGCCTGAATATGACCAAAAACAGGTCCAGAAAGTAATTTGCGGAAACTTTGGTGACGCTGTACCCCATGTCCAGGCTCCTCACTCCAATTATCTACCTTGCCGCATTCTCCATAGGCTACCCAGATGGATTTGTGGTGTGGATGATCATTGCTTTCTCCCGGAATATCATCAACAACAGGCCAACCTCGGGTTACCTCAAGATCATGGGGGCCAATTACAGGGTGGAGAAAGGGGCGCGCCCAGGAATTACCGTAGTGGTATCTGGTGAAAAGCCTGCCAAGTATGTTTACTTGTACCGTTGCATTTTCTTTATCGTGCTCAAGAACTACCTGGTCATTTTGATCGGATTCTGTAACAACTTCAAGCTGATATTGTATACGTTCACCGGCTTTCAAACGTGAAACCAGCCAGTGAAGTACACACTTGTTGCCATTACGTACTGCTTGAACAGGTATTGTTGAAGATGAACCTTCCTGAAGCAACCGAAAGTGTTTGTTAGCACCTATATTATCAGGTATTTCAATAGAAACCGGACAATTGACCCGGCTATGCATACCTGCATTGATGGTAATAGCGTATTTTTCGGCCACCAGGAGTCTCCCCACGTTATGTCGAACACCGCTGAAGCACACCGCACACTGTGGGGATAGTTTAGCATGCTTATAAAGAATTGTCCAATCAGTTCCGCAGTTTGCGCACAAAAAGGAAATTAAATCAGGTAAAATAAATTATGGACAGAAACAATTCTTTAATGGAATGCGCATATAGCTTAGAGAATATACTCAATCTTCACTGTCATCAGCATTGCCAAGGGTTTTCAAGATATCCTGGGCTACAGATACCGGGTCCAAGTCTCCCAGAGGATATCGAATTGCGGGATGCTCTCTCCATTCAAAGACCAAAGAATTCCCAAAAGTCCGTCGCAATATACCTTGCAATGATTCATCCAGAAATTTACCTGAGAGTAAGGTAATATGGAGTCCATTCTTGCCTGCCAACATCATTTTAACCCCGATCTCTGCTGCCATTGCCCGGGTACGCATCACCTCAAGCAATCTGCGTACCGGATTGGGGGGATGCCCAAAGCGGTCTGCCAGTTCATCCAACAGCTCATCTACTTCTTCTGGATGCTGGATTGAGGCAATACGTCTGTACAAGGTCATTTTTTGGGCAGTTGACTCAATATAATCTTCAGGTATATAAGCATCGACGGCGACCTCAAACAGGGGAAGATTTCGTATTCTTGATGGCTCACCTCTGTGTTCAGCAACGGCTTCTGCAATTAAATCCTTGTATGTTTCATATCCTACCGCCATGATATTCCCGGATTGTTCTCCTCCGAGAATATTACCACAGCCTCGAATCTCCAAATCACGCATGGCAATTCGAAAACCTGAACCCAAGGCAGAAAATTCTTCCAGGGCTTGCAACCGCAACATGGCTTCTTCTGACAAGCTTTTTTCACCTGGTATCAACAAATAGGCAAAAGCACGGTGCTTATACCTGCCGACGCGCCCACGAATCTGATAGAGCTCGCTGAGGCCAAACATATCGGCGCGGTCTACAATGATGGTGTTTGCGTTGGGTATATCAATTCCGGAACCAATGATTGTGGTACAAACCAGGATGTCCAGATCATGGTTAATAAAGGCTGACATGACTTCTTCAAGTTGGTGTCTGAGCATTTGTCCATGCCCCATACCGATGCGTGCACCGGGTACCAGTTTATTCACCAATGCAACCACTTTGTCAATAGTTTGTACCCGATTGTGCAGAAAAAATATTTGCCCTTGTCGGCTGATTTCGCGCTCAATCGCTTCCCGGATCGTGTTTTCATCCCAAGGTTCAATACAAGTATGGATGGGGAGACGATCATTTGGTGCTGTATTAATGGTGCTCATGTCCCGAATACCGATGAGTGAGAAATGCAAGGTGCGTGGTATCGGGGTTGCTGTCATGGTTAATACATCAACATGGGTTCGTAACTGCTTCAAACGTTCTTTGTGTTTTACACCGAAACGTTGTTCTTCATCGATAATAACCAAGCCCAAGTCTTTAAATTGAACATCCTTCGAAACCAAACGATGGGTACCGACGACAATATCGACTTCGCCTGATTTCAGACGATCGACCGTTTCTCTTAATTGCTTTGGTGTACGAAATCGGTTCAACAATTCAATACGAATGGGATAGTCTGCAAGCCTTTCAGATAAAGTATTGTAATGTTGCTGCGTAAGCACTGTTGTCGGTGCCAATATTGCAACCTGCTTGTTGTCCATTACTGCTTTAAATGCGGCACGTAAAGCAACTTCTGTTTTACCATATCCCACATCACCACAGAGTAGCCGGTCCATGGGACGAGGTGACTGCATGTCTTTCTTTACTTCTTCAATAGCCCGAATTTGATCCGGTGTTTCCTCATATTCGAATGCATCTTCGAATTCAAGTTGCCAAGGTGTGTCCGGTGAAAATGCATGACCGTGACTGGCTTCTCTGGCTGCATATAACTTTACCAGTTCTTCCGTCATGTCCTGGACGGCCTTTTTAACACGACTCTTCTTTTTTGCCCAGGTTGCACCACCCAGACGGTCCATCTTGGGTATGGCACCGTCACCACCAGAATATTTTTGTACTTGATCAATATGTGTCACGGGAACATACATGATGTCACCGCCACTATATTGGAGCGTCATGAAATCGCCTGCGCGCCCGGTAAATCGGCGCAATCCTGTGTATCGACCAATTCCATGTTCTGCATGTACCACATAATCACCAGTTTTGAGATCACTGAACTGCGTGATTACTGTACCGGCTTCAAAACGACGACGAGTTCGGCGCATGTAATGCCTGCCAAACATCTCGCGCTCGCTTAATACGGCCAATTTGTCCGTGGGTATGGTAAATCCGGCTTGTAACCGTCCTATATCAACACGGAGATCGAATGCATCTTGACCAGGTCTATATCCCTGGTCTTCCAGCAGTTCATAAAGTCGGCGGCGTTCTCCGGTATTTACACAAAACAACTGGACGGTGTATTTTTCTATGTCCCACTGTTTGAGCTGCTCCCAGAAGTCACCGATAGCACCAGCCCAGCCGGTTATGGACTGGGTTGGACAGCGGAATCGGATTGCATTCGGGGATTTTTCTTGTGCTACCTGATACAATGACAAACGGGTGAAACGACCCAGTTTTTTGTCAACGGTATCCCAGCTTTCATAATAGGGGCTTCCATCAAGTTGTTGACGAAGCTGTTCGACAGTTTGCAGAATATTAAGCGGTTCATCCATGACTACCAGCGTATTGTCAGGGAAGTAATCGGTCATCAAAGTATGGCTGAGTGATTGTGCAGTGCCTTCAGCAATCAGTGCTTTTTCAGAACGTGGGAGAATTTGAATCTGGTCTGCTTGTGCGATACTTCGTTGGGTTTCCGGCTCAAACCTGCGGATGGATTCTATCTCATCACCGAAAAACTCCAGGCGATATGGCAATTCACTGGAAATGGGAAAAATATCAAGGATACCACCGCGAACACTCATCTCACCACGGTCTTCTACCATGACTTCACGGGTATAGCCTAAATTGACCAATCGTTCCAGAATATCGTCCATGACCCAGACATCACCTACATTTATTGTGATGGTGTCTGCTGTAAGGCGCTTTCGGCTGACCACTTGTTGTAACAGTGACCGCAAGGGTAAAACTGTGTGAATATGCTCTTTTGAATCTAAAGCATGTGCCAGGCGTTTGAGGGTATTCATACGCTCCGCGATAATATCAGAAGCGGGGTCCATGGCATCGGAAGGGAGGACTTCCCAAGCGGGAAATAGTGCAGCTTTATCTTCGCCATAAAACGTACAAAGATCATCGTGAATTGATTCAGATTCAATCCTACCCGGAACGACAATCAGCAGTGCACAGTTTAATTTTTCAGCGAGTTGTACGGCAAGTAAAGTTTTGGCGGAGCCCCAAAGGCCGGTCACTTCGACACCGCCCTTGGGTTTCTTGCGGGCAGCCCCGACGATATCTTCCAATATGGATAAATTGGGGATGGATAGTGCCATGATACTTCATAACAGGCAGGTGAAGACGGAGCAACACCTGCCATGTAAACAATAAATTTTAATCAGGTGCGCTTAAATCTGCTTCAAACTGCGGTCCACGATCAATGAGTGCTTCACGTTCAGGTCCGACAGAGACGTATCGAATACGGCAATCTATCAACCGTTCAATTTCCAGGACATAGGTCTGCGCTGTGTTCGGGAGAGCTTCAAAGTCACGAACCCCAGTGATATCTTCATCCCAACCTGGCATTTCTTCATAAACTGGTACAGCCTGCTCCAATACTGCATTTAATGGGAAGCGACCAACTTTTTTGCCTTCAAATTCATAATCTGTCGCAATCTTCAGGGTCTTGAGTCCGGACAAGCTGTCCAGCTTGGTTAACGCCACCTCGGTTGCGCCTTGTGCCCAACAGCCATAGCGTGTTGCCAACGCATCAAAATGTCCAATCGTTCGGGGTCTACCGGTGGCTGCACCATATTCTTGTGCGGTCTCACGTAATTGGTCCGCTTCATTATCTTGCATTCGTGTCACAAAAGGGCCTTCCCCAACACAAGTAGAGAAAGCCTTTACAACAGCAATGACCTGATCAGGATGATGTCCGAACAAACCTCCCCCAATCGGCGCGTAACTTGCCAGTGTGCATGACGAGGTTGTGAAGGGATAGATACCATAATTTAAATCACGCAGGGTGCCCAGTTGTGCTTCAAATAATATGTTTTTGCCTTCACGCGCACCCTCTTCCAATAATGAAGCTGTGTCTGTGATGAGGGGTCGAACTTTTGCGCCATATTCCGAAATCCATTCCCAGACGGCCTCAAAAGTAAATGGCTTCTCTTTACCATAGATGCCGGAAGCCTTGATGTTCTTCCAGTCAACCAGATTCCGGATGCGTTCTTTTAAGTAGGACTCATGCAGAAGCTCGCCGACTTGAATAGCCTTTTTAATGGTTCGGTCGCCATAAGCAGGAGCAATTCCCCGTCTGGTGGAACCATATGCACCAGCACCCAGCCGTTCTTCTTCCCAGGTATCTTCCAAGCGATGAAATGGAAAACAGATTGTCGCACGGTCCGAAACACGAATATCTGGTGATATTCCTTGTTCTTTCAGCCCATCCAATTCTTCCACCAGGCCTTGCAGGTCTATTACCATACCTGGACCAAGAATATTTGTGACTTTTGGGTTAAATATTCCGGATGGTAGGAGATGAAGTTTAAACAATCCAAATTCATTAACTACCGTATGCCCGGCATTATTTCCGCCCTGAAATCGCACAACATAATCGGCATTCTGGGCCAGGTAATCCACCATACGGCCTTTACCTTCATCGCCCCAGTTTGCGCCCACCACGACTTGAATACTCATAACGCTGTTCTCCCTTGAATCTGCCCGTCGGTGGGTGGCGCCGACACGACACACAGAAGCATGGCGGACCGATATCGACCCGCCATGAAAAATATAGTTATTTACATTAAATGATACGTCTTACAGACTAACAAATTAGTTTGTAACGCGACTACTATTCAGGATATGTGTGCATGTTGTCCTGTTAACAGCAATTTACAGCTATTAATAATTGGAGCACAACATTAATGCACACCTATTAACGTGAGTAGAAAC
>Ga0334884_1002270_pt1 | contig 25107 bp, 23 predicted proteins | sample GraSluR1_MG_7_FD_207215 | JGI IMG/M metagenome (GOLD analysis project Ga0334884, IMG submission 207215) | Sludge microbial communities from methane-producing bioreactor in Wageningen University, Netherlands - Granular Sludge_12_05 R1 | ecosystem: Engineered > Bioreactor > Anaerobic >...
CTCTGGAGTGTGTAAAAGATGGCATGCAGTTGAGGCAACTGCCTCGGGCGTGGAATGCAGCTTATCTACCGCCAGATCGATTACAGCAGGATCAAGCAGCGGTTCATCCCCTTGAACATTAACTATTATTTCTTCGGGGGCATCGCTAGCCACTTCAGCCAATCGGTCTGTTCCTGAGGCGTGGTCTGATCGCGTCATAACCACATTGGCTCCAAGTACTTCCAATGCATCTTTGATACGTAAGTCGTCTGTTGCGATTATGACCCGGCCAACACTATGTGCACGACAAGCCCGACAGTAAGTGTGGTAAACAAGGGGTTTTCCATCCAGCAATGCAAGCATTTTGCCGGGAAATCGTGTGGAGGCAAAACGGGCGGGAATTACTGCGAGCGCCTTTTGGCTGGATTTATCTTGTCCCGTGTTTGCCGTTAGCAATGCACAACCCTTTCAAAACAATAACGAAAAAACAAAATACAAAATATTAAAGCTTGATTGATGCTCTAATATAAAAAGAAGTGTTCGGTGAGGGTTGGATTCCCGTTTCCCTAACGGGATCATAGCTTAACACAGCAATCCCTGAAAACGCAAAGTAGAGGGCTGAAACAGGTCTATGCCCAACACTCCGTAATGAACATAATGTCAAAATATTTCGACAGACAGGTGATCAGATTTACACCTCTAATTGATAGAAGCGCCTGTCGTTGCAGGAAGTCAAACGCTGTTGAATTAATACTGGACTAATTTTTATTTAAAATCACTGTATCATCATAGTTTTGCATACTTAACATTTATTAATCTATTAGCTTTATTTTTACTGATTTTCGTGTATAATAAAGTTGTAAGTGCAAGACGTACTATGTGCTCGTTGCATATAAAGTATCTTGAATGCTTATAACGGGGAAAAACTGGCGGGATATGAATATAATCTCGGGGGAAATAACGTGCAATTCTCAATGCACGGCGAATATCCGATTAAAAATCGGACATTCCCAGAAATTGGATGAATTCAATCATTCAATGACAGGGGATACTATTTATAACACCTTCGTACCTCCAGGTTATTCGTACGCTGTCTTTTACAGAAAAATAAATTCCCGACCTCCTTCTCAATCGAATTCTTTTATCTCAAATTTTCTCCACAACATCTTAAAAACTACGTTACTTCGAATTTCGCTCCGAAACATTAACCAGTGTGTCGGAGCGTTTTCTTTTTCTATGTTCCGGAATGTGTTTTATTACTGATGAGGAGGTCAACATGCTCAATTATCTGGTTCGGCAACCTCCGTCGCCGCCGTCGGCTGACAAGAGGTGGAAGATTGTAAATGCAACCATGCGGAGGCATGGATATAAACCACATGCGCTTATTGAAACGTTGCATACGGTTCAGGAGGCTTTTGGATATCTGGATGAAGAAGCATTGCGCTTTGTGGCGACCTCCTTGTATGTTCCCTTGAGTCGCGTATATGGTGTCGCTACATTTTATCACCATTTCACCTTGAAGCCTCAGGGCAAACATACCTGTGTACTCTGCACAGGAACAGCTTGCTACATAAAGGGTGGGTCAAAGAGTTTGGCTGCTGTTGAGGAGAAATATAAAGTCAAACCTGGTGAAACTTCACATGATGGTGTATTTTCCCTGTTGACTGCGCGCTGTATCGGCTCTTGTGGCCTCTCACCTGCTGGCGTGTTTGATGATGAAGTTGTGGGTAAAATCACAGAAGATAACGTATTGAATCGTATCAGAAAGTGGGTGGAACATGACTCATGATGAATTAATACGCATTGCCAAACTGGAAAGTGACAAACAAGCAGCGTTTGAGCACACTATCGGTGTGTGCATTGGAACAGGTTGCGCAGCTACGGGCAGTAACGAAGTGCTGGAAGAGTTGCAGGAAGAAGCCATGCAACATGGCTTACGAGATACCTGTTTGGTGCGCGGTACCGGATGTCGTGGGATGTGTTCATCGGGACCTCTAGTTTCAGTAGAACCTGATGGGGTCATGTATCAGGGTGTCAAGGTAGAACACATCGGTTCAATCATATCAAGCTTGGGCAAGGAACCTGTTCAGGAACTGCGTTGCCCGTCAGACAGCTCATTTTTTACGCGTCAGCACCGGATTGTACTCGAAAATGCAGGCAAGATTGATCCCGAAAAAATTGAAGACTATATTGCTGTAGGGGGATATTCCGCCTTGGCAAAATGCCTGACCGAGATGACTCCGGTAGATGTGGTCGATGAAATAAGTCGAAGCGGCTTACGCGGACGTGGTGGCGCGGGCTATCCCACCGGATTGAAATGGTCCACAGTCGCGAAAGCGCAACACCATCAAAAGTATGTGGTTTGCAATGGTGATGAAGGCGATCCAGGTGCCTTTATGGATCGTGGAATCATGGAAGATGACCCACATCGCATACTGGAAGGTATGGCCATCGCTGCTTATGCCGTTGGTGCCGCAGAAGGCTATATTTACGTCCGTGCTGAATATCCCCTGGCATTGAAACGACTCAAGAAAGCGATGGTACAAGCCAAGCGGGAAGGCTTCCTGGGCGACAGTATTTGTGGCACATCGTTTAACTTCACTGTAGACATCCGCCTAGGAGCAGGTGCTTTTGTGTGTGGTGAGGAAACAGCACTGATTGCTTCAATAGAAGGCGGGCGTGGTACTCCCAAGCCCCGACCACCGTACCCGGCTGTCGATGGCTTATGGGGATGTCCGACACTGATAAACAATGTCGAAACTTTTGGCAATGTTCCTACCATAATTCGTGAAGGTGCTGACTGGTTTGGAAGCGTTGGCACAGAAAAGAGCAAGGGAACTAAAGTATTCGCTTTGACTGGCAGGGTCACGCATTCCGGTCTGATTGAAGTACCCATGGGCATTACACTAAGAGAAATCGTTTTTGATATTGGCGGGGGAATACCTGAAGGTAAAAAATTCAAGGCTGCCCAGACCGGTGGTCCCTGTGGTGGCTGCATTCCGGAAGAATACCTGGATAGCCCGGTAGACTATGAGTCACTTGCCTCATTGGGTTCTATCATGGGTTCTGGTGGCTTGATTGTCATGGATGAGACATCGTGTATGGTCGATGTGGCGAAATATTTTATGGATTTCTGTATGGCGGAATCCTGTGGTAAATGTATTCCATGCCGAACTGGTACTGCGCAAATGCATGATTTGCTGACCAAGATTTGCACAGGCGAAGGGGTAATGAGTGATATCGATATGTTGGAAGAGTTGTGTGATCTGGTGAAAAATACCAGTCTGTGTGGATTGGGACAGTCTGCGCCAAATCCGGTGTACAGCACCCTGCGTTATTTCCGCCACGAGTACGAAGCACATATCCTTGAAAAGCGTTGCCCTGCCGGGGTTTGCGCCATCAACCAACCGGTGGAGGTATAAGCCATGATGGACCCTTCGACCCAAGTCGTAACTTTAAATATTGACGGACAAGATGTTGGTGCGCACGGGGGAGACACCATACTGGATGTTGCCCGAGAAAACGGCATTTTCATTCCGCGTTTATGCCATATTGACGGACTCAGTGATGTGGGAGCTTGCAGGCTTTGTCTTTGCGAGGTGAAAGGTTCTCCCAAACTGATGCCAGCCTGTGTGACCAAGGTCACCGAAGGCATGGAAGTCAAAACGACTTCTGAACGTCTGCAAAGTTATCGGCGTCGTATCCTGGAATTGCTTTTTACAGAGCGAAACCATGTCTGCTCCGTCTGCGTATCCAATGGGCACTGTGAGCTACAGGCATTGGCACAGCATGTCGGAATGACCCATGTCCGTATTCCGTATAGATATGATCGTCAGGAAATTGATGCCACACATGAACGCTTTGTGGTCGATCACAATCGTTGCGTACTATGCACGCGGTGTGTGCGGGTATGTGACGAAGTGGAAGGTGCTCACACCTGGGATGTGATGGGACATGGAATTCGCACCCGGGTAATTACAGACCTGCACCAACCCTGGGGCGACTCGGAATCCTGTACCAGTTGTGGTAAATGTGTAAACGTATGTCCAACAGGTGCATTGTCAATCAAAGGCCGGTCGGTGGCAGAAATGTCTAAACGGAAGCAATTCCTGCCCTACCTTACCCTGATGAGGAATGGGAACAAATGAATAAAACAAGTGTAGCAACAGTATGGTTGGATGGTTGTTCCGGATGTCATATGTCTTTCCTGGATATTGATGAACGCATCATCATGTTGGCCGAAAAAATTGAGCTGGTCTACAGTCCACTGGTTGATAATAAAGTATTCCCGGATCATGTGGATGTCACGATTGTTGAAGGCGCTGTTAGTAATGAAGATGACTTTAACAAAATCAAGAAAATCCGCAAGCATACTGGGGTGTTAATCGCTTTGGGGGATTGTGCTGTAACGGGTAATGTTCCTTCCATGCGCAATTTTTTTACCGTAGAAGAATTAAATCAACGGGCATATCATGAGAATGCGACAATTCAAAAACAGACACCCGATGAGGTTATTCCGCCATTGCTGGACAAAGTACGGCCGGTTCACGAAGTAGTTAAAGTGGATTTGCATATCCCGGGCTGCCCACCTTCGGCTGATACCATATTTTTTGCCCTTACAGAACTTCTGAATGGTAATATGCCGGAATTATCCGCCAAAACCCGATTCGGCGCATAAAGAAAGGGGGAATCATGTCTAAAGAAATCGTTATTGATCCGGTAACCCGTATAGAAGGTCATGCCAAGATTACCATTCATCTGGATGATGAGGGCAGTGTAGAAGATGCGCGCTTCCATGTGACGCAGTTCCGGGGCTTCGAAAAGCTCTGTGAAGGTCGTCCATTCTCGGAAATGCCGTCTCTGATGGCACGCATCTGCGGCATATGCCCTGTGAGTCACCTGGTTGCTTCTGCAAAAGCTTGCGACGCTCTACTGGCAGTACAAATACCACCAGTAGGTACAAAATTACGCCGCATCATGAACATGGCCCAATTTGTTCAGTCGCACGCGTTAAGCTTCTTCCACTTGGCTTCACCTGACTTGTTACTGGGAATGGATAGTGATCCCAAAGAACGCAACATTTTCGGTGTGCTCAAGGCCCGACCGGAGTTGGCACAAGATGGCGTTATGTTGCGTAAATTTGGTCAGCAAATTATCGAGTGGCTGGGGGGCAAACGCATCCATCCATCATGGATAGTCCCTGGCGGAGTTAATGCGCCTCTGTCTGAAGAAAATCGAGACAAGATTGTGCAAACCATACCCGATGCGATGGCCATTGCCAAACGCACACTGAGTTGGTATAAGGAGGCATATGGTCAGTTTCGTTCCGAGATTGCCACGTTTGCCAATTTCCCATCGTTATTCATGGGGTTGGTAACACCCAGAGGCGATCTGGATGTGTATGATGGCGATATCCGGATTATGGATGCGGCCGGGAATGTTATCGCTGATCACCTCGATCCTTCAAAATACCAGGAATTTATCGGGGAAGCTGTTGAGCCATACTCTTACCTGAAATTCCCGTATTACAAGCCCATGGGATATCCTGATGGACTTTACCGTGTTGGTCCGCTAGCCAGGTTGAATATCAGCCGTTATTGTGGTACCCCTCTTGCAGACCGGGAATTACAGGATTTTCGCAAACTGCAGGATGGAGCTGTCCTCAGCTCGTTCCATTTCCATTATGCGCGACTTATCGAAATTCTATATTGTGTTGAAGAAATGGACAGGCTGCTGAATAGTTCCGACATTCTGAGCGATCATGTCCGGGCATTCGCCGGTCCGAACAGCCTTGAAGGGGTTGGTATCTCGGAGGCGCCTCGTGGGACGTTGATTCATCATTACAGAATCGATTCGCAGGGCTTGATGGAATGGGCCAATCTAATCATTGCAACCGGGCATAACAATATGGCCATGAACCGTGGGATTGTTCAGGTTGCGAAACATTATATCAAGGGCGATAATATCACTGAAGGCATGTTGAACAGGGTCGAAGCTGTTGTCAGAGCGTATGACCCTTGCCTGAGTTGCTCAACACACGCGCTGGGTAAAATGCCTATGAAGGTTAGTTTGGTGAATGCATCAGGTGACATTGTTGATGTGAAGGTTCGTGGATGACTGATTCCACGGGAGTGATTGTCGGTTACGGCAATCCAATGTGTGGTGATGACGCTTTGGGTTGGATAGTGCTGGAAAAGCTTCAGCATTATCCAGCATTGAAAAGCATCTCCATGATTACAAGCCACCAATTGACGCCTGAAATTGCATTTGATTTGAAAGACGTGGATTGGGTGTATTTTGTTGATACTTCAGAAGACACCGGCGATCAGGGAATGATTCAGTATCCCATCGTACCTGCTAGTGAGGACGATGGGATGTTGTTGTTTGGTCACCATTTGACGCCACAGCAATTGCTGGCTTTGACACGGCAAACATTTGGCAGATGCCCTTCTGAAGTATATGTGGTTACCTGTTGCGGGAAAAACTTTATGCCAGGTGACGCGTTATCAGATGACGTTGCTGCATTGATACCCATATTTGTTGAATATCTGGTTGGAGAAATAGGTTCCCGACTGCAACCAGTGACAGGCTCATAATTAATATAAAAATTTGCATACAACGGCTGGAGCGGTGATAATGCACGAATACAGCCTGGTGGCATCAATACTGGAGCGTGTATTGGAAATTGCCCGTGAACAGGGAAATTTGCCGGTGGAGAAGGTCACACTGGACATTGGAGAGCTGCAGGAAATTGTGCCAGACCTGTTGACTTGGGCTTTCGATTCGGCAAAAGAAGGAACACTGGCTAGTCAGGCTATATTGGACTGGCAAATGATACCACCAAAATTAGCCTGTACTAAATGCCAGGTAGAATATGTTCCTGTTAATCATCTGTTCTGGGAGTGCCCGCAGTGCCAATGGCGTGGAGCGGAGGTGCTTGAAGGTGATGAGCTTCATATCCACTCCATTACCTTGGCCGAAGCCTGATAATAGTCGAAAGGAATCATCCATGGAAGTTAAGATCGTCGAAAGTGTCTTGCGTATTAATGATGAACTGGCACATCTGGTACGGAACCGACTCGATAAGCTGGGCTTGATGGCAGTAAATTTTATTAGTGGCCCGGGTGCTGGCAAAACAACATTAATCGAAAAGACTTTATCGCTTGGAGATCAGGTACCGAAAATTGCCGTTATTGAGGGAGACCCGGATACATCGTTGGATGCAGAACGAATTGCCAAGTACAATGTGCCTGTAGTTCAAATCAATACCCGAGGTGGGTGTCATCTGGAAGCCAACCTGATACTCAAAGCGCTGGACAGCCTGGAAGCAGAACACGGCTCTCTCGCTTCTATGAATCTGGTCTTTATAGAGAATGTCGGCAATCTGGTGTGTCCTGTGTCCTTTGATGTCGGAGAAAAACGCCGTGTGGCACTTATCAGTACCACAGAAGGTCATGACAAACCCGCCAAATATCCCAAGCTTTTTCGAACAGCCGATATCGTATTGCTAAACAAAATTGATTTGCTACCCTATGTTGACTTTGATTGTGCCCAGTTTGAGAAATATGTACAGGAAATCAACCCAGAAGTACCAATCTTACACTTATCCTGCAAAACAGGTGAAGGATTGGATAACTGGCTAAAATGGGTGTGGGCTTTGGTGGATAATATGGATGCTCCAATGACATGTCATCAGGAAGCCCGGTAGTCTACATTCTGGAACTATATGCCGAAACTTCTTGATCTGATAAATACGCATTATGTAAATGAGGAGGGGGGGTGTCGAATCTCACTTTGTCTTCGCATGAATGGTGTGGTTCAAGGAGTTGGGTTCCGGCCATTTATTTATACCATTGCACAGGAGTCAGGAGTCTTTGGTTGTGTCCGTAATGACTGCGCTGGTGTTTTGATCGAATTGTCTGCTGACCTGCCGTCGTTGAAACATTTTGCCACATTATTTGACCATACACTCCCGCCATTGGCTGTTGTTGAAAGTATTGCCATTGAGGCAGCTTCAGCCAGACCGTTTACTGATTTCAAGATTGACGTCAGCAATGTCAGTGGCATCCTTCACACGTTGCCGCCTACAGATGCCGCGATTTGCGCACAATGTCGCCTTGAGTTGTTTTCACCCAACGATCGTCGTTACCGATACCCATTCATTAACTGTACGCATTGTGGACCACGGTATAGCATCATCAATAAAATGCCGTATGATCGCCCGAATACATCAATGGCCCATTTTCAACTATGTTCAGCATGCTACGATGAATATAATGATCCAAGTAATCGTCGTTTCCACGCGCAGCCAATTGCCTGTCCAATTTGTGGTCCGCAAATTGCATTGTGGAACCAGCAAGGCACAACAATAGGTTTCGGTGATGATGCATTAAACATCGCTGTAGAATCACTTAAAAAAGGGGAAATTCTGGCCGTAAAAGGGTTGGGCGGGTTTCACCTCATGGCAGATGCGATGAATGAAGATGCCGTACAACTGTTACGGGTAAGAAAGCATCGCAGTCGGAAACCTTTTGCCATAATGTACCCGGACCTGGACGCGGTACGCGTTGATTGCAGTATAGATTCTGCTGAAGCTGCCTGGTTACAATCACCCATAGCTCCTATTGTATTGTTGCATCGTCATGCTGCTGGTGAAGGTGGCTTGGCAAGCAACATTGCACCAGACTGCCACCGTATCGGTGCCATGCTGCCCTATACACCCCTGCATCAATTACTTTGCCATGCATTGAAACGTCCGCTTATTGCCACGAGTGGAAACTTGAGTGAAGAACCTATCTGCTACGATGAATCAGAAGCACTCCATCGGCTGAGAAATATTGCGGACACCTTTCTGGTACACAATCGGCCTATCGTACGTCCATTGGATGATTCGATCATGCAAGTAGTATGTGGTCAACCTATGGTTTTGCGTGCCGCGCGAGGTATAGCTCCCTATACAATTCAGATTGACAGTGAAACGGATAAAGCTGTATTCGCTGTTGGTGCGCATCAAAAAAATACCGTAGCATTGGCTGGCAGGGGACACATCATCTGTAGTCAGCACATCGGCGATCTGGATACAGAACCATCAAGGCAAGCATTTGAATCGGTTGTCGCTGACTTGCAGGAGGTGTTTGACATACAACCTGCTGTATGGGTTGGTGATATCCATCAAGACTACGCCAGCAGTCAATGGTTAGAAAAAAATCATGCGGCACATGCAATTCAACTTCAGCACCATTATGCCCATGTACTTTCCTGTATGGCTGAACACCAATTGAACGAAAATGCGTTGGGTATTGCCTGGGACGGTACAGGATTGGGTGATGATCGCAGTATCTGGGGAGGGGAGGCGCTTTTAGCCGATTGGTCCGGGTATAAACGGGTGGCGCATTTATCTCCTTATTTACTGCCTGGTGGAGAACGAGCGGCTCGTGAGCCTTGGCGCAGTGCTCTCGGGTTATTGGCACAAGCGCTTGGCGTAGAAGATGCCATCGCCTGGTATCTTGATCATGCCCCAGATAAACAGCTTTCATTAAAAAATAAATCTCTGTTAACCAGCATGTTGCAGCATCATACCCAGTGTGTCTGGACGTCCAGCATGGGAAGACTTTTTGACGGCATTGCCGCTATACTGGGATTAAGTTGGGAAATGGATTATGAAGGGGAAGCTGCCATGCGTCTGGAAGCTGCCGCTCTATCTGCAGCAGGAACGAATGCAACCCTGAAGCTGCCATTGCTTCAGAAAGATGCAAGCCAATGGCAATGGGATTGGATTCCATTAATTCGTGATATGATTAGATATCATGATACCGGTGTTCCCGTTGGTGAAATTGCCTGGGCGTTTCACGCCGCGCTGGCAAATGCTGTATTTGATTTGTCAAGCAAAGTGTGTAACCCAAATGTTTTGCTGACCGGTGGCTGTTTTCAGAATGCATTATTGCTTAGTATGTGTGAAGACAGGTTCTTAAACGATTCAAGTTTTACTTTATATCGACATCAATGGATTCCGACTAATGATGGCGGTATGGCGGCAGGACAGGCAGCATATGCCATAAGGCAATTTAAAGCTGAAATGACTGAGACAACAATAAAGGATTTTGAACATGTGCCTGGCGATACCCGGTGAAATCATTTCGATTGATGAAGAAGATATTATATTGCGAAATGGCAAAGTGTCTTTTGGCGGTGCGGTTCGAGACGTTGCGTTGAGTACCGTACCAGATGCTGTTATAGGCGACTTTGTGCTGGTTCATGCCGGCATAGCGATTGGTATTGTAGATAAAGATGAGGCAGATCGGGTGCTGGAAAGTATTGCTCAAATCGATATATTGGACGACGATGAATGGACAGAGCCATGAAATATCTGGATGAATACAGAAACCGGGAGCTTGTCAAGCGGCTTGCAGCAAAAATTAAGAACACAGTTTCCCGACGACGTACGCTGATGGAAGTTTGTGGTGGGCAGACCCATGCCATTCTGCGTTTTGGTATTGATACATTGCTTGATGAGTCTGTCACGCTGGTGCATGGGCCGGGGTGTCCGGTTTGTGTGACACCGGTGTCCATGATTGATAAGGCCATCGCGCTGGCCAGATATTCCGCTGTCACCTTGTGTACGTTTGGCGATATGATGCGGGTGCCCGGTACAGAGATGAGTCTTCTGGAGGCAAAGGCGTGTGGGGCAAAAGTCCGGATGGTCTATTCACCTCTTGATGCGGTTTCTTTGGCAAAGCAGGACCCGGAAAACCAGTATGTTTTCTTTGCAGTAGGATTTGAAACTACAGCACCAGCCAATGCGCTTGCTGTATATCAGGCAGACCAGCAAGGCATTGAAAATTTTGCCATTCTGAGTACCCATGTGCTAGTGCGTCCAGCAATGGAAACAATACTTAGGCACCCGGATTGTCGTATTGAGGGATTTCTCGCTGCGGGGCATGTCTGTACCATTACAGGCTATGCGGGATACGAAGACTTGAGTCAACGATATGGTGTTCCAATTGTGGTGACCGGGTTTGAGCCGGTTGATATCTTGTCAGGTGTGTTATATTGTGTACAGCAGTTGGAGACAGGTAAAGCATCGGTCGAAAACGCGTATGCCCGATCGGTTCAGCGGGAAGGCAATAAAAAGGCCTGGAGTCTGGTCGAAACAGTATTTATGGTAGCAGACCAGGAATGGCGGGGGATGGGGACAATCCCGAACAGTGGTCTTCAACTCCGGCAACGCTACCATCAGCATGATGCGGCAGAACGATTTGATATTGAAATACCGGAAGCGGTCCTGGCTACACCATGCCGTGCTGCTGAAGTGCTCCAGGGATTTATCACGCCGCATGAATGTCCCGCGTTTGGTCTTGAGTGTACTCCTGAATCACCCATAGGAGCACCCATGGTCTCGAATGAAGGTGCCTGTGCTGCCTATTATCGTTACCGCAGATCAGAACCTCTTACATCGGAGAAGTAAACAGCATGCACAGCGAAGACAAACAAGTTTTATCCTGGTCCTGCCCACGTCCCAGAGAAGGACAGGAATTTGTTACTTTGGCACATGGTGGGGGAGGACTGCTGACGCACCGGCTGATCAAAAATATCTTTCATAAAGCATTCTCGAACGACATGTTGGGTGAAATGAACGACGCTGCTGTCCTGCACCTGAATACAACAGATCGTATCGCCATAAGTACGGATTCCTTTGTAGTACAGCCGATGGAATTTCCGGGCGGCGATATCGGCATGTTGGCTGTCCATGGAACAGTGAACGATCTGGCCATGATGGGAGCTAAACCGGCATACCTCACGGCTGGTTTTATTCTGGAAGAAGGTTTGCCTTTAACTGTTTTAGAACGCATCGTACAGAGTATGGCCAATGCGGCACGAGAAACAGGAGTGACTATAGTCGCCGGTGACACCAAAGTGGTTGATCATGGTCATGGGGATGGCATATTTATTAACACAACAGGAATTGGTGTGTACGCACAAGACTGTCGCGTTGGTTCTGATCGTGTAACAGAAGATGATTGCATTATAATAAGTGGTGATCTAGGGCGGCATGGAATCGCTATCATGGCGGCACGAGATAACTTAACAGATGCTTTAGGTTTCGAAAGTGATACCTGTAATCTGGCACCAGTCGTTTCTCAACTGATGCAATCAGGAATTGACATTCACTGGATGCGTGATCTTACCCGTGGTGGGTTGAGCAGTGCTGTTAATGAATTGGTCGAGGCAGCTCATTGTGGTGTCCATTTAATTGAAGAACATATTTATGTGCATCCAGAGGTTCAGGGACTCTGTGAGCTACTTGGGCTGGACCCGTTATATGTAGCCAATGAAGGCCGCTTTATGATGGTATTACCTGAACATGATGCAGAGCAAGCACTGGCAATTTTGAATGAACACAAGTCAGATGATTATGCGCAACCCAGCTTAATTGGTCATATCAACAGCAAAACACCTGGCCGCGTTACTTTGGAAAGCCAGATTGGTGTGGAGCGTATACTGGACATGATGAGTGGGGAGCAGTTACCTCGAATCTGTTGAGGAAACCTGGCTGCGCATCATTTTGTTTTTTTTTCAAGTATGCAACTAAGGCATCACCCGCGGCATTTCCAGACAATGCGGCTCCTTCAACGCGTGGCGCAACAAATGCGTCACCCGCATAGGCTATCGGCACTGGGGATTCAGATAGCAGAAAAGGTTCAGAGAGCCAGGTAATAACTTTGCTGTAATTCCAGCGTTGCATCTCCCAAAGCTTGACGGAGCTATCCAACAAGTGGCTGACCGCATCAAACATTTGTTCTGCAACCAGGTCTGGTTCTTCGTCAAAATGTTTGGTGGAATAGTCAACAGTCGCATGTACAGTGACGCTGTATGCGTCTGGAGAAATGCCCTTCAACGAATTGTCTGTCATACATGCGATTCCTGGAGCAGGCGAATGCTGAAATCCAGGAGCATTGATTCCACTTGGTCCATCCAGCATGAGCATGAGGGTAAAGCATGGAGCATAACGAACTTTTCGCAATTGATCGAGAAAAGGTTGCGCGATGTCACTTTCTACATCTGACAGTAAGTCTAATCCCTGGGGTACTGGCGTCGTAATTAATAATGAATGCCCAAATATTTTGTCCCCTGTCTCGGCGTGCAGTTTCCAACATCCTTCCTCACTTTTAATGGAAATTACTCGGGAGTTTAACTGGACATCTATATCACTTGCCAGGTACTTTGGCAGGCTGGTCATGGATTTTACACCGATATAACGCATGGTTTCATCGCCCGCTTCTTCTTTTTTCATCAGAAACCAGCTTTTTACAGCCCCTGCGTCAATCCAGTTGTTGACAATTTCCTGAAACTGACTATCTCGTGCAGTGAAGAATTGTGCTCCATGATCAAATACCGCGCTTTCAATCCGACGGGTAGCCATTCTTCCCCCAACACCACGTGCTTTGTCCAGCACCAATACTTTAAATCCGGCATCTTTCAGCTTACGTGCTGCCATAAGTCCAGAAATACCCGCGCCTACGACAATACAATCCCAACAGTTGTTGTTTATTGATGCCACCATTAGTTACCCCCAACCTTATAAGTATTATTCCAAAGTATACGCTGCAAGCTGTTCCGGCCAACCTGCCGATTCAGTTCAGGAAACATTGTAATAGTGCCGATTTCTTCCAGATTAAATAATAAAACTTAAGTCGAAGTAAGCTCCCTATGTCTGGTACTATCGACATTGTCATACTCGAAGAACTATAAGTTCAGTGCATAAAACACAAGTGTAATAATATCACAAATCTAACTGGCTCTATGCAATTGAGTCATTGTTTTTGTGCTTCGGGTAGGTTGGTTGGTGGTGTCAGGAAGCAAGGTTTTGGGGTGCCTCGGTTATGCAATTTATTGATTACTTGGCAATTGGAATCTTTTTTGTTCTCATGGTTCTCATCGGTAGTGCCTCCTACAGGAAAATCAAAAGTTCAAATGATTTTTTTGTTGCCGGAGGGAATGTTCCCTGGTGGTTGGCGGGCATATCGCATCATGTTTCAGGGTACAGTGGCGCGGTGTTTGTTGGATATGCTTATGTAGCCTATGAATTTGGCATAACCTTGTATTTCTGGTGGGCTTTGCCGATCACTCTTGCCTGCCTGTCAGGCTCCTTTCTGATAGCGCCGCGATGGGCAAAACTAAGAACCATATTGGCAATTCAATCCCCGACAGAATATCTTGCCTTGCGCTACAACGTACCGACCCAACAGTTGATCGCCTGGTCTGGTGTGCTTTTAAAATTGTTTGATGTTGCAGCTAAATGGGCTTCCATGGGAATTTTATTATTTGGGTTTACTGGATTGCCTGTTGCTGCCGGGATCATGATCACAGGTGGCGTTTCATTATTGTATATCACGATAGGGGGCTTGTGGGCCGACCTGTGGACCGATTTAGCCCAGTTCATCGTGCAAATTATCGCCGGGTTCGTCATGTTCGCAGGTGTGCTCATCTATCTGGGAGGCGTGGACCAGGTATTCTCTGTATGGGCGCAACTGCCAGAAGGGCACACACGCCCATTCAATGGAGACTATACTCCCGGTTTTGTTCTGGCATTCATTGCCATCGCATTTCTGAGTTATAACGGAGGTACCTGGAATCTGGCCACCCGGTATATATCTGCCCCAAGTGGATCGAGTGCCCGAAAGTCGGCATTGCTGTCGGCTGCCCTGTACCTGTTCTGGCCATTGATTCTCTTTTTTCCCATGTGGGTTTCTCCATTAATATTTCCAGATTTGGAAGATGCCTCACAGGTCTACCCGATGCTTGCCAGGGAATTCCTGCCTGCAGGTTTGGTGGGGTTGGTTCTCGCTTCCATGTTTGCCAATACAATGTCCATGACAACTTCAGATGCCAATACGATTTCATCGGTAATTACCCGAGATATCCTGCCCAAATTATCTATAAAATTTCAGGACTTGTCTGGAAGTGGATCACTGAAAGTCGCCAGGATTGTAACCGTACTTTTTACTCTTGGCACCCTTACCCTGGCTTTGAATGCGGAGTTGTTTGGCGGAGTTCTTGGACTGTTGATTACCTGGTTTGCGGCATTGCTGGGACCGACAGCCATACCCATGCTGTTTGGTTTGTTGCCGGCATTCAGGCATTGCGGCCCCAAAATTGCCATATCATCTATATTGATTGGACTTGTTGGGTTTGTAGTTGTCAATTATGGGATGGAAGTGAGCCAAGCCGTACAGATTGCCACACCATTGCTCGCCTCGTTGACAGCTTATACCTTGATGGGAATCTTAAACCGCAAACAAGTAGTACCTTTGAATGTACAATCTTTGCTGGACGAATTGCAGGAGACAATCTAGAAAAAAACTCTCAAAATAGTGTTTTTCTGATTTTTATTCTGGTGTTTTCGCTCGGTAACAAGGTACAATATCTGTCTAACCACCTACCTTTGAGGAGAATTCAGTTGTGTTACGAGTAGCCGTTGTGGGCTTGGGGCCTATCGGGAATACCCATTGTCGTCATTATCAATCCAGTCCGCATGCTGAACTGGTGGGCGTATGCGATATTATCAAAGAACGTGCAGATGCTGCCGCTGAACACTTTGACGTACCGGCATTCTACTCCACACCGGAGATGCTTGAACATCTGGCACCTGATATTTGTGGAATATGTACAGGTGGACACGAATACTCCAGCGATCATTTTGAGCCAACCATGCAGGCAATCGAAGCTGGATGTCATGTGCTGGGCGAAAAACCGATAGCTCCTGAAATAAATCAGGGAGAGGCAATGGTTGCAGCCGCGGCGGAAAAAGGGGTGTGTTACGGTATTAATTTGAATCATCGGTTTACGCCCCTGGCCAGAAAAGCGAAAGAATGGTTGCTTGAGGGGCGACTGGGACACCTGCTGTTTATCAACATGGCCATGTGGATTATGAATCCCCGTGAAACTTCTCCCTGGTTTCAGATCAAAGCGTTACATCCGCACACTGTAGATGTCATGCGTTATTTTTGTGGTGACATCACAGCAGTACAGTGTTTTGCCACAAAAGCTCCTGGGCGGGAAATCTGGTCAACAGCACATTTCAACATGGAATTTGCCAATGGCGTAGTGGGTGGGCTTACCGGTAGCTATGACATCGAGCGTGGACATCCCATGGAATTCTGTGAAGTTGCAGGGACAGGGGGCCGTTTCACATTACATGACATGTTCATGGAACTCACACTTTATCCGGCAGGCAGTATCGAAAAAACGGTTATCTCAAATACACCCTTTGGTTATATCACAGAAAAAATTTTCGACGACACTTTCAGGAATCGGATTCACCGATTTGCAGAACAAGTTGCTGAAGGTTGTACGCCACAAGATATAGACGGTTCCGGTTGGGATGGTCTCCAGGCCCAGCGAGTTCTGGACGCGGCAATTCGGTCTATCCAGGAACGTACAGTCATCGAAATTCCTGTAACTGAGACTGTTGCACTTGCCTGATTTTTACTGAAACTGCTATCTTGTTTTTATGAACATTTTTATTTGGCGCATGTACGGATGCTCAGAATTCTTTAAAATAAGTTATACGTGGTAAATAATGTTTACCACAGCTTAAGGTATATAAAGTGTAACTGCGGTGCCCGTACTTATTTTATATTCACGCCGTGCATTACCATCCCGTATTGCAATTTCCAAACGTCCAGTACTACCAAATAGTGCAATAGGTGCTTCTTTTGAGGCAGTCGCGTAGTTTTCTGAAATTCGCGAGATAGTAATTGCTGCAAATTGTACCCGATACGAAGTGTTGTCCTGGAGTATATCTTCTGTAATGTTTGTAATACAATTTCCAAAATGATCACTATGGATTACTTCTCCTTGTATCAAATCACCTTCTGATACTGGCAGTGGTATTTGCAGCATTTCAATTGACTGTATTTCCGGGCCTACTTCATCAAAGGGAATTCCTTTTGCAAGATGCGCGGCAACCGGTGCAAAAATATCGCGACCATGGAATGTTTTACTGATTTTATGCTGCATCAATTCCTGATTGGTGATTTCGCGGGCGTATTCGATTGGATTGTCATCAAACAACATAGACAGTAACCCATTGTCTGGGCAAACAAAAACATGACCATTTACAAGCACAGCAATTGGTTTACGGGCTGAGCCGACGCCAGGATCAACAACTGCAAGATGTACCGTGCCCTTCGGGTAATAGTGTGTCGCGTCAGCAAGAAACAATGCGCCACCAAGAATAGATTGAGCATCAATCTCATGCGTGAGATCATCCATGCGCACATCAGCAAATATAGAGCGTATGACACCCTTCATGGCAGCAACATAGGCATCTTTGGTCCCAAAGTCTGTTGTTATTGTTAGAAGCCCACTGGCATTGAATGTCAAATTATTACTCCTGGGAGCCAACAAAATTTGTGTTGATCTTCCCGTATTCAATTTCTTGGCAGGTTGTCTTTATTCCGGGGTGCAGACACGATTTCGACCGAGTTCTTTCGCTTTGTACAATGCCTTGTCGGCAGCAGCAATCAACGAATCTGCGCTTGTGCCATGCCTTGGCCATTCTGCCAAACCTTGACTTAAGGTAACACGCACAACTGTTTCGTGATGAATAAATTCTCGGTCTTCTATGGCTTTTCGTATTTTTTCAGCTTGCGCAACTGCTTCTGTCAACGGTGTAGCACGAAACAACAAGACAGCTTCATCACCTCCGTACAAAGCACCGATGTCCTGTTTACGTAGGTGACTTCGCAAGATAGCCCCCATCTCACGAACAACCATACGGCCAGCAAGATGTCCGTGTGTATCGTTGACACGCTTGAGGCCGTCCATATCTGTCATGGCCAGTGAAAATACAGTTTCTTTTTGCTTGGCATGTCTGATTGCAAGTTCAAGTTCAGGTCGAAAAGCTTCCATCGTCATCAGGCCGGTAAGACTATCGTAATATATAAGGCGCTGTACTTCCTGGTGATAGCGTGCGTCAACCTCATCAAGTAGTACAAACTTGAATAAAACATCCCCCATACGTAATTTATCGTTAGCGTTTAATATGGCATTCTCTGTTCGTTGATTATTGATATAGACGCCATTGCTACTTCCCAAATCTGTGATTACATACTGAGTTTCACGGTCCTTCATTAATTTATCAATACGAGCATGAAGTCGTGATACTGACGGCGCATTGATTAATGAATCTGCCAGGGTAGATCGACCAAAGGTTGTGCTTTCCTTCACCAAGCGCAACTCACGCCCTATTTCCCAGCCTGCAAGTACTATCAAGCATGCTTCTGTATTGTTTTCTATGCCAGTAGATTGCATTCCAGGCAATATTGCAGTATGGTCCAGCCCTGAATTATCATCGAATTGCGTTCGTTTTGTGTCATCGAGCACAGCAGTTAGTCATCCTCAACCAATTAGTAGTCTGAATTTAACTCAATTATTCCTCTATAAACTCGCGCATGGCTTCCAGCAATTCCTGATAGGCGTTTTTAAATTCAGGCATTCTGGAGTGTAGTGATTCAATGTCACCAATCTTTGATAAGCTTTCCAATTCTTTGGCCATAACACCGACACGCATACCTCCGATTGTTGATATGGTACCATACATGGCATGTAAAACTTTATAAGCAACATCACAATCACCTAGCAGTATGGCATCTTCCAACACATCCATACGACCCGGTAATATATCGATAGCAATGGAAAAAACTTGCTTTATAAAGTCTTTGTTGTTTCCAGTCAGACTGTTTACCTGGTTTTTGTCCAATATAGGAATGTCTTTATACATGATCTTAACTCCGGGTAGGCAAAGCATATTTTTTATTTTATAAATCCCGGAAAGCTGTACTTACTTCATATTAATGTTTTAACTGGATAAAGAAGATAAATTTTTATGCATGGAAGATTTTACTATTTCTGTGTGTCCGCTAATAACACGCGACATATCTAATTCTGGCAATGAAGGGGTAGCAGTTACTATTTCTTTTAACCCGGACGCAGACATTATAAATGTATCTTCTGATTTGACTCCTGGAGCTGAAGGATTCCAGGCGAAAGCCTGCCCCAACTCAACATCTATGCCAAACCGCTTGTTCAGCTGTTTTGACCAAAAATCAGGCAGTATTGGAAAATCTGAATCTGGAGTTGCTTTACTTGTACGCCCTGCATAGCCTGTGGTACCTCCTTGATGATGGTTTTTCCATTCATCTTCCTTGAAGCCCATATCTTTATAAGCTTGCTTACAAACCTGAAAAACATCACCAAGTGACCTGCCCGGTATGGTTTCTCGTTGCAATAGGGCATCAACACCGCAGATTCGCTCGTATTGGTCTAGAATATCTTTGCTTAAATCATCAACTTGTACAAAACGGGTCATAGAAACAACCAGACCTTCACGCATAAAACCACCAACGACCATAGCATACTTTTCTAATTGGCATTGTTTTGTAGAATTGTTCAGCAATGAGGGCATTCTGGGGATGGGGTGGCGGTATGAAGCTATTCGCTGGTCCACCGCGACCAATGCTACGGACATCAGACAGTGCCGTTTTGCTCCCTCACTAATCAAAATCGCTGCGATTTCTGATTCTGACATCCCTTTTTTTACCTGTCGTAAGGTATCGGTCATAGCTTCTGATGCGAGCTTGCCGAGTATTCGATACTTCTCCATCTCCCTTTCTGTCAGAAGGGAGCGTAATATGGCTAGTTCGTTATGTACATTTTTACCCAAAGAGCCATCATCAGAGACTATATTACCCTTGCATTTATTCAAAATCAGGTTGGTAGCATTGTCTTCGTACCACCAAAAAGTGAAGTCACCGCTGTTAATGTCAATAATCTCTTCATGTAGTGCACGCTTTTCTTCTATATTGTTGCCTAAGAAGTAAACAGATCCATCTCTCATAACAAATAAACCATAGGCACCGATGTCAGAGAATGTAGATACGTAATTTCGTTTACCGCCAGTGGCCATGGCAAAATTATCAATGCGACGGATCAGAATACCATCATAGTGATGTATTTCCAGGAATGCCTGCAAGAGTTTAATCCGAATATCCATAAGGCCTCGCGCATCCATATTGAGTACTCCATATTCTTTTATTGTCTTGCATTTTCTTGAATGATATTTGCCTGGACAATATTATCAGATATCTGTGAACTATATGAAAAATTTTTATGCACTAAATTCTATATTTTGCATAACAAGTATTCATATGGTACATTTTTGTGATCACTGGGGTAAAGGAGTTATTTGCTTTGGAATGTTCAATTTGTAATTCACGCAGTTCAATCGGTTATTGTCCGGATTGCCAGAAATTGTTATGTGAAGAGTGCGGTGTCGGTTGCGCGCAGTGTGGTATTTTGCTTTGTGAAGACCACCGCATTCGTGTTGGGGAAGGTATATATTATTGCAAGCGTTGTGTGAAAAAATCTAAAGATGCTATCAGCCATGGTACACCAGTTCCAAAGCATCATCGTACGACGCCAGTTGCCATAGAACCAGTAGAGTCAAACAACCACCCTACACAAGAAAAAAACGTAGCGCCGCCGAAAGGTTTCAGCTTTGAAGATTTAATGGCAGACATGGAAGATGATGGCTTCGAGTACCAGGTCAAGGAGAAGGCATCGCCAGAACCAGAAGCTGATACTGCTGGTACGGCTAGAGATGCAGCAGCTGCAAAGCCTCGAAGAGAACCTTTGGTCAGTGATGATCCCAAAGAATTTGTAATTCTGGCCAGTAGTGCGCCACAAAAGACCAAATTATGGGTTAAAACTTATGTAATAAGTTTCTGTGCACTGCTAGTAATATTGTTTCTTTGGCGATTTCCAAATATCGGCTATATACAACCACACACATCATATCTGGCAATGTTTATTACACTGAATGGTGTTTTCTGGGGGGGATATGGGTTGTATCGGGAATATTATGATAATACTAAAAAATATTATCTGAGCGGGATAGCAATCAATTTTGTACTTACATTATGGGCTTACAGCCTTATTGGCAGGTAACCAATTATTAATATTCCAATGAACAAGCTTATCACCATTCTATGGCTAGCAGAGATTTGGGATGAGGGAGTCGTGCTTGCATCTCCCAAAAAATAAACCAGGAGTTATTGATCTAGATTCTCAAGGCCATTCTGCATCACAACCAAAAAATCTGGCTCTGGATGTTGAAAATCTACGGGTAAATCTGGGGCCGAAAAAAGTTCGACTTATTGACCGGTGGATTCGCGAAGTTAATGGGCCGTTAAACAGCCTGATTCAGAAACACATGCCAGGAAATGCTGTGGTACTGGACTTGGGGTGCAGCAGGGGGGACCCGGATATTCCAGCATTACAAATGGCAACTCTATTTGTTGGATGTGATGTTGATTTGTCAGGGCTGATGGGTAATAATCAAACGACTAACCTTGTAATGGCTCCCATGGAGCAACTTCCATTTTACAATGAATCCATTGACTTGCTGGTTTCAAAGTGGGTGTTTGAGCATATTCAAGCACCTGAAGCAGTATTTAATGAATGTTTTCGTGTGCTGAAACCAGGTGGCAAGATGATTATTTTAACACCCAATAGTCATAGTTTTTTCGTCCTGTGCAGCCGTGCCATTCCATTTAAATTCAAAAGCAAAATTAAAAAATTAATATTTCGAATACATGACGAAGATACTTTTAAGACTTGGTATCTGGCTAACTCAAAAAAACGCCTTTATTGTTTATCACGTCAAGGTGGATTACAAAACTTGGAATGGGTTTTATTACCTGGTATGTGGACATTTTTTATTTTTTCTACACCGTTGTCTCTCGTGCTTCGCAAACTGGAACACCTGATATGTCATTTGCCGATATTACGTAACATGACGGCATATATACTAGCAGCATGGGAGAAACCAAGTGTACAGTCCTGACAACGTAACAGATAAAGTTTTAGTTACGGGTGCTGGTGGTTTTATAGGCAGTCATATAGTTCAACGCTTGCTGCAAGATGGGGTACGCGTGCGAGCGTTGGTGCATGGAGATGCTTATAAGCACGCAGGGCATCTATCCAGATATTTGCCAAAACTCTCAGACGGTGAAGGAGTAGTTACCCAAAATCCCTCACCGAATTGGGACTTTAAAGGGCATCTTGAAATTACTGGGGGAGATTTATGCGATGCTGGGTTTGTACGAAAAGCGGTTAGTGGAGCCAATGCAATCGTCCATACTGGGGCCGTTACCAGTGTGGCCTATGCATTTGCACATCCAATAGAAACTGTTCAGAGCAATGTCATCGGTACTACAAACATATGCAATACTGCACTTGAATGCAATGTTAAGCGCATGATTCATACTTCAACTGCCGGGGTATATGCAACACAAAATTCTGACATCCCAATCTCTGAAACGTCGTCATCAGGTGGCTGGAATCCATATAGTGCCAGCAAACTTGCTGCCGATCATATCGTTCAAAGTTATTATTGTTCCTATGATTTGCCAGTTGTCACCTTGCGTCTGTTTAACACCTATGGCCCACGCATGGGACGGTATTTGATTATGCCAACGATCATTGAACAACTGCATCATAGCAATGAATTACATTTGGGGGATTTAAGTCCACACAGGACGTTTGTCTATGTTGACGACGTGGTAGAGGGATTTATGCTCGCTCTTGCTGCTCATGACAAAAAAGTACTTGGAGAAATTGTACACCTGAGTGGTCAAGAATCTATTTCTATGCGCAATCTTGTAGATTGCATCGCAGACATCATGCAAAAAGAGTATGCACTGATTTGTGATGACGCTCGATTACGCCCTCAAAAAACTGAAATTAATCAGATAAATGTTGACATTTCTAAAGCTAGCGATGTATTGGGTTGGTCGCCAATAATCTCGCTGGAAACCGGCCTCACGCATACTATAACTTGGTTTATTAATGAGTTGACAAAACACCATGATCGGAATACCTGATATTTTTATGATATAGCACTATATGTTGTGTTGATTGTTCATCTAAAATGCGGTATGATGTATACAAGAAGGAGTGAAAGGTGTCGTCATTCATTAGTGAGTTGCACGGCCTTTTGGACTCGATTTATAGGGGATGTCAATGCAACGTAAAGTGCGGAATAATTCAGTTTGCCACAACCAGACGGTATTCCGGTTACCTGTATATCGAACTGTCTGCTTCCTTTTTGCGTTACTGTTAATGCATCTATCTGCCAGTTCTCTTGAGCCAAGATTTCATGGATTCCCCCTGGATTCACAATTCAGGTTACAGCTGGAAGAATATGCGGGAAATGTAACTATTCGTGTGATCAAGAAAGAGCGGTTGCCAGGTGGCCCTGAAATCTATACAGACCCTGATACCGATGAGATCATAGAGGGAATTCGCTTTGAAGCGCATCGGGATTTATTTTCGATGCAAGTTGAAGTCTTGGAAACTGCTCCGCCCAACTATTTAAGAAATCCCGGGCTGCGTTACGAAATAACATTGAATGGATTGGCTGTGGCACCGGATTTTAATAAAAAATTCCAGGCTACGGCTGCGAATGTTTTGGATCGCATTCAAGGTGAAATGGCGCATGTTGCCACGTATGCTGTGGGAATAGACCAGGATGCGATATATTACGGAACACAAGTAGCATTAGCAATACTAAATGAATCAGGATATTTGCCTACCTACATTCAGGAAACCGTTAAAAGAAGTCAAGTGGGGCAACATGCTATTCAGGGGGAATTTTTACTACGAGGGGAACAGCCGCGGGTTGTTCGAAGACCGTCATTTCCTGATGACAGAGGAATTTCACGCGATACTGCGACTGATGCATCACGTGCGGGAAATCTTGCTCAAAATTATAAAATGCAGCTTCAATCAGGAGAAGAAAGGCGTTATACTGGTCGCTCAGATCATTATACCCGCACGTATAGACACAATCGTGACATCATTTTACCGGATTGGAGTGACAAAAAAGTTTATGATACGCAACGGTGGTTTACTACAGAGCCAGTCAACAATCATGTCCAGCCAGTTTCGCCCGGTGTAAATATACACGCTACACCTATTGAAATTTCAGAGGTGGAAAAACTTGAGATACTGGTTGGTCCCATTCGTTCACCTCTGGAACAAAGAGGTTTGCAAGGCAGTAAGTTGGAAGAACATGCTGAAACACGTTTTACGCCGACAACCCCATCAGGTAGCAGGCCGTAATGAATTGGGCAAGACAAAGGAATCCGAAAGTATATTGCAATGAAAATTATTAATAAAAATAAATGGAATTGTATGATAATTCACTTGCCAATTGAAAAATCGTTTATTATGATTCTGCTGCTGGCTTTTTTCTGTATTCCATTTACATTCTTGGGTTGTGCAACAACAGGTACCGCAGGTGATGGCATTGTAATGATAACTGAAACTGGAGACTATTGCCGGGTTACACCAGAAGAAATTGAAATATTAAGTGGGATCGACCAACCATACTATCTACAGGTTGGTGACGTTATCCACGCTGATTTTCGTGTACAGTCTCTTCGACAAAACAGGGTTCCCTGGGATTATAAAATTGAAACCGGTGACAGTATGGAGGTGCGCTTTTTACCAAGTGCCATTGAGCCCGGTGAATATCGCTTGCAGACCGGGGATGTCATTGGTATTTATTTTCTGGATAATTGGCAATTGAATGTAACGCGTACGGTTCGCCCTGATGGAATGGTCAGTGCCCCAGAAATCGGTGATATCAATGCGCGAGGTCTTACTGCTTTGCAACTCCGGGACACGCTCCGGGCTGCCTATGTCCGTACGGGTATAATTCAGGGTGAACCACGAATCACGGTAAACGTCGATTTTGTTAATTTGGACCGCTACAGTGATATGAGCCGTGACGTTGTGGTACGTCCTGATGGTGCTATCAGTCTGCCTGGTCTGGATAATGATGTCCGCATCGCCGGATTGACGGTCACGGATGCCGCAGAAAAAATTAAATTAAGTAGTTTGCAATACTTGAACAATACACCACAAGTTGCTTTGGTCGTTTTTCCCGCGGTAGACACCAACATATTGAGTGATATGAGTGGTTCCATGCAGATTCGACCGGATGGCCGTATAACCATACCTCGTTTAGGCGAGTTTCAGGCAGCAGGATACAGTCTGGAC
>Ga0334884_1002273_pt1 | contig 25076 bp, 17 predicted proteins | sample GraSluR1_MG_7_FD_207215 | JGI IMG/M metagenome (GOLD analysis project Ga0334884, IMG submission 207215) | Sludge microbial communities from methane-producing bioreactor in Wageningen University, Netherlands - Granular Sludge_12_05 R1 | ecosystem: Engineered > Bioreactor > Anaerobic >...
CTCGCAGAGGGGTCAGCAGGAGCTGTGCGAACTCGAGCAGGTTGTGGTGGTGCCGCTCTGAGTGGCTGGCCGCGATGGGGAGCTTGTCGCCGGCCCAGAGCACAGGGCCCACGGTGGGGAGCAGCGCCATGAGTCGCGACCGCAGCTCTTTGTCCTTGACGAACTGCGCGATCACTCGCTCGCTGTAGCCCTGCAACGGGTCGGCGTCGCGCTGCCGGACGTAGCGCTGCTCCATGACCCTCGCCAGAGTACCCTCCGGCGGATTCCCGCCTGCGGCCAGCACGGCGTGCAGGCGCGGGTCAAGGGCGTCTCGGTAGAACTCGGGCCACCGTCGCGCCGCCTCCAGCAGGGCCGCCTCGCGGTGCCACAGCGGGAAGTCCAGGCCCATCGGGTACGCGGGCAGCTCGATGATCTCCCTTGTGTCCTCAAACAGATAGTGGAACACACACGGCGGCGAATCCAGCAGCGTTCCCGCGTGGGTGACGAAGGGGATGGTGGCCTTGTACCCGCCGGTGAGGTTGATGGTGATCCGGTCCCACGCCCGCTCTCCGGCGGCCCTGTGGATCAAGGCAACCAGGTTGGGGACCCCCTCATCGCCGAAGTCCGGCTCGGAGACTCTGAGTCCGCCGACTTCTTCCCGCTGCGCCGAGCGCACGCAGGAGATGCGGCTCCACCCCTGTCGCGAGCCGATCGCATTCCTGACGTACTGCCCGATGACCTGCGCACAGGCTTCGCCCTCGTCGGTATCCGAGGGCACCAGCAGTACGTGCAGCTTCGCCTGAGAGGCCGGGGCGCGGGCCAACAGCAGGTACAGGTAGCTCAACTCCTGGGGTAGCCGGTCCATCTTCTCGCCACTGCCTGGGCGCAGGGCCAGCTCGTCGGCGGGCTCCAGCTTCTCCAGTAGGGTCAGGAAGCTCCGGCGGAGCGCTGCGTTGCCGGGTCTCGCCTCCAGGGCCTCGGCGGCTTCGTTGAGGGAGCGGAGTTCGTCCGTCCGGGCCTCGCCGCCCCGGTTGTTGAGCAGGGATGTACCCACGGTGATGATGACCAGTTCGTCCGACATGCGTCTGTGGCTCCTCCGTCGTCAGTTGTGCTGCCTTCTGGGCTGAGACTGCCCGATCCCGGCGAGGATCTCCCTGACAGATCGCAACGGCTCCTCGTTGCCACTGCGGTCACTCCTGCGCTGCCCGCGCATCTGCCCGAACCACGGCGGAGCATCCTCTTCAGTGCCCTTGGGGTACCCGATCCCTATGGGTCCCGCGTTGGGCCACAGGGCGAGAGCCTCCAGCCTGTGCGCCTGCCACCAGTCCCACATGCAGCAGTCTTCACGGTCCACCGGCGTGCCGTCATCGCTCAGCCCGATGGCCGAGCCGCAGCGCTTGAGGAACTCGGCAACCTGGCTCGTGCCGTCGATGGCGCTGATACCGTCCGCCGTGAGGTTCTCCCACTCCTTGCCATGGTCGACCTGCAGGACCTCCTTCACACGGATCTGGACGGAACCGAACCCCGTGGCCGCGCCGCCCCCCAGGTGATGACCGTGCTCCGCCGAGCCCTCTCGGGGGGCCGCGGAGAAGGTCAGGGTCCAGAGCAGGGCCCCCAGCTCCCACTCTTCCAGGTTGTCGAAGTAGATGCGTCCGGTGAAGGTCTGGTTCGGATTGCAGAGTCTCTCCGTGGCGTTCTGCGTTGTGACGGACTTAGCGACCTGTTCGGGACACAGGTGCGAGAGCGACCCGCGTACAGCCCCTTGGTAGTGCCAGTAGAACTTGCGGCCCCGGAACCGGGCGGCACCGTCTGAGTACCGACCAATGCCTCCATTGGCCCCGACGAGGTAGAACAGGTAGAACTGCGGCTTGGGCTGGCCGCGAGGGGGCAGGACGGTCCAGTCGGTGAGCGCCCCGTTGTCCGCGGGCGGCCCCGCAAGGTGCTCGAAGCTCAGTCGCCCCCGGAAGCCCTGCTCGGAACCTTCCCGCTCCGGGACCCACCCGAACAGCCGCGAGACCGGGTCGAGTTGGCTGAGGGTTGCGGCGGGGGCAAGAAACGGCGTGCGGTCGCGGACCTGACCATAGGTGTGCTTCTCCCGCAGCTTGTACAGCCCCACGGCCCCCAGGTGCTTGACCGTGCCGCCCTGGGGCAGGTAACGCACGAAGACCGAGTCCGCATTGCCCGGCCCGGTGAACTTGCGCTCGTCGAAGCGCTTGCGGCCGCTCTCGTCGACGTCCGCCTCGACCGCCTCGGCATGAGCCTCGTCCGCGGGAATCGTCTGCTTCTTGGGGATCGGTACGAAGACGTGCACGTACTGGGCGTTGGTCGGGTCGCGGCGATCGTGGATATCGCGAGGGATGTAGACGTAGCCGTCGGACCAGGCACTGTGCTGGGCGTCTGTGTACGCGTCCCAGGAGTGGGTGGCATCGCTCATGGCAACGACCCGCTGCGAGGAGTGTTTGCCGTCCAGGCGGAGTTCCGAGAAGCTCGCGGTCTCAGCGGCGACTGTAACACCCACGGAGAACCCGGTGCGGTCCAACTCAGGACCGGAGCCGACCTTCACCCACTTCGTCTTCCCGTCACTTCTTGTGATCTCTTTCCCCAAGACCAGCTTGCGCTGGCTGTCCATCTGAACGCGTACGCTCGTCTCCTGTCGCCGGCTCGCCTCATTGAGCACCGTCTCCGACGTGCCAGTTCCCGGCTCACGGATCTCGCACACAACCTCTCCCGACAGGCTGTTCGTCCGGCGGTGGATCCAGGCGCCTTTGACCTCCAGGGGCTTTCCGTGCCACTTCAGCAGAGCCTCTCTCGGTGAGGGCGCCTGCGGGTCGCGCGCATGGCACCACTTCTCGAACGGGCCGATTGGCAGCTTCAGCATCCGGCACGGCGTGATCGTCTTGTCCCCCAGGTTCAGGATCCCCGGCTCCCGGCTGGTGACCTCGTTGCCGGCCGTCATCCGGAAGCGGTACCTGCCGTCGGGGGGCGCCAGCGGGCCGGTCTCTCCGAGGACTGCGGCCCGGGCGTCCAGGACCGCCTCCATCGCGCTGCGGACCATCCCGCGGAACTCCGAGCCCGGAATGGCAAGGCCGCCATTCACCGTGAAGAAGTCGGACACACGGTGGGTGCCATTGGGGAGCTTGCGCCACCAGGTGCGCTCCGGATCCTGGAGCGAGAGATAGGCCTTGGTGACCACCTCCACCTCGATCCAGCCGCTCAGAAGGCCGGGCGTGTGGCGGTCGTGGGGCACGGGTAGCCACTTCGCGTTGGCCCACCACGGCTTGCTTGCGCCCAGGCTCGTGGGACCGACGAAGTAGTAGGGGTTGATCCAGCCGGTATACGGCTGCGGTGGGGCGTCCTGGTTCCCTCTGTGATCCCTACGCATCTGCATCACCTGCTTTGGCTTGCGCCCCGGTTGCGCCGACACCGGCCGGATGCTGCGGCTCGACGTCCACGGGCGCCACGAACCGACTCAGGAGCACCTCACCGGTCTGTGCATCCTTGTAGTGACGCACCACGATCCCCCGGTATTTGGCGTTGCTCGACAGGGCCGAGAAGAGGTTGTCCAGCCCCGGGGGCATCATCCGGCCGCGGTCATCCCACTCGCCGCTGCCCGCTCTATCGCCCCACACGAGGCAGGTCTGGTCCAGGGCCTCAGTGTCGCCATCGCGTTTCCAGTCCTCAGGTTGGGTCTGCGACACAGGTCCAGCGACTTCCCCTTCATCCCAGATCAGGGTGGCCCGGAGGCATCCTGTGTCCCGATCGTGCCACCAGCGGAACTCCCCGCCGGGCCCGAAGGCGCGGCCCGCCAGGCAGTGCACCCGCAGGCACTCGCCTTCCCGCAGGCAGTCGGTAGGGCGGGAGAACACCAGGCGATGGGGGAACTCGACCACCCAGCATGGCCAGTCGGCACCGGCGATGTACGTCTCCAGCTCACAGTGGCTGAGCCTATACGCTTTCGCCTGCATCGGCGGCTACCTCCTTTTTGCACGCTGCATCCGCCCATGCCTTTGCCTCGGTCCGTACCTTCTCCGCGGAATCGCTCAGCGACTTGAGCCACCCGCTCTCCCTGGATACCCACGAGGGCTTGGTGGCCGGGTCCGGCGGATCGATGACGCCGGCGCACTTGGTGTAGCTGCCGACGCGAGCCGGGGACGGCGTATTCCCCGCAGCGGTCGCTTCGCATGTGTAGTACGTCACCGTCACGCGGCCAAGCCCCAGCCGCCCCTGGCCGGCGCTCTTGCCGTGCCCGACGCGGATGTGCCCGCGGTGGATGTCCTTCAGCAGCAGCGTGACCACACCCACATCGTACTGCGATGGGTCGAGCAGCTCGATGCGTAGCGTCGCCCGGTACTCGTCGTCGGGCCAGACGACAAGGTTGCTGAAGAGCTTGCCGTCCACCGGCGACCTGTGGAACCGGTCCACGGCGTTGTGCATCAGGCCCTTGTGTCGAGCGCCCGACAGGGCCACGTCGTCAACGAAGATCGTGCCGCCCAGAGCCGAATACCCAAAGAGCCGGCTGACGAGACACACGTGCTCGCTCCACTTGCTGCGGGATAGCGCCCCATCCGGCACCGCATCGGCCTTGGGGGGATGGCCGTCCTTCGGCTTGCCCTCTTCCGAGACGTCCCAGGCCAGCCACGGCTCGTCGGGGTGCAGCGTCCGGACCTGCTGCATCAGCCGGTTCCGCAGGGCGCCCCGGAACGTGCTTCCGGGAGCATAGGCGCTCTCGCGCTGGTCCCCGTAGCGGTAGTTGGTGCCATCGTAGTAGCGGCAGCGCTCGCCGCCGCTGTCGGTCGTCCACTCCACCTGGCCCAGCACATCCGGCAGGCTGGGGGGCTCTGCAGCGTCCGCGTCCATCGGCTCCACGGGGAGGGGCTCCTGGATGAACAGGGGCGTCGGGAACCTCAGTTTTGCCTCGAAGACCACCCGCAAGAGCCTGCGCTGCGTGATCCCGCCGCCGGCCGACCGCCACTGCTCCCGCCACCCCTCCGGCAACGGGTCTCCCTCGTAGCCCTCCTCATCCCAGGCTCTGGACCAGTCGAAGGCCCTGCTGCTCTCCAAGGTGAGCTTGACGCGCCCCCGACCCGCCGCGCTCTTGCCGCCGACACGGACGGCTCCATCCTCCAGGTGCTCGATCACCCGCAGAAGCAGGGCCATGGCGAGCTTCTGCGTCGGGTTCGCTTCGTCATCCACGTCGAGACGCAGGTAGAAGCCGTAGGCGGTGCCCTTCACGGCGTGCTCCTCGGAGTACAGACGGTGTTCCGACACGGCGCCGGTCGTCGGGTCGAGAGCCGTGTGCGCCTGGACGAACACCGCCTCATCTCCCGTGACCGGCGCATCGAAGACCCAGAGGTTGCTCTCCCTCTGAGCGGCGGCGCCTTGTCCGGGCTCTTTGCCGAACAGGTACTGGTAGGCGCTGTCGTCCTTACCGGCCGGGGTCTCACGTGCCGCAACATCGCCCAGGATGCCCGCCAGTGACGTACCGGGCAACACCCCCTGATCGTCGTGGTCGCGAGCAATGGCCGCATCGACGGTGTCGTTCCCCTCACCGTTGCCCAGGTGGATCGGGGTCTCGGCGACGAGAGTTCCCTTCAGACGGTAGCTGATCACCCGGCAGCACCTCCTGCGGCGGCGATGACGGAGTCTAGGAATGCCAGCAGCAGGCCGCGTTTGGCCTCGAACGCAGACGCCATCGGAGGGCCTCCGCCCGATGAACCGCCGGGGTCGAGCGTCTCCATCACCCTCCTGTCGGATTCGGCGGAAGAGAAACCGCCCGCCAGAGCCTCTGCGGCCGCTTTGGTGCCCTTCTCAGCCCAGGCCGAATCCGGGCGCTGCGTCTCGTGTTCCACGAAGTCACGCCATCGGTTCGTGTCGGCGCAGCGCGCGATCAGGTCTCGCAGCCGTCGAATCTGGCCGGGCTTGTGCTTGCCAAACGCCACAAAGGCCTTCTGGAAGGCGGCGCGCCTGTTGTGAGCAACCTCGTCATCGCCGGGCCCATCAAACAGGTCGGCGAATTCCGGGACCTTCACCGGGTCCTCGAGGGCCCTGGCGAAGACGTCGGACAGTTGGCCCTCGACCTTCCTGGCGCTGAGCCACCGCTCAAGGGTCGCCGTCATTGGTCTCCTCCTTCGAGGCGGCGCTTCAGGTGAAAGTCCCAGTTGAGCATGACCTGCCCGAAGCCCTCCGGCCGACGTCCGCCGATACCCTCGCGGAACAGGCGACGCAGAGCACCTCGCACCTTCTCCGCGTCTTGCTCGCCAACGCCCTGAAGCTCGTAGAGAAACGCCGAGCCGGTGGCAATCGCTGACTCGGGAGCGAGGGGCAGACCCCAGGCGCCGGACTCCCCCATGGCCGGCTCATGCGCCGAGTAGTGCCGGAGTAGTCTGGCCCGCACCGCCTCAATGCCCAGTTGGGCGGTCAGCCAATCGCCGGAAAGCACGCTGCCGGTTCTCCCCCATTGGTCCCAGACCAGTGCCGGGGACAGCAGTGTCAGCCAGACCAAACTCCCATTGCCGTCGACATGGACCTCATCTCCGGGATTGAGGTGATCCTCGTCCCAGGAGGAGGCACTGGCGGTGATCTCCACCGGTTGCTGGGCGCCGCGGCTTCCCTTGAGGTAGAGCGAACCGCGCCCCGCGACCTCTTCCATAAGGTGTTCCAGGAGTTGGACGGAGCGCGGGTTGGTGCACTCCACCCGCGTGCGGAACCTCTGCCCTGCCTCCAGGACCTGCGTGGCCCAGAAGGCCCCGTTGTCGCCGCCGGGAGCACGCGGGGTGTTGTGCCCACGCCACGCCATCCGGGGCGCGACGCACTCATGCTTCGGGCCAACACAGGGCATGCCTACTCGCACCCACTCCCCGCCGCTATCCGGCAGGCCGTCGAGCAGCACATCGACGATCTCCGACGGGTCGGTCCCCCACTCGTCTCGCCCTAGCCCGGATTATTCATCACACGCCGTGTTGCCCCGCCGGGCGGCGCGCGACGCGTGCGGCGGGGCGCCGGCACGGGCTGAGGCGGGCCCCGGAGGCCCACGGAGGGGCCCCGGAGCGCCCCGCGAGGCGGGTATCGGCCCGCTTGGTGCCGGGACGACCGGCGTGGAGTCGCAGTGCCGCCCGGGTCAGGGCCGGCGGCCTGTGTTCAGGGGGTGGGATGGGGTCAGGTCATGGCACTGGATCCCTCCGGTATGCGCTTCAGCAGGAGCGGCCACAGGTCCTGCACGGGGCAGGCCGAGGCGAAGTGTAGACAGACGCGGCGCGTGGACTGGGTGACGCGGACGGCCAGCTTCAGGAGGTGCCGCTGTATGGTGCCCACCTGTGCGTCCTGTAGCCGGGTGCCGCGCAGGCATCTGCGGATGTGGCTGATGAGCCAGAAGGCGGCCGCGTGCAGGAAGACGCGGAACTGGTTGGCCATGAAGCGATGGCAGCTTGTGCGATCGGCTTTGAGGCCGTTCTTGAGTTCCTTGATGCGGTTCTCCATGTCGCCGCGCATGGCGTACTCGTCGTAGAGCCCGGTGGGCTTGGGTTCGGTGAAGCTGGTCACCACGAACCTGGGGTCTGACCCGTCGGCCGCGAACTCTGCTCTCACCACCACTCGACGTTCTGTCTTCCAGGTGCCGGCGGCATACTTGAACTCGCCCATGACCCGCGCCTCTTTCGCCTTGGCCTCGAACTCGGCCTTGGCCTGCTGCACGAAGGGCTCCGCGTGCCGCTCCAGGGCCTTGTTCTTGGCGATCGCGACGATGTAGTCCACGCGGTTCTCGGGGTCCTCGCACCAGTCGAGTAGCTCGGGCTTGCAGAAGCCCGCGTCGGCGCGGAAGACGATGGCGACGTGGGGCCACTGAGCGCGGAGGCGCTCCACCAGGCGTCTGAGCACTGCCAAGGCGCCGCCGTCCCCGGTGGGAGCGCCCGGCCGAAGCATCGCGACCAGTAACTCGTGGGGGCCGCCATCCACCTGGGCGGTAACGATCAGCGGACAGTAGCAGTGCTCCTTGTAGTAGCCGTTGAAGCCCGCCAAGCGCTGCTGCCCATGGGTGGGATCATCGGTGGCGTCGAAGTCCAGGACGATCCGCTCGGGCTCTGCGTGGCGGTACTGTCCGAGAAACAGGGCCACGAAAGACTCGCCTATCTGCCACAGGTCGCGACGGCTGACCGAGTTCTCCAGGCGCGACAGCGTGGGTTGTGACGCCAGGTCCTCCCCGGTCTCTGGCAGGCGCCCCACCGCCAGCTTAAACATCGGGTCGCGGCGCAAGTCGTCGGCGTCATTGCAGTCTTCGTAGCCGTTGCCGATCTGGTATACTCGCTGACGCAGCATCTCAATGAGTTCGTGGGTGATCCTCAGCGGGTTTCTGCGATCGCGGATCAGGGAGGTCAGTCGGGCCGTCAGGCCCAGAGCCTTGTCGGCCTGGGCCAGCAGCTTGACCCCGCCGTCGCTGCTGAGACGGCCGCCGTCGAAGGCGGCCTGGATTTCGCGCCCCTGGAGGCGCCCGAGGGTCAGTTGGGGGCTGGAGGGTGTCTGCATTTCCGGGGAGGCTCCTGGTCACTATTTGTGCTTGGCTGCCAACTAGTTTCCAGGCCTCCCCGGTATTTCCTCTCTGCCAAGATGTGAATCGAGCGAATCTTCATAGGACAGAATAGGAATTATCTATGAAGACATCCCTCGGTCTATATTCGTAATCCGCCCGCGCACTGCTGAATCGCCTGAACCGCCAGAAACCCCTGGGCCCCAGGGCTTCCTGCCGGTTCGAGCGCCCGTGTGGTGCATGATCCGGGCTAGGCTATCTTCGAGACCGAAAGGGTATCGATGCCCAGCCTATCTCTGTGCTGGATGCCTCCCACCTCGAGAACGTGCAGGTTTTGATCGTGCCCCAGAGCCACACGCCGGCGGCCTTCACGCCTGAGATGGCCTCGGTGGCCCGGGAGTTTCTGCACAGCGGCGGAGGTCTGATTGCCCTGCACGATGCCGTAGGCTTCCGCGGACTGCCGGTGCTCGCTGAGGAGGTCTGTGCTGGTGGCACCTCCCATGCCCGCGGTACGGGCTGGGTTCTGAAGGCAGACCACCCGCTTGCGGCGGGCCTCCCGCGTGACAGGCCCCTGACCCAGAGCTACTACGACCACGTGACTTTGACGCCCGGACCGAAGGGCACCGTGGTTGCGGCGGGCGCCGGCAACGATGCCCCTATGGCCGTCTGTGGCCACAGTGGCGCGGGACGCTACGTCGCCTGGGGGCTGGCCATCGGGATCAGCAAGGAGGATGACAGCGATGTTCCCCCCACGGAGGACGAGGGCGTCTTCCTGGTGAATGCCGTGAAATGGTGCGCCGGGGAGGATCAGTAGTCCAACCGCATGGTTTGGGGTGGTCCAACGGCCAGTTCTGGCGCCATCGCGCTGTCTGTCGCCGGACCTCGACCCCCTGCAGGAAGGTGACTGCGTTGTGACCCCATCAACATCACCGCCTACTCGCCTGGCGCTGATCGGTACCGGCGGCCGTGGGCAGATCTACGTGGATGTGCTTAGGCGCATGGATCCGCCGCGGGCCGTCTGGGCCGCGATGTGCGATCGCGACCCGGACGCTCTCGACGCGTTTTGCCGGCGCAATGGGCTCGGCGACGTGCCCCGCCTCGGCAGCGTGGACGGCATCCTCGGCCGCGACGACATCGACGCCGTGCTCATCTGCACCCCGGACTACGCTCACCGCGAGCCCGCTGAGGCGTGCTTCTCCGCCGGGCTCCACTGCCTGGTCGAGAAGCCCGTGGCGACCAACGCCGGGGACGTGCGCGCCATCTGCCGGGCCGCCCGCAGCTCGGGCAGGCTACTGCACCTGGGCTTCGTGTTCCGCTACGACCCCTGCGCGCTGAAGCTGCGCGAACTCGTCACCGGCGGCGCGATCGGGCGGGTGATCGCCTGCGTCGTCCACGAGGCGATCGGCTGGTTCCACGGCTCCACATACATGCGCCGCTGGAATCGCTTCCGCGCCAAGAGCGGCGACATGCTGTTGCACAAGGGCTGCCACACCTTCGATCTCCTCAACTTCATCACCGGGGCCTATCCCGTGCGTGTGGCGGCCTTTGGGGGGACCGAGGTCTTCCGGCCCCGGCCCGAGGCGGCGGAGCGGTGCAGCGACTGCGCCGTGGCCGAGGGCTGCATGTACTACACCGACCAGGGCCCTGAGTACCGCGACCGCTTCACCCGCACCGCCGGGCCGCAGGTGCTACCCGAAGACCTGTGCGTCTACAACGTGGATAAGGATACCACCGACACCGTCGGCCTCACCGCGGAGTACACCAACGGGATGAGGCTCTCGTACACCATGAGCATGGTCTCCCCACAGGGGCAGCGTCGGCTGACCTTCATCGGCACCCGCGGCGAGATCCGCTGCGACATGGAGAGCTACCGCATCGAGTACCTGCCCCTGCCCGACAGGCCCACTGAGGCGATCGATGTGGATGTGCCGGAGGGCTCCGGCCATCAGCACCATGACCTGTGCCTGACCCACGACTTCCTGGACCGCATCCAGAGCGGTGCAGCGGCGGATCAGGGCGTCGAGGATGCCTACATGAGCGGCGCCGTGGCCTTCGCCGCCCTCGAGAGCATGGAGCGGGGGCAGGTCGTGGCGATCCCCGCGTTGTGACGAACCAAGTGAATGGGGCCCCCGGCCGCGCCATCGGGCGAGGTCCGGCCGAAAAGCCTACATCCGCCCGAGTGCGTGGTTTCGAGGGCGTCCGCTCCCGAAGGGAGCAGCTCGAGGAATCGCCCGGCGTTCAACGAGATCCTTCGCTATCCCGCTACGCGGGATTGACGCTCAGGATGACACTGCGCAAGCCGAACGGTCTGTTAGGCCGCGCTTCAAGACAATCACAGCCGGCAGTGGGCCACCGCCCGCCCAAGGTGCATCCCGCGGTGCACCGATGCCGGCCGCACAGGAGTTGACCGCATGCACTTACCCACCATGCCGGCGCCGTTTGCTGTGGCGCTGGCCCTCGTCATCCCTGTCGGCGTCCCCGACGCCGCAGCAGAAGGCCTCAGACCCTTCACGCTCTGGCAACTGAAGGAACAGACCCCGAGTCAGATGATGTCGTACGTGATCCGCACCGATGCAGGACGAGTCATCGTGATCGACGGCGGTACCGCCGGGGACGCCAAGCACCTGGCGGAGGTCATTGCCGGGTTGGGCAACCACGTGTCGCTCTGGTTCCTCACCCATCCCCACAGCGACCACACGGATGCGCTGGTCACGATACTGCGGGACCCCGGGGAGCTGCGGATCGATACCATCTACGCTTCCATGCCCACGGCCGAGTGGATGCAGGAGCATGGCTCCGCCGCCGAGCTGGCCGTGTACCAGCGCACCTGCGCTGTATTCGCGGAGACCGGCCGGACGCTCACGGAACTGGAGCTGGGGCAGGAGATCACGATTGACGGCCTGCTGATCGAGGTGCTGGGGATCAAGAACCCGGAGATCACCGCAAATCCGGTGAACAACCAGAGCATCATCCTCAAGCTCTCCGGTCAGGGACGCACGGTGCTGTTCACCGGCGATATCGGTGTGGAGGCGGGGCGCAAGGCTCTCGCCGGCCCCTACGCGGACAGGCTCCGTGCCGACTACGTTCAGATGGCCCACCACGGGCAGAACGGGGCCGATGAGGCCTTCTACCGGCATGTGGGGGCGACACAGTGCCTGTGGCCGACGCCGCTGTGGCTGTGGGAGAACGACAACGGCGGCGGGAAGGGCTCCGGGCCGTGGCGGACGCTGGAGGTCCGGGCCTGGATGGACAAGCTGCCGATCCGGCGGCACTATGTGAGTTGTCTGGGTCCGGAACTCATTGAGTAGGCGTGTGGGGCATCTGCCGGCGGACCCCGTGGAATCGGCGCCCCCCTGCCTCCGCGGGGCCCTCCGGTTCATCTGCCCTCAGCAGCGGAGAGTCTTGCCTCGATCTGCAGTCCCCGCGAGACGGTGTCCACCCCGACGCTGAACCAGGCCCGGCCGTCCCAGTCGGGCGGCGCATACTGCGCCAGGTCTAGCGTCAGCCGGTCGGTGGCCTTCTCCACAAGGGTACGACTCCAGGCGTGACACTCATCGGGGGGAGCCGCCTTGCCCCAGTTCGGGGCCACCACCGGTCGCGCGGCATTGAGCGCCCCCAGGCCGAGCGCCACGCGTTTGGTGTAGCCGCCCGCCGTGTGGTAGTCGATCATCAAGCCGGCGAAGGAGTCCAGGTAGCGGTCGCCCAGCTCATTGCCGTCCCCCACGAACTCGGCGAAGGTGTTGCTCATCTCTACCGCGATCGCTCCGGCGTCCCGGACCTCGATGCCGCAGAAGCCATACCCCCACGGGCTCTCGGCGTCATCCCGCAGACCACAACGGAGCCGCAGCGTCTCCGGGTCCAGCTCGGCAAGCTGCACTCCGCCCCGGTGGTCGAAGGTATCCGTCCCGGCACGCAACACCCGCAGGCCGTTGACCGTCCGATTCACTTCCGAGACCTTGACCGCCGGCATCCCGGCCGCAGCGTCACCGGGTAGCAGCGGCGCCCGCCACGAGCCCGGAAGGACCTCCACGCGCCCGGCGACGTCGCCCTCGGGGGCGCCCGCGATGTCGAACGCCAGGTCGTATAGCCCGGGCCGGGCGGAGCCGGGCACCGGAAGCTCGAATCGTGCGACGCCGTCTCCCAGGTGCTTCGATGTCGCACCGGCGATCTGAATGCCCCCCTGCAGCACGCGTAGCAGGGCGTCGTCGTCCGGCGAGCGGTCCTCGGTCCGGAAGGAGACGTCTACCGGGAGCACCTCGCCGGCACGCACGCTTTGCGGGGAGCGCAGGGCCACATCGTGCACCTGTGGAACCCGCTCGCGGCGTGAGTAGCCGATGCTGACCAGGTGACGCCCCTGCGGTACCGCCACGCGAGCCACCCAGGCCCCTCCGGCAAGCTCGTGCGTCCAGCTCACCTTAGTGCCGTCAATCGCCAGCTCGCTCACGCTGTGATGCCGCGGTATGGGGATGGCGATCTCGGCCCTGTCGGCATCGCTGCTGCAGGTGAACTGCAGCCGATCCGCGTCCGGTCGGCTTGCGGCCCCCACACGGACCCCTCGCATCTCGGGAAGCCAGAAGTTGGTCCTGCGGCCATTGAGTGACCAGAGCAGAGCCGGGGCCTGGGTCACCATCAGCATCCGCAAGCGCCGGGGACGGGCCACGAGACGGTGCCCGCAGCGCTGGGGAAGACTGTCACCGGCCATCAGGAACCGGCCCGCAACCACGGTCTCATCGGCCCAGTTGCACTCCTGGTAAGCAATGCGCTGGTCGGTCTCCGTCAGACGCCCCTGGTGCTCGCGGTAGTCCTTGAGGTCGAACAGCCAGGCGGTGTAGGGCTCGCCGGGGAGCAGTCCCATGGCGGCTGCGGAGAAGGAAATGTCCGTCTCGCGCGGTGTGTCGTCGTGGCCGATGAAGCAGATGCAGGCCGCCGCTCCCTGACGCAGGGGGTAGGCCTCCACCGGTGTCGATGGGTCTGTCTGCCAGTCCGGCCGGAGGTCCGCGTCCATGACCTCCATCCGGCGGGTCTCGATGGCGGCATTGACGAAGGGCAACTGGGCCAGGCTCCCGTACCACGGTAGCAGACCGAGGCCCACACAGTAGTTGGTGTACGAGGGCTCCGTGTCCGGCCGTGAGTACAGAAGCGAGACCACGCGCTCGGGATCGCGCTTCTGGAACACCTTCAGCGGGTACATCTCATCGGCCGGGCGGCGCCAGTCCTCGTTTTGTACCTCAGCGGGCATGTACTCTGCAAAGGAGATGTCGCCCTGCGGGATGACGCGGTTGTTGAAGAACGTCGCCGTCTGGGGGGTGTGGGCACGCGCGGCGGAAAGCACTCCCTCGTGCAGGCGCTGCCAGTCATAGTCCTGATCCACGCGGAGGTGCTCCCAGTCGATGATCTGCACGCCCGTGCCGTCGTTGTCCAGGTACTGGAGGTCCTCTGAGTACGTGCGCACGAGGTTGTGATACCAGTCCAGCCTTTCCTGCAGGCAGCCGGGGGCCGCCAGACAGCGGAGGAAGCTCATGGCCATCGGGTAGGCGTTGCGCAACTCTCCGGCCTTGTCGCGGGCGATGAACCACTCCGGGTGCCGGCGTACGATCGGGCTTTTCTCCGAGGCCGTCCAGGCCCAGGTGTAAAGGCCGGCCCTGACCCTCGGCGAAGCTTCCTGTGACCGGCGCACCAGCTCGGCAACGCGCTCGGCCCTTTGGGTCAGCTCGCCGTCGGCCCCTCGCGCCAGAGGGTCGCCCCAGAGCGAGAAGGGGCTGTCGAGGCGTACGAGCACTCCGTCCTCGGTCAGGGCCACGGCGCGGGCGACCGTGTCCGGTACGGGCATTTTGATATCGCGCAGCCACGTGGGGCGCGGGCCGACGCGGTCGTACATCGCCGCCACCTCGTGCCGCTCACGGTAGTCGTCGTAGAAGCTCAGACGCCCACCCCGGCCGAGGGTGTAGTCCACTTCCGCCGAAGCGGCCTCTTCTGGCGCGAGGTGTAGGGTGCACACCCCCATCTCCCACCCCGCCGGCGTGTGGTACAGGTTCAGGAGGTCCTCCGTCCAGATGGAGTTCCACGGCAGAACGTACTGACCGTTGACGCGGTAGCGGTATGTGGCCAGATTGCAGCCCAGAGCGTCGTTGATCGCCAGGACCCAGCTCGGGCGGCCGTTCGTGATCCCTGTGGTCCACGGCAGCTTGTGGGCATCGGTGAGGGTGCGCTCGCGAACGGACTTGGCGGGCACCAGCGGGCCCAGGTAGCTGCCGCCGGTGTAGACGGCCTGCTCGCGGTAGGCGGGAGCCAGAACCGTGCGCAGAGCATAGGTGAGGAACAGGTCCGGGCGGTCGGTCTCGTTCGTGAAGGTGATGGTCTGGGCGAGGATCCCGTTCCGAGGGTCGAGCCGGTAGGTCTTCTCGATGACGATCCCTTGAAGCCGCGGGTTGGTGCACTCCACCGTCAGTCCCCGGCGCGCCCGCCGCACGACCCGCCGGACGCAGTCGCCATAGCCGTCGGCGGCGACGGCGTCGCTACGCGTCTCAAGCTTGTACATCTCAACGACGCGGTCCGCCAGTCGGCCCGCACCCGAAGGCCGCCACAGGCCCCCGATCGTGCCGGTGGCCTTGTGGATGGCGACGCGGAGCCCCCTCGCCGGAAGGTACCAGTAGGCGTCATCTTCGTCGCCATCGGCGGAGGTGGCGGGTAGGGCAGGGCCGGGGTCGTAGGGCTTCGCAGGGGGCTCGGAGGTTGGGAAACGGTAGTCCGAGTCTACGGGCTCGTGGCGTAGGCCGGCCACCTGGACCGTGGCATAGGAGGCGCTGACGGCCGTGCGGCCCTTCTCCAGCGGCCGTGGATCCACGAGGTCCACGTGGCGCTCGCCGTCGACCTCCACCGTCACACGATCGCCCTGGAACACACAGCGCAGCGTGTACCAGCGGTTCAGCTCGATGGGCGGCAGCGGGAGGTCCCGGGTGACTTCCATGTCCCGCTGACCTGCCGTGACGCGGGTGAAGATCAGCCTGCTCTGGTTGCCGCGCACTTCGGCAACGTAGTACGAGCCGGCGTCGGCGGACACCTTCGGCCTGAGCCCAAAGCAGGCGTAGGGGCTGGAGGCCTCGGTGAACCTGCCCTTCAGCTCCACGGCGAAGTGGGTGCACTCCCTGTCGCCCACCACGGCGCCATCGGCCCCGGCTGCGAACACGGTGACGCTCTGACCCGGCGCCGGCCCCTCGGCCTCCGGGGCCGCATGCCAGGCCGTCGGGCCGTACAGGACTCTCCACTCGTCCACGCGGTCGCTGTCGTCCGGAGTACCGGGCGGCGCGGTCTGGATGTCGGGCCCCTCGATTCTCACGTGGGCAAAGGCCGCCGCCAGGCCGATGCGGCCGCTTGTCGGAAGCCCCTTGCTGTCGGCCCGGAGCAGATCCTGCCCGTCGAGGGAGATCACCAGGCTGCGCCCCTCGAAGCGGTAGCCCAGGCGATGCGAGCCGGCGGGCAGCGGCCCTACGCGCGCCGCACCCTCCGGGACCGCAACGAAGCGCCCCTCGTGCTTGCGTACCAGGCAGATGCGTCTTTGCTCCGGCTCGAGCACCGCGGCGGCGTAGGTCTGCTCGTCTCCGGCAGAGCGGAAGCGCAGCTCCAGCCGCGCCCACGGCCCGTAGTTCTGCTGGAACTCAAGGCCGATCTCGCCGCTTTGCTCGCAGACGGCCTCGGTGGCGATGATGGAGCCCTCACCTCGCCGGTCGAAGGTCACTGCGCGCCCGGCGACCTGCCAACCGCTGGAGAGGGATGTGGAGCGCCATGCGGTGGAGGAGTGTGCAGTGCCGACTGCGCTCCCGAGGGTCAGGCCCACGAGGGCCACTACGACGGTCGCGTTCCGAGCCATCATGGCGTGCTCCCTGCGTCGGTGTTGGGTAATCCCCAGAGGCCCGGCTGTGGAGCGACGTTCGCGCCGGACGCGGCGCCTGCCCTCGGCGCTCAGGGCGCCGCCAGCCATCGCTCATCGAAGACGGCTACGTCCAGATCGCTGGTCATCGGCTTGACGTCACGATAGTGACTGATGGCAAGCAGGATACGGCCGTCGTCGAGCTGGATCACGCCGTGGTTGCTGAGTTGGTTGCCGCCTGTCTCAGTGGCGATGGTCTTCGCCTCGCCCCACGTGCGACCACCGTCCTGCGAAACCGCCGCCACCAGCGGGTGACGCGGTTGCTGGGTGGTGGAGGAGACGTTGTTCCAGACTACCAGCAGACTGCCGCTGTGCAATCTGAGCATGCGCGCCATCGATTCCGGGGCCGGAAGTGGCGAGGGCTCCGAGGGACTCCACGTCTCGCCCGCGTCCTGCGAGACCGTCTGGTACAGGAAGCCACCTTTGGTCCGGAACAGGCAGTAGAGCCGGTCGGGGGCGGTCTCCACTATCTGCAGCTCCATGACCCCGCGTTCGGTCTGTGTGGTGATCTCGGTGCTCGAGGTCCAGCTATGGCCACCGTCGTCGGACAGCAGGCAGGCGCCCGTGTAGTGCTGGGAGGTCCAATCCTGTTTCACCATGTCCGAGCGCTCTGGGTCCAGGAACGTGAAGGCGGCGATGATCCGGCCGCTCCAGAGCTGGGTGAGACAGTCGACGCTGCCGTACCAGCCACCCCCGGGGAGGCTCTTGCCGCCGGTGAACCCCTGATGGGGTATCTCCGCTCCGTGGTCGAAGGTCCGCCCGCCGTCCGGTGACCTGCGGAGGAAGACGTGGGTGCGCGTGCAAAAGTAGTTGCTTCCGGCGGTCGCGACACGGCGCTCTTCGTCGACCTGGATCTCGTGTCGTGCTTGCTGGACGAACATGAGAGTGGTCGGACTCTCCCGCAGGCGCAGCAGGAACCCGCCCAGCGGTCCCGCGGGGTAGTCGGCCAGGTACACCTGAGGGTCCGACCACGTGAGGCCTCGGTCACGGGTGACGGAGTACAGCGTCACGCCATTTGCGGAGCACTCGTCGAAGTCGTACGCGCTCCACGTCATGAGTACGTCGCCGCCGGGGAACTGGTGGAATGCGGGGCCCTGGTGGTAGTCAGCCCCGACACCTCCGCGGATGAACTGGTGGTACTCCATGCCGCCGGGAGTGTAGGTCAGTTTCGGGATGCGGGCGATCTTCATGACAGTTGTCCTCCGGTCCTCCGGTGGTCTGGTTGACACCGGGCTGCGGCGCCCTGTAACCTTGCACAGCTTCCGGGCTTGCTCGGGCGACGGCGCCCGATGCTCCCCGGGCGACGGTCCTGCCCCAACCCTACACGGAGTGTGCTCCGGCCTATGTCTTCGCACCTGCCCGTCGTACTCCTCCTCGTCGTGGCTCTCTTGCCCGCAATCGTTGTCGCCGCCGATGCTCCCATCCTGACGGGCCTCAAGCTCCACTCCGCCGAGGCTCCGGGCGGCGAGTTGAGCAACCCCGAGTACGCCCTGGACGGTGACCCGGACACAGAGTTGCGTTTCGCGTGGCCCAATGGGGGCGTCGACCTGGTCATCGATCTCGGTGGCCCCACGCTGGTTGAGGGCTGCGAGGTCACCAACGGCCACGATGAGCGACTGGTGTGGCTGCTCGAGGTGTCCATCGGCCCGGACCCGGAGCACCTGCGCCCGCTGCTGGGCCGCGCCATCAACCTCGCCATGTGGCGCCCCGCCGACACCACGCGGGTGCAGTTGCCTCCTGCCGTGGGACGCTATGTGAAGGTCAGCCTGGGGGCCGCCTCCAGCAGTCACGGAGCCGTCTCGGAGGTCCGGCTCCTGGGTCGCCCCAACCGCCCGGAGCGCCATCTCATGTGCTGGTCCTCCGACCTGCAGCGGGACTTCCTGGACAAGCTGGACTACCTCGACCGCGACCTGGGGGTCACGGACCTGTGGCTGGACTACGTGGAGACCGCGTTTCCGCAGACCAACCACAACTCCGGCTTCGCTGAATGGGAGGAGGGTGGGGCCCTGGAGCAGTTCCGGCAGCGGGGCATCCGCTACTGGCTGGCCGAGCACGAGGCCTTCGCCCAGCAGGTCAACCAACCGGCGGACCTGCACAACGATCGGGCCTGGCAGACCACCCTGCGCCAGATGCGGGTGATCTATGCGGAGGCCAAACGCCTCGGGTTCCGAGGCATCGTGTACGACGCCGAGGACTACGGTGGGGTGACTGCCGAGACCACGGCGCGCTATCAGGATGTGGCCGACGCCGTGGACGCCTGGTGCTTCGCCGACGAGTTCGGCTTCTCCGGACAGTACTACCAAAGAGGGCTGCAGGTGGGCCGGGTGATCGCCGAGGTGTTCGGCGGTCCGCTGCTGCAGGTCTACGAGGCCCGCATGTATGCCGGCAAGCCTGACTGCCGCGCGGGTAACTACTGGTGGCTGCGGGGCATCCACGACGCCGGAGTGGAGATCTGGATCGCGACGGAGAAGACCTACGGAGCGGGGGAGGGCGAGTTGAGCGCGCCCGAAGTGCTCCCGCACCTGTCGCGTTGGTTCGTGCGCCTGCCGGAGTTTGTCCCGAAGGTCCAGGAGGCCTTCCCCTTCGCCACCCGCATCCTGCCCGGCTTCCACCCGTGGAACGCGCGCACTCGGCGCCCCAACTACCTGCCGCGCTATCTGGACCAACAGCTCTCACAGGCCGCCGATTGCGCGCCTGGCTACTGGATCTACACAGAGGGCACAACCCACGCCGGCGACCCTCGGGACGTGTTGGACCCGGAGCTATGCACCGAGCTGGAGGTCACTGCCGAGGAGTACCTGGATGTCTTCCGCAGGCACCCCACCGCGCGAAGCGGGGGGTAGCTTCTGTGGTCGCGTAGGTCGGGACGACCGCCGTCGTCCGTTACCCTGCGCGTGGCCGCGGTCTCGCGGCCACCGACGCGAAAGGGAGATTGCCATGGATAGCCCACTGTCGCCCGAGATGCTGGAGAAGATGGATGCCTACTGGCGCGCCGCCAATTACCTGTCGGTGGGACAGATCTACCTGTACAAAAACCCTCTGCTGCGCGAGCCGCTGGACATCTCCCACGTCAAGCCCCGCCTCCTGGGCCATTGGGGCACCACCCCGGGGCTGAACTTCATCTACGTCCACCTCAATCGCATCATCTGCGAGCGCCACGTGAACGTGCTGTATGTCACCGGCCCCGGCCACGGCGGACCGGGCCTGGTTGCCAATACCTACCTGGAGGGCACCTACTCGGAAGTCTATCCGGACGTCTCCCGTGACGAAGCGGGGATGAAGCGGCTGTTCAAGCAGTTCTCCTTCCCCGGTGGCATCCCGTCGCACGTTGCGCCGGAGACCCCCGGCTCGATCCATGAAGGTGGGGAGCTGGGCTACTCGATCTCCCACGCCTACGGCGCGGCCTTCGACAACCCCGACCTCATCGTTGCCTGCGTGGTGGGAGATGGGGAGGCGGAGACCGGCCCGCTGGCCACGTCGTGGCACTCCAACAAGTTCCTCAACCCCATCACCGATGGTGCGGTACTCCCCATCCTGCACCTGAACGGCTACAAGATCGCCAACCCCACCGTGCTCGCACGCATCCCGCGGGATGAGCTGGAGAGCCTCCTGGTCGGCTACGGTTACCGGCCGTACTTCGTGGAGGGGGAGGAGCCCATGGCCATGCACCAGGCCATGGCGGCGACGCTGGACACGGTGTTTTCGGAGATCGCCGAGATCCAGGCTGATGCCCGGGCCTCGGGCATTGCCCGGCGCCCGAAGTGGCCGCTGATCGTTCTGCGGACCCCGAAGGGCTGGACGGGACCGAAAGAGGTGGACGGCCAGAAGACAGAGGGCTACTGGCGCTCTCACCAGGTGCCGGTTTCTGACGTGGCCCACCGGCCCGAGCACGTGGCTGTCCTGGAGCAGTGGATGCGCAGCTATCGTCCGGAGGAGCTGTTCGACGAGCAGGGCGCCCTGCGGCCCGAGCTGGCGGCCCTGTCGCCCGTCGGCACGCGGCGGATGGGGGCCAATCCCCACGCCAACGGGGGCCTGCTCCTGCGCGGCCTGAAGCTGCCCGACTTCCGCGACTATGCCGTGGAGGTGCCGTCACCCGGCGAGACCACGGCCGAGGCCACTCGGGCCCTGGGGGCGTTCCTGCGGGACACGCTGTCGCTGAACCAGGAAGCACGCAACTTCCGGGTCATGGGGCCGGACGAGACCGAATCCAACCGCCTCGGCGCCGTGCTGGAGGCCACCGCACGCACCTGGGTGGCCGAGATGGAGGCGTTCGACGAGCACCTGGCCCCCGACGGCCGGGTGATGGAGATTCTCAGCGAGCACACCGTCCAGGGGTGGCTGGAGGGCTACCTGCTCACCGGCCGACACGGGTTTTTCTCCTGCTACGAGGCTTTCATCCACATCGTGGACTCCATGTTCAACCAGCACGCTAAGTGGCTGAAGGTCACAAGCCACATCCCCTGGCGGGCGCCGATTGCCTCGCTCAACTACCTGCTCACCTCACACGTGTGGCGTCAGGACCACAACGGCTTCTCGCACCAAGACCCGGGATTCATCGACGTGGTGCTCAACAAGAAGGCCGATACCGTCCGGGTGTACCTGCCACCCGATGCCAATACGCTCCTTTCGGTGGCCGACCATTGCCTGCGCAGCCGCAACTACGTGAACGTGATCGTGGCGGGCAAGCAGCCCGCTGTGCAGTGGCTGGACATGGACGCGGCCATCAAACATTGCACCGCCGGCCTGGGCATCTGGGAATGGGCCAGCAATGACGACGACGGCGATCCGGATGTGGTCATGGCCTGCGCCGGCGACATCCCGACCATGGAGACCCTGGCCGCCGTCAAGCTCCTGCGCGAGCACTGCCCGCAGCTCAAGGTGCGGGTGATCAACGTCGTGAACCTGATGACCCTCCAGCCACGGGAGGAGCACCCCCACGGGCTCTCGGACCGGGACTTCGATGCCCTGTTCACCACGGACAAGCCGATCATCTTCGCCTACCACGGCTATCCCTGGTTGATTCACCGGCTGACCTACCGGCGCACCAACCACGCTCAGCTCCACGTGCGCGGCTACAAGGAAGAGGGGACAACCACCACCCCCTTCGACATGTGCGTCCTGAACGATCTGGACCGCTTCCATCTCGTAGGAGACGTGATCGACCGCGTCCCGGGCCTGGGCTCGAGAGCGGCCTACCTCAAGCAGTGGCTGCGCGACAAGCTGGTGGACCACAAGCAGTACATCCGGGAGCACGGGGAAGACATGCCGGAGATCAGGGACTGGCGGTGGGAGGGGGAGTGAGGAAAGATGGAAGGGGTGATCGGCGATGGCGCGCATCACCTCTTCCTGCCCCATCGGGCCTCTCGGTGTCGTGCAGCCGGGCGTGGGGGGGGCAGCCAGGGCAGAGCCCGCCTACCGGTCGCACGCTTTCGCCGGGCCGTTGTCGTGCCGGCGCGATCCGTCGGAGGGGCCATAGCCGGCCAGGCCGGCGCCCGCCTGAGGGGTTCTTGGGCACCAACGCCATCGGATGAGCGGCATTGCGCCTGTTGAGCTGCTGCCCGGACCGCGCCACGGCCTACCGCGGCGCAGCGGGCCCCTGCCGTGGAGGCGCATCTCCCCAGTGGTCGTTCTTCCGGGGCGGGCGGTGGTCCCGCGGGCGATCCGGTCCTGAGCGCTGGAAGCGCTCGAAGCCTCTGCGCCACACGGCGGCCTGCTCGGGTGTGAGCACGGCGGCGACCTCATCGTGCAGGAGGCGGAACTGCTCCTTGCGGGCGGCGCGCAGCGTCTTGATGTGCCGGGAGACGATCTCGGCCACTTGCTGCTTCTGCTCTGGGCTGAGGTTGAGCTGGGCGTCCATGCGCTGCGTCAGCCCCCTGGCGGCCTTGTCCGCGGGCGGCATGCCGCGGCTGAGCACGCGGCGGGTGGCCAGCATCGTGCCTGCCGAACCCATGACCACCCCACAGAAGAGGATAGCGAGCCCCAGAGCGATCTGGCGCCAGGCGGCGGGGCGCGCCCTCCGGGCCGCGGCGACCGGGGCCCCGTGCTCGGTCATATCAGCCACCCCGGCAGGTCGACGAGCGCAGCCATGAGCGGATCGACCCAGGTCTGGCTCCCGGTGAAGGCGAACACCGCCAGGGGGGCCGCCACGGCGAAGGAGGCCACGGCCACCCACACCAGGGCGTCCACTCCCGGATTCAGCGCCGCCTGGCCCGAGTAGATCGCGGCCATCACTCGACGGGTCACGTCCACACGCGGGCAGGCCTCCTGCCGGGCGCGCGAGATGAGTTTGGCCAACAGGTTTTCGTGGTTCATCATAGACCGCCACACGCCTTCTCCAGCAGCTTCTCCAGCTTCCTGCGGGCCCGCCAGGCCTGGACTTTGACCATGGAGACGCTCCAGCCGGTGAGCCGAGAGGTCTCCTCAACACTGCGGTCCTCGATGTACCTCAGTGTCATCACGAGCCTGTCCCGGGCCGGAAGCTGTGCGATGAGGCCGTAGAGCAGTTCCGCAACCTTCTCGGCGTCCATCTCCTCAGGGTCACTTGCCGTCAACTCGTGCCAGTCCTCCAGCGGGACCGTCTCAATCTCGGCCCGCCTTGCCTGCATGCGCCAGTGTCGGTACCCCACGTGAGTGGCGATCCGGGCCAACCAGTGCTCGAAAGGCGCCCTGGCTCTGAAGGTGGGCAGGCTCTGGAAGGCCTCGATGAACACCTCCTGCACCAGGTCCTCATGGGTCTCCGGGTCGCGGGCAAAGCGCCACATCATGCGGGCAATGCGCTGCTGGTACCGTTCCACGATCCTCCGGTACGCCTCGGTGTTGCCGTTGCGGCAGCTCTCGACGTCCCGCAGGTCGTCCGAGGCGCCGGTGTGCGAAGCACCGTTCATACGCGCTATGCGAACGCTTTCCTGTGTAGCGTGGGGAAGGTCGGCACCGAGTGCCTGACTCGACGGCCCGAGCTCCAACGTTCCGGTGGTATCCATATCGCCGCTAACCCGTGTCCTTGGTCTCCCGCCGAGGGGCGGTCTGTTCCAGCCACCGGTCGGCGGCGTGCCGGCGGTCACCCCGCATCTGCTTGAGCTTCTCAAGCTGCTCCTGCGTGAACACGAGACGCGACTGTGCGGCGATCCGGGCGGCAAGTACCGCGCGGTCGGCCATGACCTGGGTCAACACCGCGACCTTGGCGCGGATGGCGGCCTCATCCGCCTCCCCGGAGGCGATCGTGTCTTGCAGTTCGACTCGCAGGCTGCGGATCCGGCGGCTCAGAGCCCAAAGCTCGCTGCGGTGGCCTGCCGCGATATCGCGCAGCTCGGCACGCTGTGCCTCCGTCAGACCCAACTCGGAGCTGTGCGCCCTCACACGGGCGAATGGTGCGTAAGCCGCCCTGGCCCCCTGCCCGGCCTGCGCCACGGTCCCGCGGCCTTCGGAGACCTCGCCCACCGCCGCGGTCGCGGCCCAGATCGCGGCCCCCATCAGTGCGGCCACCACGCCGACACATATCCTCCGTCGCCACATCATCCCATCGCTCCCTACCCAGGCTATTGGAGCCGCCGGAAGCGGCGCTCTGCACAGGTAGTGCCCAGGGCCCGGATGGGGTTACAGTTGCCGGATGTGGGACGTCGGCATCGATTGTAGCGCCTCGCCGCACTCTCGTCGAGGCCCTTGCCACCGCGGCCACCGCAGCCCTGTTCTCGGCGCGCCGGGCGGAGGGAGACGCCGGCCATCCGCGGAACACTCCCGCCGCTATCGTCAAAGGAGCGAGGTTCCATGAAGCCTCTGGCCGTGATCGCGCTGATGTTTGTTGGCGGATGCTGTGTGGCCCAAGGTACGTGGGTACCGATGATCGGCGGCACACCGTGGCACGACCGCGTGGGGCAGTGGGTGCTGGTGGACGTGCCCCCGGAACTGGCGACGGGCTTGGCGGTCGCGCAGCAGAGCTGTACGGACCGCTCGCTGGTTCTGCCCCGGGAGGGTCTGGCGGCGGTCACCATCGGGGTGGCGGAGGCCGACGTACACCGGCTGCGCGCCGACAGCAAACTCTGGTCCGCCTTCACCGAGACGCCGCTGGCCTTCGCCGTACAGGCTCCCACCGGCGGTCGCAGAATAACGTACCAGGTGCTGGTCTACAGACAGCCGCCGCGGGTCACCCGGTTCGAGGGCTTCACCGCGGGTCTGATCCTCCTGGCCATAGCCGACTTGGGCGCAGGCCAGGACGCGGCAGAGGCACGGAAGGGAGCAGTAGACGTGCTGGAGACAGAGCAGGAGTTCATCGCCCAGGAGTGGCCCTTCGCGCCGGGGGAGCGCAAGGTCAAGATGCACATCGAGACCCCGACGGCCGGCATCACGGCGAACACGGGCCTCATGCTGGTGCTGCACAACTGGGGCGGCAGGCACAATGAGCCCCACTATGTGGCCTGGTGCAGGGAGTTCGCGGATCGGTACAACGTGGTCGCCCTGAGCGTCAACTATCTGCAGAGCGGTGACACCGAGCCCCGCGTGATCGGGGAAAAGCCCTACGACCACGGGTATCTGCAGGCCATGGACTGCCTGCGGGCGCTGTGGCATGTGCGCAGACAGCTCGCGGAGGCCAATGTCACCTACAACCCGCATCGCTGCTATTCCATGGGCGGTAGCGGTGGCGGCAATGTGACCTTG
>Ga0334884_1002283_pt1 | contig 25019 bp, 16 predicted proteins | sample GraSluR1_MG_7_FD_207215 | JGI IMG/M metagenome (GOLD analysis project Ga0334884, IMG submission 207215) | Sludge microbial communities from methane-producing bioreactor in Wageningen University, Netherlands - Granular Sludge_12_05 R1 | ecosystem: Engineered > Bioreactor > Anaerobic >...
ACGGAGCCGCTTTGTGCGAAGTGCTGGAAGAAACTGAATATCAACAAAAAGCGCTTGAAGCAGTTGAGCGCATGTTGACCTATACACCACCACCAACCAAATCGAAACAAGCCAATGCGCTGTTAGCCTTGTCCGGATTGCGTACATTTGAAGATATTAACAATGAAGTTCTGTCGGTTGACCCATTGGATGGTATTTCCACATTCTATGGCTATTATGTCCTTCAAGCACGTGCAGAAGCCGGTGATTACGATGGCGCGATGGAAGTCATTCGTGTCTTCTGGCACAAGATGCTGGATTTGGGTGCAACCACATTCTGGGAAGACTTCAATCTGGATTGGGCAAAAGGTGATGTCGTCGGTATCGACAAATTGGTTCCTGAGGGTGCGACAAGTATCCACCGTGACTTTGGCAATTATTGCTACGTCGGACTGCGCCACAGCTTGTGTCATGGTTGGGCTGGTGGTCCCACAGCCTGGATGACCGAACATGTACTTGGCGTGCGTCCGCTTGAACCTGGATGCAAAACGCTGCTGATCAATCCGCACCTCGGCAAACTGGAATTCGCGGAAGGATCATTCCCCACACCCCTGGGTCCAGTGAAAATTTCTCATAAAAAGACTGCCTCAGGTGAAATCGAATCCAGCTGGGAAGCTCCAGAGGGTATCCGTATAGTTACTTCATTAAATGATGTATGATAGTTACAGTGATCCGACATCATTGTATCCAGTGATGTTTCATAATATGCTATTAAGTTTAATGTGTACCAGAACATTTTAATTTTATCGGGATTGGCGCTACAGCTTTGCTATAATTACGCCAGTCCCGATTTTTTATTCCCACCATGGTGTACACCCATTGTGTATTGCTTTGCGGAATTAACCATGCAAAAATCCATTTCATGAAAAAATTCGATGCAGAAATTGTGTCAGGAAGTGTTCTGCGCTCTGTCTGGAAACTATCCTGGCCGGTTATATTGTTGAACCTGACCAATGGTGTTCACAGTTTTGTGGACCACATTCTCATTGGCCGCTATGTTGTTTCAGAAAACAACGCTGCCAATGCGGCCGTTGGTGTAGCGTGGCAGGTGTTCCTTGTTGTAGTTGTATTTGTCGCCTCAATCTTTCACGGTATGAATGTACTGGTAGCGCGGTACTCCGGACGCCGTGAACAAGACAAGATAAGTGAAGTAACCTATCATTCATTTCTTGCAGCAATATATATTTTGCTGGGTGTTGCTGCGCCTGTTGGCTATTTCCTCTCCCCCTGGTTATTACAGTTTGTTTCTGCTGATGAAGAGGTAATGGGACATGCATTGTCCTATTTGCGCATCCTGTTTACTTGCGGAACGCCTTTATTTCTTGTCTTTATGTTCACTGGAGCATTTCATGCCTCTGGTGAACCTAAAATACCCTTGGTGTTGGGGATTCTAAGTACAGTCCTGAATATCATCATAAGTTTTTTGCTTATTACTGGATTTGGACCTTTTCCCGCATTAGGTGTTATCGGTGCCGCTTTGGGCACTGTCATTGCACCTATGTTCAGTGTAACGATTGCCCTGATGTTGATTATGCGAGGTAAAGTATTAATCAAGCCGCCGAAAAAATATACCCTGATCCCCAACTGGGACATCTTGCGAATCACACTGCGAATAGGCATACCCTCAGGTATTCAGGGCGTGCTTTTAAATATCGGTGGGGTGTTTCTACTGGTCTTTGTCGCATCACTCGGCGCGGCAGCGCAAGCAGCTTATACCATTTGTTATGCGCAATTATTTGCCGTTATTACATGGGCGTCATTCGGTTTACGTGCTGCGTCGGCCACCGTCATGGGACAAAATATCGGTGCTGGAAACCCCGAAAGAGGGAAAAAAGCGGTTGGCGTAGCTGCGTATCTGGGTATAGGATGGGCCCTCTTTATAGGCAGCTTGTTTTTGCTTTTCCCCGAGTTCTTGTTGGGGCTGTTTGATGCAGTACACGAACCTGTATTCAGTTACGGAAAATCTTTGCTTAACTACCTGAGCCTGTCTGGTATTGCGGTCGCGGTAACGCTGGCACTCACCGGAGGCTTGCAAGGAGCTGGCGCAACCAAAATTCCCATGTATATCGCCTTTCTTACCCAGATAGTAGTATTACTGGGTTTCTGCGGTTTCTTTTTCATAATGGATGCACTCACCACAGATATTGTCTGGATGGGAATTCTTGTCAGCCACACATCTCGCTTATTCCTGACCTATCTGGTCTTCCGCACCGAAAGCTGGGTACACACCCAGGTCGATTTCAGCTCAATGGATTGACCTGGACTCCGGTGGTGTACCCAAACAAAAATCATTACATACTTACAGAATTACATCAACAGCACACTATGAATTGACACTGGATTTATTCAGTGGACCGGCCTAGTTCCCTCACAAGCCGATAGACGGTATCGAACGCAAATGTCAATTCATCCAAGGTGCAGTGATCTTGTATAAAGTGGGAAGTACAATATAATTGTCCTCCATTGACAGAGAGCCGTAATACCCGTTCTATTTCCGATGCCAGAAAATCGTACTTTCCAAAGCCGATTGTGGTTTGTACATCCAGTCCACCCATAGTAATGAAGTGATCGATATACTTTTCACGGTGTTCTGTCAGGCTCATTCCCGCCGACTCTTGCCAGGGATGTACGACATCAAACCCGAGCTTGATGATTCCGTCTACCACACTGTTTATGTTGCCATCGGTATGCAAACTCAAAAATGCACCACGCGCCTTTACCGCGTCGGCAGTTATTTTATGGTAGGGATAAATCAACGACCACCAGGTGTCGGTACTGAACATCAGGCTGTTTTGTGCACCCCAGTCATCCGACACATGAATCATGTCTACACCCAAATCCAGACAGTTCATGGCAAATGCACGGTTCCATTCGGCCTGACGCTGATAGACTGCCTGAATTTCATCCATGTACATCAGCAGGTACATAAGGTGATTTTCAATTCCGAAAACACCATTCAACGCTTCGAAAATACCCGGTGTCTGAACGTAAACAAAACGTCCCCGCTCTTCTTTATGGTGGCGCACCTGATCAACGATATCCTGGTATGCGGTGGTATCATCGGGATCGGTATAAGTCAATTCGCTGAAAGTCAACGGATCAATACTGCCGCCATTCGCAGCCTGCAATGCCTGGATATCTTCTGGCCGATGACTAGGAGGGCCTCCAAAGATATGAGCATAATCAAATTCATACTTATCTTCAAATGCAGCAACTGACCCGAATTTTTCAACAATGGGTTCTGACAGGTTCGCTGCTACCCAACCATAAACAGGTGTCCGATCAGGCTTTCCTCGGCGAATTGTTTCGATAACACGTTCTCTTGGTTCCATAGTTCCCCCTTCTTGCTATACATTAAGCCAATATCATTCAATACTTAGTTATCATCAAATAGAATTACGCAGCAGGGTAATCCTTGCTATGTAGTGAATCTGCCCTATCAAGTTCTGAACGACTGAATGAAGATGCATCGGAAGTTGCCGCACAATCATTCAACTCCGCAGTATTGCGGGCGCCTGTCAGTACCACTGACACAAGCGGATTGTCCAACACCCACCGTAAAGCTGCCTGGGGCATGGACGTGATATCATCGCGTATCAGATAGCGGTATTCTTCTACATAGGCCACACGTTCCGCAATTTCTTCTCTACTGTATCTGGAATTCAGATTGTTTGGTGGAAACACAGTGTCATTGGTCACAGTACCAGAAAGGAAGCCATTACCCAGGGACTCACGCGCAACAACGCCGATACCCTGAGCCCCCAAATCAAGTATCAACTGCTGTGATTCCCTGTTCATCAAACTGTATACTACCTGTATGACATCTATTTTCCGCTCTTCTGCCCAGGTCCGTGCCATATTTTCAGTGTTCTGAAACATGGAAATAGAATGTCCGACGGCACACACCTTCCCTTCTAATTTCAATTCCGACAATGCCTCCCAGACATCATCATGAATTTCTTCGGGACTGAAGGGCGAATGAAAAAACAAAACATCCAGTCGATCCGTTTTTAATCGTATCAAACTTTCTTCTACTGAAGACTTTGCCCGTTTGGCGTGAAAGTTTGGTGCGCAACCATCGGAAGGATTTCTACCAAATTTTGTAGAAATCAACACGGCATCACGCCTGCCTTCCAAGCCTTTACCCAGTATGATCTCGGAAACACCATCTTGTTCCGCATGTCCATACAACGGAGCAGTGTCAAAAAAGTTTATTCCCACATCAATAGCGTCATGAATGGCTCTGATTGCATCATTTTCTTCCACATCGCCATAGGCGCCAGAAGCAAAAGCCCAGGTTCCAAGCCCTATCTCACTGACATCAAAACCGGTGCGACCCAATTTACGATATTTCATATGTTATGCTCCTCAATGAGTTTTTCAATTTCAGGAACTATTTTTTTCAAAAATACCGCAAGCATTTCTCGCCCGATTTCGGCAGTAGCTTTACGGGGGTCGTCACCCCAGACGCCGTCCTGGTCCAATGTCGCTTCGCGACTTTCCGGCAGTAAGCTAAGGTCTACACACGCTGGAGCAAACAACATCTGAAAAGAAGTCTCACCCAGCGCGGCATGGTTCATTGGAAAATCGCCTTCCAGTGCCTCGCCATCCGTAAATGCATACAAACCAACACCGGGATGAGACTTGCGAAATGACGCTGCTGCTGATTTTAACGCATCAACATGGCCACCACCATAATGACCCGTTAATACAACTAACACCTTGAAACCTTCGTCTGCGAGCTGTTCCATGAATTCCAATATAAGCTTCTCAACAGTCGACCCTGGATGCTCCAGGGTATGCCCGAAGCCCTTAAATGGCTTAATGGTATCTGTTCCTACATACACCGGAGGAAGTACAAGACCACCTGTATGTTGCGCCAGCGCCTCACATAGTCCCAATGCCTTTATACAGTCCAGACCCACCGGGTTGTGATAACTGTGCCATTCCAGTGCGCCCCAGGGTAGATACGCGACAGGGCATTCAGCTTTGATAGCATCAATTTGTGCCGGTCTCAACTGTTCAAAGCGCCCCCAAAGTTTGTCTGACATCTGCTCTGGCTCCACTGGTTGTATTTATCGTGCTGCCCCTGGAAATAATTCCAGAGGCAGGAATATCATTTCTACATACACCTTAGATATTGGCAGTTTCCCAGGAACGTGAATAGACTATGGGATTCTGCTCATCGTCTTCCAGAACATCGCCCTCTTTGAGACGCGATACCTGTTCTTCAGTTAATATATTACGTTGACCATTATACGTGGAGCCGATGGGCATGAATCCACAGGTCATAGCACGACGCCAACGCGGGGTCATGTTGGGTGAGGCACCATGCACCGTCAAGCCATTATGAAAAGAACAGGAACCTGCTTTCATCTCTGCTTTCACTGGCTCAATCTTGGCGTACTCTGGGCAGGCCTCAAAAATAGCGCCAATATTTGGACTGATTCCAACATTCTTGTAATCTGCTGGACGATGTGAACCCGGGATGAAATACAGGCATCCATTGTCTGGGGATACATCATCTAACGCAATCCATATGGAAATTGCGTCAGGGGAATAGTAGGACCAATAGGGATTGTCTTTGTGCCAGGCAGTCGGATTGCTCCAGGGTGCCTTGTACAACGCTTGATCATGCCACACCCGAAATCCTTCCACACCAGCCAGATATGTCGCCATTTTGCCAATTTCCGGCGATAAAATCAGTTCTTTAACTTTAGGGCTGTCTTGCCAGAGATTTACACGCTGAACAAATACATTGCCATAATACTTTGTGTTGGCATCATCGACAGCCGCAGCCGCCTGCTCCTCTGATTTGCCGTCCTGCGGGTCCAACCCCTTACGACCTGGCAACATGTTGTCACCTCTGCCGGTGATAACTTCTTCAAGCGTGTTGCGCCAATAATCGACTTCATCATTGCTCAGGAAATCTTCGATAACAACAAAGCCATTCTCCTGATAATAATCAATTTGTTCCTGGCTGACTTCTGATTTCATGTGTTTTTGCCTCCTGTATATCCATGAAAATTTTTCACCAAACTTTGACAACTTCGAACCACTACACCTTACATTCTGAATTGGTCATACACTCCAATTATCAAGTTGCCAAATGATGATAAACATGCTAATCAATTGCCAAGTTTTTGTATTGTTCACATCAGACCGTGTATTGTATATTTCCGATGCAACATCTCGAAGCAACCCATACAATAACGCAAAAACATATTGGCCTCTCTGCCGAAACCCCCGTTTTGTGTCAAAACATGGAATTTGGTGGAGAAGGCGAGGTACCTCCACATGATCATGATTATTATGAGATTTGTCTTTTTCATGAAGGTTCAGCATCTCATAGGACAACTTACTATACACAGCCAGTCCAACAAGGTAGTGTAATAGTTGTTCCGCCCGGGCCAGTACACGGTTTTGAGAATACACATGGTATGCGGATCACCAACATTTATTACTTGGCAGAGTGGCTGTTGGATGACCTGCGAATATTGCGTTCTGAAGCAGGGTTGGTACCATTATTTTTGAGCGCAGCTTTATTTGGCCCATCCCGAGACAACATTATTCCACAATTTCAGCTGGGAACAAGTGTGCTGGTTGCTATAGTTCAGGAGATACAAGCATTGCAGGATGCGGGGAATGAACAAAAACCTTCATTATTATTGCTGAAATCGATTTTGCAAAAAATAATGGTGTATCTCTGTCGTGCCTACACAGAATCTGATCCTCGAAGTGCAGAACCACCTTTCCGAAAGGAAGTCTGGTGGTTATTGGACCGCATAGAGCGCACAATTTTTCAAGGTATTCCATTTCAAGTGCAAGAAGCAGCCAGAGAATCGGGGTATTCACCTGATGGGTTAAGTCGTATATTCAAAGAAGCGACCGGGCGCAATCTTGTGGATTACTACCAGCATCGTCGGATTCAACATGCGCAACGACTGCTGCTCGATCCAAGACAAACCGTTACCGAAGTTGCCTACCAGATCGGTTACAGCGACACCGCTCATTTATGTAAACAATTCAAACAAATCCTGAACATGACACCTGGCCAATACCGCAGGCAATACATACATGACAATACTGCGCTGTAATGAGCACAAAAAACTACAACCAATCATTACTTGAATTTAACAAGGTAGGACTTTTATCTCACAACTTTTCGGACAAGTTTAATCCTCACTGATGGCTGCCAACGCGGCATCTCTGCTCGAATCTATGTCGAATAGCGAAGTAAAATTACTTACTTCAAAGACTTCGGTAACAAATGGAGAAAGATTGCACAAACGCATGATACCTCCATTCGATTTCATTTTTCGATATACAAACAACAGAACTCGCAATCCGCTACTGCTGATATATTCGACTCCGGACAAATCCAGTACCACTTTTTCGGCATTTCGGTCAATCATTTGCTGAAATACAGATTGAACTTCCATAGTAGATAACTCATCAAGACGTCCAAGCAGAGCCAGAATGTTAACTTCATTTATAATTTCGTGTTTAATTTCCATGTACTACATCCATCCTGGAAGTGTGTTGTCTATGGCGTTACAGCTGATACCGAATCCAAAAGTATATCTGGTTGAATACCAATGCTGGCCTGCTCTTTCACTTTGGACAACAAAGGTGTTACGTTGTATGGAACTCCTCGTCGTGTAAACAAACGCACACTGAACTGCCAAGTTACTTCAGGGCGTAACATCTTTATCCCAAGTGTATTTTCTCCAGGCCGAAAAAGCAATTCATATGGCTCCTCAAGCCCTGGCAGTGGAGGTTCTCCTGATGCTGTTTCTACCTGTTTGCCATTTAAAGATAACGTGTAGTCCCCTGTTGCCTGAACATACACTGTCGCTGATTCCCAATCTTCGAGAAATAATTGTCCTTGTGCGTAGAAAACACCTGATTCGTCTGGCAATTCAGCACATTCATCCAAATAAATAGCGCCTGGCAATTCAACAACGCGTGCTGACTGCCACCTGTAGTCACGCTCTTCAAACGTAACTACACGCTGTGATGCGCCGCGTTGTTCTTGAAAATATTGTTTGTCAAGCCCTTCATTGGTCAATGGAAATGGTCCAAGCAATTCCCATACAGTGAGATACCCCCAATGCTGCAGTAAATTTTCAATTCGATCTGCATCCCATCCAAACAATTCCCCTATACTGGCAGCTACCTGTGGCGAAAATGTTAGCCCTGCCAAGTGATCTCGAAACGCATCAAACAAACTGCCTTCATCAAGGTGGCGATGTCCCCACTCCAGAAAAGCTTGAAGTGCTTCTTCCTGTATCGAAATGTTGCTTATTGCTGATAAAAGCAATTCCTGGTCGGACAAATCTCCTCTTTCTGCAATGACTTTAAGAGCTTTCAGCTTTAAATTATCCGACAAAGAGCTTCTCAGTATGGCTCTGCTGATGTCCAATAATTGATTCGATGTGGAAATTCCCTGGTCTATTGCAAGTATATCGGCCAATGCCCGTTCTCGTATCCAGGGCGCCCCAAGGTTTGCCACCTCAAACAAGTCTTCTGTTGCAGGAACTTTGCCTTGCATCCACATTGCCACGCACCTCAAGTCAGGAGAATCTGCATCAATAGCAGAATCCAGCAATTCAGGTAATTGATGGGCGCCACGTGCAGCTAAAATTTCAAGCATCACAATTTTTTGGGCTGTTTCAGAAGCTTCGTATGCACGCACCAGACGATTATCCAACATAATATCAGGATATATAGAAAGCAGCCGTATTGCAGTTTCTCGGATACCTGGTGTAGTAACATAACCCAACGCATGCTCGGAAAAACGGGGTGATGCCACTTTAGCTAAACCTACCAGTGCTGCCCGTAACTGATGACGAAATGCGGCTATATCTGTAAAGCTGTTGAAGACCATACCCGGCGTGTCTCTGTTCCCCTGGTCTGCGAGAATTCCGGCTGCGCGAAGTCCGGCACGCGCATACCGCATTTGTTCGTCAGAAGTAAAGTCAGAGGCAGGGGGCATTACACGCATTGGCACAATTCCGTGGTAGGACAATGCATCAAGGCAGGCCCACTGGGTCTCGCGGTCTGCACCTTCCGCCAGGTCCAGCAATCCCGCTGTAGATTCCGGATATACTCGCTGTTGCAATAGTTGTATTGCCAGTTTAACGATGTCATCGTTTTGCACTTCCAAAGCATCAATCAAAAATCGGGTAGCATCTGGCCCGGGAACCCGGCTCACAGCATGCAAAACATCTGCTGCCAATCGCGAATCTTGCATTAAAGGCAGCAATACACCAACCTGGTGATAGGGCAATATATGGCTAACCCACTCCAATAATCTGGATTGAAAATACTGTAATCGAATCGAATCAGTCTCAACTATACTGTCATTTTGATCTGGCTCGACCAGTTCTATGTCAGGATATACATTCCTGAACACTCCTTTCAGAGAATCCAAACTATCATTACTCAAATCGGTTGACATCGCCGGGATAGCCTGCAACAACACATCAGCTATGACCTGCGCACGGTACTCCGTTGAATCATCCCTGGCTGCTGTGTACAGAATCTGTTCTAAAAAACGCATTACAAAATAGGCCCGTCGGGGATCGGATTGTCGCATCAATACTGCCAATGTAGCCACAGGAGCTTCTTCAATCCAAGCGGTATCTTGCATAAGCAAAATACCAGGCTCCGGCCAGGACGCCGTATCCAGAGTTAAAAATGTGACCAGAGAGTCATTGTTGGCAATCTCCTGCTTGACTTCTGTGATCAAAGCATCCAATGAATTGTCAGCCCAAGAATCATGGACAAACAGGATTAAAAATAAACAAGCCAGTAACCTTAAAAATCGCGTATTCATGGAGATCACCATATATCTAACCCCTCAATTCGATTGGGCAACGCGCCCCACTGACCGGTAAAACGATCTGCCTGTCGATCTCCGATGAATTGCCGATGTGTTTCATCCCAAACTAGAGATCGATGCAAACGTGTGGCCACCCCTGCCAAAGCAATCAAAGTAGCTGTGTTTGCGATGTAAGGCAGCAAATCTTGCCGGGTATCTCGCTGCCGAATCGCTTTCCCCCATTCCAACAGCCTGTTTTGAATGCCAACCGATTCTTGAATGTAGCGATCTCTGTCAGAGTCCAATATTTGGTCAGTCGCATCGGAAGTGTACAAACAGCCATCTATCATCGTGTAGGTTTTATTGGATTGTTCACTTACTACCCGAATTCCACTGGTTACATCTTCATCTTTTCCTGCCGGTTGCTGCCAGTTTAGCTTTACAGCAGCATTCTCCAGCGAAAACACCAGCTTTAATTCTGGCGATACATCCCAAAGTCCAGATTGTGTGCTTTGTTTTTGTATCTCAACCGCAACCTTATCTAGCGTTTGTATGCCAGACAATCGCAACGCGGCAGCAAGCTGAACAACTCCTTCACGGGCAATACGTCCTCCACCAAAGGCATGCGTCCATTGAAAACCACCCTCCAACAAATCCGGGTGATAGGGGTGCCAGGGGGACGGGCCCAGCCACATACGCCAATCAATATGTCTAGGCGGGGCTGCATGGCTTCGCGTATCACCACCAGTAGGATTGCTTGGGGCCCACATCTCAATGCTTTCCACCCTGCTTGAGCTTTCATCGTCATATAACAGGTCATTGGCCTGTACAAAATCCTCCACCGCAAGCATTGCATCAGACGCCAGTACCGCATCATAACTACGTACAACACGAGTCAGAGTTGGCCCTTCATGTAGTGAATGACACAATGGGCCAGCCAGATATACGTCTTTCCCTGCCTCAATAGCGTGTATGGCTTGCAAGGCATGCCAATGATTTGGTGTAGCGATTATTACAGCGTCAATGTCGCGCCGGTCCAGCAAAGCGCGGTAATCTTGAAAAACTTCTACGGCACTTTGATGTTTACCAGCAACTTTTTCCAGCCTTTGTAAATCTACGTCGCACATGGCAGCAATTGTATGTGGGTTTTCTGATATTAAACGCAACCCCCGGTTCCCCAGGCCGATATGCGCTGTAACGATTCGATCATTGGCTCCGAGACGCCCTCCCCAGGCCATAACACCACTGGGTATTATCATGGGTGTAAGTGCAGCCACCGAAGCCGTCATGAACTGTCGTCTATTCATATCCATATTAATTCATTGATTCCAGTTATGCTTCCAGCAATACTTCCAATTTCATTTACCGATACTGACATGACCGTGAGCATATACAAAATAAGACATTGCATACAAGGCTTTTATTGTGAAAATCACCTAAAAGCATCAAAATATCACAGAATACAAAAGCACCCCGACAGCATATTGCCGAGGTGCAATTTGTGAGATATTATAATTATACGAATCAAACGCACATGAAATTTTGGTGTTGTAGTACTATTTGTTAAGTACCTTATCAACCTTCGGTGCATGGAAGCGGGCCATGGTCGGCAGCGGGCCAACCAATGGACGTGCGTATTTAATAAATTCTTCTGTAACGCCATTGCCTTCGGCATTGATAAATTCGACAGGCATTTCACGTGATAAACGCGCTACGGTTTCTAACGGTGTCAGAAAATATTCAATCGCATAATCACCAATACGCCGCATGGCAACCGAACCACTCTTGCCGTGCCAAATAGCGTATTGGGCAGCTTTTTCCCCGACTTCACGCGCTTCAATCTGGTCAGATTCACTTACGCAACCCAGAAAACTGCGTTGCAAATACCCCAGAGTATCGGCACGAACACGCTTGATTCCGAGGTCGACCTTCACCCAAGAGCTGAGTAAATCTCCCAGGGCGCCGGTACCGGAAAGCTGCACATTACCATGCGCATCCCGTTCGCCACCCGTAAATTGCTCAGCAATAGCTTTTCCATCTTTGTCAGATATACCTTCAGAAACCGCTATAGAACACCGGCCATTGGCCTCAAATGCTTTTTTAACATCACCCAGAAACTGCTCTTTGGTAAATGGACGTTCAGGGACATACAGTAAATGAGGTCCATCATCCGGGTATTTCTTTGCCAACGCCGCAGCAGCAGTCAGAAAACCTGCATGGCGTCCCATAACGACACCGACATAGACTCCAGGGATAGCCCGATTGTCCAGACTGGCACCAGCAAATGCCGACGCCACAAATTTGCCAGCTGAACCAAAACCAGGGCAATGGTCCGTGACCAGTAAGTCGTTGTCAATGGTCTTGGGTACATGGATCACCCGAAGTTCATAATTTCCCTTTTGGGCTTCTTCATTGACAATACGACAAGTATCCGCACTGTCATTGCCACCACAATAGAAAAAGTAACGTATGTTGTGGGCCTTACAGACCTTGAATATTTCCTGGCAATAAGCCACGTCAGGCTTGTCACGTGTTGACAACAGTCCTGATGAGGGAGTCTCTGCTACCATTTCCAAGTTACGTGAAGTAGTTTCTGTCAGATCAAGAAATTCTTCGTTTACGATACCACTAACACCATTCAGTGCTCCATAAACATGCGTGATCTGAGCATATTTCCGCGATTCCAACACGGCCCCGACCACACTCTGATTGATGACCGCGGTAGGGCCACCTCCTTGAGCGACAAGCACCTTACCTTCTATTTGCGCCATGATGTATCTCCTTTTAATGTAATGGCAAGAATAAATGCGGATAGAAAATTCGAAGCAAGAAAATGCCTCATAGAAATCTCGAATTTCACCGGGCATGATTATGTCATGACAGGGCGAAATCAGTCAAACTCTGATTAATATGAAATTGCAAAAATCTGGCCTACTAATCATAACTTTTATCAGTAAAATTGAACTATTTTACTCTTCTACCGCATCGCCCGGAGTCTCAAGGGACTTGGTAGATTCGGGAGATGAAAATAAAGTAGCATCTGTATTGTTGATATTATTGTTGGCTTCAGTTGTTCCAACCGTCACTGTTTCCTCAACCAGGTCAAGCGCACGGGCAACGCTTCGACGTGCACCGTGAAGAGCTTTATTTTGTTGTTCATTTATTTCGCCCAATTCCTCTCCTTGCAGTAAATCAATAAATCCAAGAACCGCAGAAAGAGGAGAACGCAAACGCTGAGATATTGCATTGAAAAATGCAGTACGAATTCGATTTAATTGCTGTAACTCGCGGTTGGCCTGTTCCATCTGTTGCGTTGCAAGTCGCGAAGCTTCCTGAAAATTTTTCTGTTCAGTAACATCATGCATTATTGAAACAAAATATCGTTTTTCATCTTGCATGAATGATTGCGCACGCATTTCAACTGTACGTTCTTCTCCCTCATTGGTCAATACCAGAACTTCACCCTGATATTGTCCACGGCTCCGCAGGCTGGCCAATTTGTTCGGTAAGGTACCGTCATCAAAAATATAAGAGCGAAAACGTCGCCCCAGCATGTCTGCTCGAGAAGCGCATAGAAATTCACAGGCCCTGTCATTTACAGCAGTAATGAATTCATCATCGTTATATACGATGATGGGGCTGTCAGCATTGTTTAAAATAGTACGCAACATAACTTCCGATACACTCAATGCGCGTGCCCGGTCTTGCGCAACAATCTCCAGTTGCAACAAAAGTCGACTCAGCGATTCCATTAACCAGCCGCACATAAAAATCCCCATGCACTCCATTAAGATGGCTGGATAATATACGTCGACATTGAAAAGCATACGATAAACAACAACAGTAAAAACATGCGTTGCGCAACACAACATTGCTATGGAGTAAACACGTTTGAATCGAGGCGCATACAAACCATAACCGATGATAAACATGGGATATAAAACAATCAACGGGCTGAACTCTGCTCCGGAAATACAAACCAAAATACTTATATACACCAGATGCGTTATTAAGTTTATGGGATGCACAAAATATGCAAAGGAGCCAGTAAAAATTATGATATGGGCAAAGGCATTGACATACAGCGTAGCAGATGCAATGACAACTAGTACCCACGTGCTGGGTGGTACCAGCTCGAAACCGAATAGCAGCATAAACACAAAAAGCGCGATATAACGAATAAGCAATAAAGTTCGCTCAATACGCAAAACCGGCTGAATGCGCGGGTCAGTGTCTACCATGGAACTTTGCGATAGTTGTGTCTCATCCAGTGACTTATGCAACCCACTCATGCACACCCCGAAATACAACGTGAAACACGCAATATAATACTGCAACTAAACATTAAGTATCATTACCTTGTAATAAATCAGCATTATGCATTGTCACCAGCAATTTCATGAAGTATGCATTCCCCAAGAATTTCCAGGCGTTTTGGCCCTAAACTGGAAATATCAGAAAGTGCTTCCAGAGACCTTGGATTGGTCTGTGCGATTTCCCACATAGCCTGCCGGGTCAATATCACATCAGATTCTACACCACGTTGCTGTGCATATTGCTTACGCCATTGCACCAGGCGTTCGTATCGATCACTGACCTCCGGATCAAAAGAATGATTGTTACGACGCACAGTACGCTGTTTCGGTACAGATGCCTTATGTCCGGCATCTATCGCATCCAGAATCCGCTGTGCCAGGCTACGGTATGCACGCGCAGACAACCCTTTAAACTCACGTAATTCCTTCATATTCTTGGGAGCTGCTTCAGCGAGCAGTATTAATACCTGGTTATTAATGACTTTGAATGGTGGAATGTTCCGCTCACGTGCCTCCTCCTCACGAAGTAAAAAAAGTTCACGCAGAACAGCCTGATTACGTGGTTTAAGATCACGAGCCCCGCGGATACTCCAGAATGCATCTGGATCAAATTGCCGGTCCGGTACGCGAACGCGTGATTCATTGGTAAAAATTTCCAATGCCTCTTCCAGATGTCCCGCTTTTTCCAACGCACCATAAAAGAAATCACGTAAACGCAACAGGAAGCTGGTATCGTTCTGCGCATACTCGAGTTGGGGAAAAGTCAAAGGACGCGCAGCCCAGTTGGCTTTCTGATATTTCTTGCTTAGTGTAAGTCCGTAAAATTCCTGCAAGAACCAGGCCAGCCCCATGTTTTTGTATCCCAGTATACGGGCAGCCCACATGGTGTCAAACAGGTTGTTGACGTCCCAATCGTATTCACGCTTTAGCAATATGAGATCATATTCCGATGCATGGAACACTTTTTCTTTTGACGGGTCAAACAATAATTGACCAAGCCCATCCAATGCAAAGTCAGCCAATGGATCCACAATATAATCCGAATTCTCTGTTGATATCTGTATGAGGCATATCTTCTCACGGTAAGCATACAAGCTGTTTGCTTCTATATCTACCGCAAAGCGCTTTTGCTTTTGTAAGTCTTTTAAGCATGCCTTCCAGCCAACCGAATCATCGACCAGGATAAATGTACCCAGCTCCGTACGTGTTTCATTTTGCATATACTCGACAAACTTCCTATGTTGTATTTTTATTATACCGACAACACCCCCGTTATGTACATCATGGTTACAGACAAATACGTTCTAAATAAGATGTCATGGCAAACGATTTACAACTTAATCGTTGACAGAGCAAACATTTATACTACCAAAAATAATATCAATAATACAGAGATGATCACCGCAATAAATTTATAAACAGCTTGGCTGTAAATGAAAATCTTTGAATTTCTTGCCTTGGTAAACAACATGCAGAGAATTGAATGAACATAGACAGCTGGCATAGATGAGGTTTTTGCATATTTGTATCAATGAAAAAAAGTATCATTCATCAACTGAGTATGCATTGTACGCTCCAAAAATTTACATTTCTGAACCAACCAACTCCAGTACTTCGTCACGCAATATGATGTTCCGCTTTATCACCCGGGTAGTATCCGGGTTCAATTCCAGCAGTGTCATAATGTCCTTGGGCTTTGCCATGCGATTTTCTACGATACAAGTCTCAAAAGCTATCTCGTACTGATCTTCCTGATTCGTTAGCACTTCCAACCGGGTAATCATGGGTCGAATGTTCAGGCTCATCACAGGCTTTGCCTGCCCTCTGCCACGTCCACGTTTCCGATTTTTATTCTTCACCTTTGTCTTACGCTCCACCCAAATTTCTTCCGCTTCCATGATCATCTGCATTTTATTCTCCAGTGATTGATCTGCAGGTACACAGAACGTGTAGTGGAATGCGTCAACCAGACTCATCAGTGAATCTCCGTGCATTGGCACTTCTTCAGCGCTGTAAACACTGAAATCCATGGGCAACACTTTTTTTAGCTGTTGCAATAATACATCCGGCGCAACACTTTCTTTCAACAGCACATCCATATAATCTCCGGTACTTTCCTCACCCAGTGGCGCGGCAGTCGCAAAAGTCACCTTCGGTTGCGCATGAAAGCCTTTAGAATACGCCAATGGCGCGTGTACACGACGCAGTGCACGAATCCACACTTCTTTCAGCTCCAGGTGTGCCAGCAGCCGACCTTCCCCCGTACGGCCAATACGGAAACGCAGCCGCTGGACAGCATCTGGTTGTTCCATTACTTTATCGGGGATACCCTCCCAGGTGTCCGCCTCTTCTTTGTGCCCCTGTTTCTGGTTTTTCAGCATGTGTTTACACAGTTCACGCTCTCGATATATCACCCCGCACAAATGACACTTTCCTGCCCGGCAGTCTTGCGCGTATTGCAATTCCATGGCACGATTCCAGTCCTCCTGAAACCACTTTTTGGGAATGAGAATATCAATGTGGTCCCAGGGAAGACGCTCGTCCAGCGTACGTTCACGAAACTGGCCATCTACATCATAGTTCGTTTCCTGGATAGCCTTTTCCCAAGCTGAAAAATCTACATGTTCGTCCCAGGTCTCAAGACGTGCACCATGACGCCAAGCAGTCTCAATCAAATCGGCAGCACGACGGTCTGCCCGGGCCAACAGCCCCTCAATAAAAGAGGTTTCCGGTGCATGACGACCAAATTTGATAGCAGGGTGTTTTCGAAATTGGTCTGATAACAGCCGCTGTTTGCGGTAGGTTTCTTCAATACCAATCTGGGCCGCCCATTGAAATGGCGTAAATGGCTTTGGCACAAACGTGGAAACCCCCGTGCGCACCCCTGCCTTCGCGGTAAGTTGCTTGCCGGTTTGCAAGGTACGTATGCAGAGATCAGCGATGGCAAGCACATCTTCATCGCGTTCTGTGGGCAACCCAATCATGAAATACGTTTTAACATGGTCCCAACCACGCCGGTAGGCTTCGGTAGCCATGTTCAGAAGATCATCATCCGGTATAAACTTGTTGATAACCGCACGCAGTCTGGGAGTTGCTGCTTCCGGAGCAAAAGTCAGTCCACTGCGCCGCACACCCGCCACCATATCCGACATTTCAACCGCAAAGGAGTCCAACCTTAGTGAAGGCAAAGAAATGGAAACATTATCCTTATGTGCGCGCTGTACTGCTTGCTTGACCAGAGTACGTGGACGGGAGAAATCACATGTTGATAGTGATACCAGTGATACCGAGTCGAAGCCTGTGTTTTCCAGGGTACGTTCCATGAGGGAGTCGATATTCGCCAGGGTACGCTCGCGCACCGGTCGCGTTACCATGCCAGCCTGACAAAAACGGCACCCCTGGGTGCATCCACGCAAAACTTCCAGACCGATTCCGTCGTGAATTAATTGGGTAAACGGAACGATATATTTCGTCGGATAGGTAGCACCGTCCAGAGATTCCACCAGTCTTTTTACGATTTTCGGTGCGTCTTCCCGGGGTAGTATCCGGCCATCCTCCAACGTATCGAATGGATAGAGCGCAGGCACATAAAACCCCTCAAGCCGGGCTATTGCTTCCAGCTTTTCCTGCCGTGGCGCGTGCTGCAATGGGCGTAGCGTATCAACCAGCTCAACAATGGCATCTTCCCCTTCGCCAATGACAAAAAAATCCAGAAACGGTGCGAGTGGTTCGGGATTAAAAACTGAAGGCCCTCCTCCAAAGATTAAGGGCATGTCGTCGTTGCGTTCAGCACTACGAAGGGGCAGTCCCGCGAGATTAATCGCATTAAGAATGTTGGTGTAGGTCAACTCAGACTGTAATGAAAAACCCAGCAAATCGGCCTGTGCCACCGGTTCCTTCGATTCCTGCATAAACAATGGTAGGTTCCGCTCTCGCAGGATTTGCTCCATGTCTGGTGCCGGAGTATATCCCCGTTCTGCCCATATCCAGTCACGCTCATTTAGAATGGCATAGAGTATGTGTAAACCAAGATTCCCCAAACCGAGTTCATACAAGTCTGGAAAAAACAAACATACACGCAATTCGACATCTGCCGGATTTTTATGGACGCTGTTTAGTTCCGTTCCTAAATAACGTGACGGCTTCTCTACACGCGGCAGCACTTCATTCAAAATGATATTTTTCAATGACATTATTTCGATCTCCTCTGGTCACCGTCCCAACCACAGGGGCTGTTGAATTGGATGAATACCTGCCCGGAAAGGTGAGATAAAATATGTCCGGAACAGCAAAGACAGTGTTGAAAGTTTTACTTTATTTCATTCTTATTATAACAAAAGTGGTAAGTTTTTGCGATTTTTCCAGTTCACTTATTAGCTTTTCATGGTATCCAAATCATCATTTATATATCATAACTAAAACGCTTTAATAGAATGCACATTTTAGCAAACAATATATGGAGCAAATTATAGAAAGTTTTTCAACCAATCCTAAATAGCGCTCAAAAGTGATAAAACATTTCTGTTCGTTTATCTACGTATTTTGACATATTTAGTACTCGATGCGTTTTAGGCTAATACGTATAAAATTATAATCACAACAATCTTGACTTTTAAACTCAAATAGCTTATGCTAGGAAATACGAATAAGGTTGAAAGTTAGGGTTTTTGCTCCCTGGAAAGTACTTTCGACTTGATGGTGGGTATCGCAGCTATGAGGTATTATAAAGTGAGCGAACAAGAAAATGCGGAAAAGGTGCAAGGTAAAGTTAAGTGGTTTAGTGATCAAAAAGGATATGGCTTCATCGCCAGGGAAGATGCACCCGATGTCTTTGTGCATCATACTGCTATTCAAATGGAAGGGTTCCGTACTTTACGACAAGGTGAAGATGTCGTGTACGAATTAAAGGATGGCGTTAAAGGGCCACAAGCCTCCAAAGTTACCCGACCCGAAGGAAATGGCTGGTCAGACACATCAGATAGCGAAAATAATCCAGAAGAAACCACACCAAATGAATAGTTGACACGGTATGTGTTATTTTCTGAGCTGTCATCTGTTTGAATGATGATGTATTATCTGGCTTACCATTTACTTAGATTGCCCAGGACAATAATGCGATTATTTTGCTGATGTAACAATATTATTATATTGCTGTTTGCATCAGCATTATGTATTTTTTGTATTGATTGCAATTGCCGTATAATTTTTTGTGTTACAATGCGTTTTATACAGCTCACTGCAATTGATCGAAACTTGCGTATCGGCACACAATACCAAGAACAATATTTATCTGGTGTAGAAAACCAAGTTGGTTAAGGCAGTGGTTTATTGTATCCGGAGCTATAACGCTACTGCCTTGGTTTATATCAAGGTAAAAATTGTCTGAATGGGCATATCAGCACTAACCTTGGTAAGTAATTGGTTGTTTGTATGTATTTGCCAATCGTAGTATTCATTTCAATAATTCTGGCAGATGCTACGCCAGATACACCACCTCCCTCAGCTCAGATGCCTCAGGTGTTATTTTCTGCACCAATTAATGCCACTTGGGCAGCCAATAATCCCAATCATTGGTTAACATTGGGTATTGACGGGTTTCTTTTTCAGGGGGTTCTGGACCACCTGGCCATAAACGACGAACATGCAAACGTAGATGATACTGCGCTTGTGCGTGAACTGCGTATTGCCCATGCCCGTCTCTCAGATGAGGGCATTAACGCCAATTTTCTCTATACCCAGTTAAGTCCGGATGATGTATATTTTTTACGACGTAGCCGAGCAGATGCTCTGGTAGAAAATATAGGCCGGATTGCCAAAATTGCCCAAGGTGCAGCTTTGTCCGGGATCGTTTTAGATACGCAAACCAGTGCATTTGTACATGACATGCGCTGGGATGGTTATCCGCAGGATAATGTCGCGGCAACACAAGCTATATTGGGCGCCCGCAGATTGGGTGAGCGAATTTCACGAACATTTTACCGAAACTATCCCGGTGGTAAGTTATTGTATCTGGCACAAGAGCCACTGAACGCTGGGCCATTGTGGTTTCATTTTTTTGCTGGTCTGCTGATTGGTTCTGGTTCAACTGGTGACATTAACATTGAATTATTGCTACAGTGCGATCGCACATTGCAGCCAGATGATGACATTACCGAGTATCTTGATGCTGTAAACACCTTATTAGAATTGCGTCTTGAAAATGATGCAGCCGATGTTTGGCGCAAAAAGGGAGGCATAGCTCCCGGACTAGAGCCAATTGGTCGTATGGGAGAGCGACCAATAACCTATTATGCTCCAGAGAAGTTTCGTAGCCGGCTTATACAGGCCAAATTGTCAGCGTCAACCTATGTTTGGATCGACGCGGCGAATGGTGGATGGTGGAACTTCGATGATGCACAAGAGGAAACATATACGGCTTCTACATTGATACAGGGATCAAAAAGCATCTCGGTTGAGCTACCTGGATTGCAACAATACTCAGCAAAAACACCTATAGATGGCCTGCTACGAGTTGGACCTGCTGTACACCACGATGATCTGGAAGCGTTTGTGCTGTATGAGCCAGAAGGTGCTGCTGTGGTAGCCTGGGAAAGTTTATTTGGACGATGGGCCATACCACGCATTGAATCCCCCCTGCTGGTTCGATATTTAATATCGGACAAAGATGTGTTGATGTATCCAGAATCTGGACATGTTGTGATTCCGTTGGATGCAGGTCCGGTATTGGTACGCCGTCTTCCCATGGGCGATTGGGTAACGCCAGTTGCATTAGATATGAAAATTGATGGCACCTTGAACGCTGGTATGCGACGCTCTACCGTGCAATTGTATTTCAACAATTGGTCAGAAATGCCACTAGAAGCATCGCTGATTGCCTGGACGGAGTCAAATTACAGTTTGGGCGATGCATTGTTTCAACTGAAACTGAGACCGCATGCACAATTCCTCACCAACCGGAATATACAAGGTATTTTTCGTGCCGGTGAGTCAGTAATCGGCAATGTATCGTTGACCCATGCAGGGGGAGGTAGCATTCATAGAAAATTCACATTTCCAGTCCAAAGTACGCAAAAGTGGAATTTTATTGCTGACGGTCCAATCTTGGGAGCACCCATCGTGCTGAGGTCAAGCTATCGAGGCGATAACAGCATAGACCATTTTGTCATTATTGGTGGCAGTAGAGGAGACCTGCACGCCATCAATGCCAATGGGGAATTGCGATGGCAACGAAGACTGCAATCTGGCATGACCACAGCCCCCCTGGCTTGGGAAAATTCGTCCGGGGCTGTTCATATCACCGCGACTGACGGTAGAGACCAAATATACACCTTTGATGAATTTGGCAATGCTGTCTGGGCAAAACCCCTGCGTATGGATGAAACACTGGTCAAGCTGATAGCGTATCCGTCAACACCACTCTCTTCAGCAGCTTCACATGAAAGCAGGCACGGGCCAGTTATTCTGGGGAAAGGTTCATCCATATTGCAGTTGGATTCAGAAGGCCAGCCTTTGTGGCATATCGCTGGTCAACCTGTCTTTGTAGATGCCGGAACCGTGTCGCATTATGATAATGTCAATTACATTTGGCGAACATACCAAGAGCCTGCAAAGGTTTCTGGAGGGTTGGAAGTGTGGGATGAGCACGGGGAACTGGTGTGGAGCTATGAATTTGAAGGGATACCCACTTCACCGGTGTTAATTCAATACCGTCCAGATGAGGTCATGTTGTGGTTGGGTACATCTGTCGGGGAAATTCTGGGGTTTAATCTTGAAGACGGAACCTTGGTAGAACAGGCATTTGCACCTTTTGGTCGGCGTGTCAAAGAACTCGCGCATGTTGTCGTTACTGACAGCGTGATGCCCTGGTTATTGGTGCTGGAAGAAGAGGGCGTGCATGTACTTGATTCAAACCTTGATGTACAATGGTTTGTCCCACTTCGTGAGGGAAACACCATCATTGGTGATTTGCCTGATCGCTCGTTGTTGGCAATCATTGCAACCAATGCGGGAGAATTTATTGGATTGACTTCGAGTGGTGGCATCGCCTGGCGTGACAAGCATAAAATTATTTCTCCTTTACAATCACCACTGATGATGGATATTGATGGAAATGGTCGTGTAGAGTTGCTCTTTGGTGCCGGGGATGGTGTTTTCAGGGTACATGACTGGCAACCATTATTATATCCGCGAAGACCTTTGGACTCACTGGGGAACTGGGGAGACCCGGAACCAGTCCATACGGATGACTGATACTTCACATGGAAAGGCTTTCCAACTTTTTATATGCAACATGAGTACAATTTACGATATTTCATGCCAACCGAGATCATTTTTGAATCTGGTGCTATAGACAAACTTGCTGAATTTCTGGCACCAATTGGGGAACGACCACTGTTGGTGACAGGCAGACATTCCGCACGAAAAACAGGCATGCTGGACAAGGTTCTGGGCATGCTTCCGGATGTTGTCGTATTTGACCAGGTTGAAGAGAATCCAACAACAAGTACTTGCGAATCAGGTGCAAAAACTTGTCGAGATCACCAATGCGACTGTGTTATTGCGCTGGGTGGCGGTAGTCCTATAGACGCAGCAAAGGCAATCGCATTTTTAGCAACGAATACAGGCCGTTGCACAGACTACCTGGGTAATGCAAAACCACGGAACAGTGCCTTGCCGATTTTAGCCATACCAACAACCGCGGGCACGGGCAGTGAAGTAACACCCTACGCGGTATTGGTTGATATCGAAAAAAACACAAAACGTACGCTGACGGGCCGTGACTTGTTTCCACGAATCGCGCTACTGGACCCGAATCTGACAATAACCCAACCACGTGAGGTTACACTTGCAACTGGACTTGATGCATTGAGTCAGGGAATGGAAGGTTTTATATCAAGAAAAGCAACACGCAAAGGCGATATACTGGCCCTGGAAACATGCCGCCTGATAAAACGTTGGCTACCTGTAGTACTGCGAGAACCGGAAAACTTGATGGCCCGTACGGCCATGCTCGAGGCGGCCATGCTTTCAGGTTGTGTCATAGCCCAAAGTGGAACAACACTTGTACACGGTATGGGGTATTATTTTACCCTTCACCACGGTATCGCACATGGCATTGCCAACGCACTTCTGTTGTCACCTGTATTTCAATGGAATGCACAACATGCCCCGGACAAGGTAGCGTTGCTTGCAAACACACTTGGATTTCCTGTTGAAACATCCGATCCAGAAAAAGTAGAAGCTGCCATTCGCGAGGCGTTACTTTGCTTGTTTGATGCGTGTGAATGGTGCCCAAAAGCTTCAGCGTATGGTGTACCACAGGATTGTCTGGTAGATTATTCAACCGATATTTATCGTGACCAATATCGATTTAAAAATCAGATAGGGAATCCAGGACTTGATTCAGTACAAAGTTTTTATGAGGCAGCCTGGTCTGGTACATCAATATAGTATCGTTACTTAATGAAAGTAGAAATGATAAAAATAAGACTATCTTCCCCTTTCAATGGGATGTATCCACTGAAATGCTTATATGTATATGCTGCTTAATAAAATATTTGATTGTTATGGGGAACATTTCAGCAATAATCACAAAGAAGAATAATCAGAAATTGCAAGACATAAATTTACAGTTTCGATTTGAAGCATAAAAAGCATATACTATGGGGTTGTTGTCCAATTCATTTTGTCTAGGTACGTATTTCTTAACTATTCCAGGTTATTTGTGTTAGATGGCATGCATGCCGTACAGGTGCTATCAAAATTTTGAATTATAATATCAGGGAGACCGCTGTGCAAAGAAGTGCAGTTCATATTGGTGCAGGTAGCATAGGTCGTGGGTTTATGGGTCAGTTATATTTTGAGAGTGGATTCCATACCACTTTCATTGATGTCGTTGACGAGGTAGTAAACGCCATAAACGCAGAAGGTTCATATCCAATTGACATTGTAACTGATGACAACAGCACACGCATCATTGTTCGAAATGTTGACGCAGTCAATGGCAAAAATTTGGAAATGGCAGCGAACAAATTGGCCAAGGCAGACATCGCATCAACGGCTGTCGGATTAAATGCCATGCGACATATAGCACCACTTCTGGCCAGAGCAGTAGAAATTCGTTTCTCCTCTGATAATGCGGAACCGCTGGATATCATCCTGTGTGAAAACATCAATGATGGCAAGACATTTGTTCGTGAATTGATCCGGGAAAACCTACCCATAGAATTCCACGCTGTGTTGGACACAAAAGTAGGATTGGTGGAAGCCAGCATCGGTCGTATGGTACCTGTGATGACACCTGAACAGGGTAAGCAGAACCCGTTACTGGTTTGCGTTGAACCCTATTGCGAGCTGCCTGTGGATGAGTTGGGATTTCGTGGAAAAATCCCTCAAATCATGCACATGAAACCAGCAAGTAATTTTTCTGCCTATGTAGAACGAAAACTCTTCGCCCACAATCTTACACATGCCTGCACAGCCTATCTTGGATATTTGAAAGGGTATACCTATATCTACGAGGCAATACGGGACCCTGAAATTCATGAAATTGTTCAAGGTGCGGGGCGAGAAAGTTGCCTGGTATTGGCCAAAAAACATGGTCTCGAATTTTCAGAACTCCAAATCCATGTTAATGACCTCATTCACCGTTACCACAATCGGGCACTGGCAGACCAGGTAAGCCGTGTGGCACGAGACCCCAAACGTAAATTGGCACCTGGAGATCGGTTTATGGGGCCAGCCACAATGTGCGTAAAGTATCAGATTGAACCCAAAAATATTGCATTGGCAATTGCTGCAGCGTTGCATTATAACCCCAAAGATTCCGATGATCCCAC
>Ga0334884_1002285_pt1 | contig 24970 bp, 22 predicted proteins | sample GraSluR1_MG_7_FD_207215 | JGI IMG/M metagenome (GOLD analysis project Ga0334884, IMG submission 207215) | Sludge microbial communities from methane-producing bioreactor in Wageningen University, Netherlands - Granular Sludge_12_05 R1 | ecosystem: Engineered > Bioreactor > Anaerobic >...
AGGTATTTCCTACGCAATGACATAGTTCACCTCTGTTCTTTCCGGTAATTTAACTACCTTAAAATTACAACTAATCTTTACGGTGCTAATCTAAAGGCAATGACGTTTGAGAGCCCGTCATTGCGGGGGTTGAAAACCCGAAGCAATCTGCATTGAACAGGGGTAGTTTCTCGACTCTGTATTTATGGATAGCTTCACTGCGCTTGCAATGACGTTTGGGAGCCCGTTATTGCCTTTAGATTAGCACCGTAAAGATTAGTTGTAATTTTAAGGTAGTTAAATTACCGGAAATAAACTTAACCAAAAAACGCCCCACTTCAATATGAAACGGGGCGTTTGTTATTGTGCCCAGGACAGGAATCGAACCTGCACATCCTTGCGAATACTAGTCCCTGAAACTAGCGCGTCTACCAATTCCGCCACCTGGGCAGGTGGGCTGAAAAGCAGCGCAAAATTACATGTTTTTTCGAAATAAAAAAGATACAGTAAAAAATATTCGATTTTTTTGCCGAATGTCGGTTACCGAAAATATCAGAGTTGTTTGGTAATTCAAAAAAATCGATTATTTTTGCACCTCAAATTTTAAATGAGTTATTAACAATTTATTAAAACGAAACAAAACTATGATTAATCAGTATGAAACCGTTTTCATTGCTACTCCCGTTTTGTCTGAAGCTCAGATGAAGGAAACGGTTGACAAGTTTCGCAAAATCATCGTTGCCGGTGAAGGCGAAATTGTGCACGAAGAAGATTGGGGCCTGCGCAAGCTTCAGTACCCGATTCAGAAAAAATCGACAGGCTTTTATCACCTGTTTGAGTTCAGGGCCGACTCGTCATTTATCAACAAACTCGAAACCGAATACCGTCGCGACGAGCGCATCATTCGTTTTCTGAGTTTTAAGATGGACAAGAATGCCGTTGAATACAGCGAGAAAAAAAGAAGTAAAAAGCAGGAAAATCAAACAAAGGAGGACTAAGCCATGGCACAAGCACAATCAGAAATCAGATACCTCACTCCGCCTACCGTTGAGGTGAAAAAGAAAAAATACTGCCGTTTCAAAAAAAGCGGTATTAAGTATATCGATTACAAAGATCCTCAGTTTTTAAAGAAGTTCCTCAACGAGCAGGGTAAAATATTGCCCCGGCGCCTTACCGGAACCTCGCTGAAATATCAGAGAAAAGTGGCTCAGGCGGTGAAACGTGCACGCCATCTGGCTTTGCTACCTTATGTTGCCGATATGTTGAAATAGTAATAAATCAGAATTATGGAAATCATTTTAAAACAAGATATTACCAATCTGGGTCACAAAGATGACATCGTAAAGGTAAAAGACGGATACGCCAACAACTATCTGATTCCTCAAGGAATGGCTAGTCTGGCTACTCCATCAGCAAAAAAAATGCACACCGAAAACATGAGGCAACGCGCCCACAAAGAAGAAAAACTGCGTGCCGATGCTCAGGCTTTCGCCGATAAAATCAGTTCGAAATCTTTTAAAATTGCTACCAAAGTTAGCACAACCGGTAAAATATTTGGTTCTGTAAACACCATCATGCTTGCTGAAGCACTTGGAAAAGCCGGTTACGAAATCGATCGCAAGAATATTAAAATTCGCGAAGAAGACGTAAAAGAAGTGGGTGTTTATCATGCTAATGTAAAGGTGTATAAAGACATCAAAGTAGATATCGAATTCGAAGTTATTGCCGAAGAATAAGGGTAGGTTAAAACATGAAACTGCAGGCCGATTGTTCTCAATTGGCCTGTTTTTTTACAGGAACAGTGCAGAACCAATCTGGTTAATCAGCAATGCAACTATCCAGGCCAGTGTGGTGGTGTACACAACAGTAAATGCCGACCAGACAAATTTCTCCGATTCTTTCCAAATGGCTACCACCACACCCATGCAGGGGAAATAGAGCAGTATAAACATAATAAATGCAAAGGCACTCACTTTATTGAACACGGGAGAACCCTTGTGTGGCCCCTCTCCTATTTTCTCGTTGCGCAATTTTACAGGTAGGCTTTCGGCACCGGTGCCTGTTTCTTCCTTGGCTTGATATAAAACCCCCATGGTACTTACCACAATTTCTTTGCCTGCAATACCTGTAAGAATGCTGATGCTCATTTTCCAGTCGAAACCCAGCGGATCCATTACCGGCTGAATAAATTCTCCTATTCTGCCTATATACGACTGCTTCTGCCGCTCGGTTTCTTTTTCCATTTCTAGAACAAAGGCTTCGTCGTCGCTTGCAGCCATACTAATCAAACTGTCGAAGTCTTTGGTATATTCCACATCGCGCGGATAATATCCCAATGCCCATATCAGTATCGATGCCAGCAAAATAATACCTGCTATTTTCTTCAGATACTCGCGCCCACGCACCCAGGTGAAGTGCAACAGCAATTTCGACGAAGGTTTTTTGTAGGGCGGCAACTGCATTACATAGGGTATCTCCTTTTTGCGGAATATGGTTTTGTTGAACAGATAGGCAGTGATAATAGCAAATAAAATGCCGATGGCATAAATACCAAACAGCACCAATGTGGGGTTTTTCGGAAAAAAAGCAGCTATCATAAGCACATACACGGGCAATCGGGCACTGCACGACATAAATGGCACAATGAGCATAGTCATAAGCCTGCTGCGCCTGTCGTCGAGCATTCGCGTAGCCATTACTGCCGGAACTGTACATCCAAAACCCATAATAAGCGGAATAAACGACTTGCCGTGCAGCCCAATGCGGTGCATGTACTTATCAACCAGAAAAGCCCCCCGCGACAGGTAACCGGTAGTTTCGAGCAATCCAATGAAAAAGAACAAAATAAATATATTGGGAATATAAACCAGAATTCCACCCACACCTCCCAACACTCCGTCGATTACAAGGCTTTTGGCAGCCCCTTCGGTCATGACGCGCTGAAATAAATCGGTAAGATAAAGAACTCCTGTTTCGAGCCAGCCCGAAGGGTATTTGCCCAATTCGAAAGTTGCGTAAAACGTAACAAATATAAAAGCGAAAAATATGGGAATCCCCCAGCGCTTATGAGTAAGAACAGCATCAATTTTGCGTTGTGTTTCTTTGGCTTTCGATGCCGAAATCACACTGATATTTTCTTTGATACCGCCTTTTATAAAGCTCATGCGCGCTTCGTGCATGATGTCGTGCACACTGCTGTCGAAAAGTCCTTCGAGGCGGCGAATCTCTTTTTCGGTAAGGCATTTGCGACGGTCGCAGCGGTTACAGAACGATACCTTTTCTTTGATGAACTCATCGCGCTCGAGCAAACGAAGGGCAGTAAATCGGGGCGCTACTTCTTCGTGTATGCCAATGTCGTGAATTACATGTTTAGTGAGACGTTTCAGCGTTCGTTCCGGCTCTACACCGTAGTTTATGTGAATATGACGTACCCAGGGTTCGGTGTTGTGATGTATGTTGAGCAAGGTTTTCAGAATGTGCTCACGGTCATCGTTACCCTTGTAGGCAATCAATGGAGTTCCAAGCATTTTTCCCAAATGTTCGTAGTCGAGACGTAAGCCTTTCTCGGTTAGACTGTCGAGACCCTTAACAATGAGCATCATTTTTATGTCCATATCAATATAGAAGCTTGCCAGATACAGGTCTTCCTCGAGCCTTGCCGCATCGATAACCCCAACAATTAAATCGGGATACTGTCCTGTTATCAGCTTCCGTATGGCTGTTTCGTTTTCGCCCGAACCCGAAATCGTTTGCACTTCGGGCAGGTGTGTAAGATGTATTTCGTGATCGTGATAGGGCAACTTGCAATGCCCAAAGGCCTGAAAGTCGCAGCCGAATATGTCCTTTAAAACATCGGGGTCACCAAAACTAAAGGCAGGTATTACATTGCAAAGCGCATCGATTTTTTGCTGATAATCGGGGTCGGATGCCGAAACCACCGTAACAAAAGGCGTAATACTAAGCAAGAGTTTGCGCTTACGCTTATTGCCATTAACCTGATAATACAGAAACTCGCTGTCGGCCGACTTTATTTTAATATGAACACCATGATTCAATCCTGCTGCCATCAGCTTACGACGTATACCCCAACGTCCCGATAATCGCGCTACAATCAGGGTATCTCCGGTATGAACTTCGCTTAGTAACATAGACAAAAATCAAAAAGCAAATTTAAAATAATTCTAAATAAGAACACAATAAAATCATTTTTAATTCATATAAACGCTTAATTTGTTTTGTTTGATTATTTTCGTAAAAAAAAAGATGCTGGGAGATGTATTGCTTATTACCGACAAACACAGGCAGGCTGCCGAACAATTGGTTGCAGCACTGTTACCTCTGCGCAAGCCGCGCATGGTGTTGGCTATTTCGGGGGAATCGGGCAGCGGTAAATCGGAGCTGGCGCATTGTATCGGCAAATTGCTGGTAAAAGCCCATGGCATTCCTGCCAAAATTATTCACTCCGATAATTACTATAAAGTTCATCCGCATGAGCGTACACAATGGCGCACAGAACACGGTTTCGATGCCGTGGGGATGAGCGAGCTCGACTGGGAACGCTTAAACGCCAATGTGAATGCATTCCGAAAAGGCGAAATTGCCGAAATGCCTTGCATCGATATTGTTCCCGACGAACCCGACACGCTGATTACCGATTTTTCGAAAATTGATTTTTTAATTATCGATGGGTTATACGCCCTCAATACTCAGGGAGTTGATGTGGGAGTGTTTATAACGCTGACTTATCACGAAACCAAAAAAGCACAAGCCGACAGGGGAAAAGAACCCGTGAACGAGTTCAGATGGAAGGTGCTCGAACGCGAACACCTCGAGGTGCAATCGCTAAAAGGAAAGGCCGATATTTTGATCGACAACAATTATTCATTATCGTTTCTAAAAAACAAATCTAAACTATGAGAATATTCTGTATTGCAGCGCCAGTAGCTGTTTTTTTCTTCTTTTTTGTGGGATGCAGTGGCAATAAATCGTCGCAACCTGAATATGTTTACGATGCTGTTGATTGTGTGTTTACCCCATTGGTGCTGCACCCCGGCGAGAATATTATTTTCACAAAGACTTACTTTAGCGATGTAACGCTTGTCGACTCAATACGATTTTCTCAAGCCGGCTTTGCCGAGATTAGTGCCGACCTAAAAAAAATTGTGATTACTCCCGACTTCGAGCAGTTGCGCCCTCTCACCGAAATTGTATTTTATGTAGATGGGCATCCCTATTCGTTGCTGTGTAAGAAAGCCGCTATGGTAAAAACCACATTTTCGGTTGACGTAAGCCGCGACCTCAATTACAATAAAGTGTTTCTGGCCGGCGATTTCAACGGGTGGCGCAGCAATCACACTCCGCTAACTTTTGAAGGACACCGTTGGGCTGCCTATTTGTTTCTCGAGCCCGGAGAATATGCCTATCGCATTGTAGGCGACGATAAAAACGTATTTGTGGCCAATGTGCGCGATTCGGTTCGCAATGCCGATGGTGGATATAATTATATTAAAAAGGTACGCGATAGGTTTACCAAAACGCCGGTGATAAGCCTGAAGTCGTTGAGCAATGGCAAACTGCACATTGTCAGCAATCAGGAAATTACCGAGTATTTTTTCTATTGGCAAAACATGCGTATCCCTGTAAAACTTTCGCAACTCGACGAAGAAAACTATTATCTCGAGATTCCCGAATCGGCAAGGGCGGTAAAAAACTCGCTGATACGCGTGTATGCATTCAACCGCAACGGAATATCGAACGATTTAATTATTCCTCTGATTCAGGGTGAAATTCAGCCCGGCATGGGGAAATATGCCAAATTCGACCAAACCACAATGGCTTTGCTCTTGCCCGAAAACACATATCGCGAGCAGGCAGAACAACTCATAAGTAGTGGTTTTTTTGAGAACACCGGAATTACCGCAGTATTGCACAGCAACGTGAATTCGTTTTCCGATGCTGCATTTATCGGATCAGGGCAATTGCCGCAGCATCCTCTTACCTGTGTATTGGGTTTCGACTGTAGCGAAAATTTGTCGGATGCGATAAAACTCTTCAATGTGCCCCAAACAACATTTGCCATGTTCGACTCGAAACTGTTTGCCGACAGCTATCTTACGTTCAACGACGACAGTTTTTCGTTTGAACTATTGGCCGAGTCGTTGCGATATTCAATGCGAAGCTATGGCTACAACCACCTGCTTGGCAACCTGTTGCCCGATGTGCTGAAAAGCAATGCCGGCAGCGAGTTGAACGATTTACCCGAAGAACAGCTGAAAATGCTGCAGTTGTTTGCTCTCAATATTAGCCTTCCGGGAATACCCTGCATGATGAGCAGCCACTCAAGCCTCGAGGCCTTGCAGACTTTCGACGAAACTGCAGCATCGAACAAGTCGCTTGTTTCGGTGGTAATGAAATTGCTCGAATTGCGTCGCAATAATATGTCGGTGGTTTTTGGCGATTTCAAAATTCTTGAAGCCACACGCTACGGTTTTATTTATCAGCGCAAGTTTCTTGATAATGTAGTGATAGTGGCATTCAATAAATCATCGTTCAGGCAGATGATGGGTGTTAACTTATCTGACATACCGGTTCACACACAATTCAAGTCGCATTTTGGGCATTTGAACAAACAGTCGGAACTATATGTTCGTTTCGATTTACCTCCACATTCCTTCGAAGTACTCACATCTGTTAAGAACTGATATTAGCCACTATTCCCAATAAGCAGAAGCATGAAAAAAATGTATCACAGCGAAAAATATCCTCCCGGGTACACTTCATCGTCGGTAGTTTATGAGGTAAACCTGCGCCAATACACGCCCGAGGGTAGCTTAAAAGCCTTTGCCGAGCACTTGCCACGTTTAAAAAAAATGGGGATAGACATATTGTGGTTTATGCCTGTGCATCCTGTGGGTAAAGTCAATCGAAAAGGCAGCTATGGCAGTTATTACTCGGTGCGCGACTACACTGCGCTAAATCCCGATCTGGGTACCTTCGATGAGTTCAAACAATTGGTTACTCAAATTCACGCACTGGGCATGTATGCCATTATCGACTGGGTAGCCAATCACTCGGCATGGGACAATGTGTGGACAGAGAGTCATCCCGAGTATTTTTCGAAAGACGAGAATGGTGGTTTTATGTGTAGAGTGAAAGACTGGAGCGATGTTATCGATTTGAATTATAATGAACCGGGCTTACGCAGGGCCATGATAGATGCCATGAAATTCTGGGTTCGCGAAGCCGATATCGACGGCTTTCGCTGCGATGTGGCCATGATGGTGCCCTACGATTTTTGGGAAGATGCACGCGCCGAACTCGACGCCATAAAGCCCGTATTTATGTTGGCCGAAGCCGAAGACCCCATGCACCATATTGCATCGTTTGATGCATCTTACAGTTGGGAACTGATGAATACCCTCGAAGATATTGCCCGTGGAAAGAAGCCCGTGAAGGCACTCGATGATGTATTACAAATCGATCGCCTAACATTTCCGGCTAAAGCATATCGGTTGCGGTTTGTGACCAATCACGACGAAAACTCGTGGAACGGATCAGAGTTTGAACGGCTGGGGCATGCTGCCGATGCCTGTGCAGTGCTGAGCTACACATTGCCGGGAATGCCTCTGATGTATAGCGGGCAAGAAGCTGCACTCAACCGCAAACTGGCTTTTTTCGACAAAGACTGCATCGAGTGGAATACTTTTCATAAAGAATCGTTCTTTACAAAACTCAATCGCTTAAAACATGACTTATCGTGTTTGCACAATGGAAGCCATGGAGGTGAAATGATTCGCATTGAAACCGGAGACGAACGCTTATTTGCCTTTATCAGGTATAAATACGACGAGGTTGTGGTGGTTTTGCTAAACATCACAAACAGCACAGTGAACACCGATGTGTCGCTACCCGTTCGTTTCACGGGACTGTATCACAATTACTTTGACGGATACAACATACCCCTTGAAAGCCGCAATGCCTTTTCGGTTGCAGCAGGTGGGTATAAAGTTTTCATCAGGAAACCGGAAACCGAGTAAACAGCTTACTTGGTATGCAGGTGTTTCTCAACCAGCACGGCTATTTCATCGTTTTTTCCATACAGGCGTTCGCTCAGATTCTTGTCGTCGTAAGCCAGCAGTTTCTTTATAGTGTTGTCGATAAAACCTTTCGAAAACACACCTGTTTGCTCAAAATAACTGCGTTTTGCTTCAAGCGCTAATGCCGATTCGTGACACGAGGCAGGCAGACCTTTGAGCTGAGCCAGTCGGTCTTTGTGTTCTTCTTTAAAAATATTGACACCCACATACAGCTCTTCGGCTTTTTTCAGGGCATCTTTCATGCTGAACCCGGCCAGAGCCGAAACAATGATACCTGCCAAAAATGGGTAGAGGTCGGCTGAGCCGTCGCCGCTGCGCAACTCGAAGGTTTGTTTCGAGTTTTTAATTTCGGGTTTTTCTTTTTCTTGTGGATTCACTTGAGTTATAATATCGCCGGCGCCTATCCAGCCTAGTGGTACTCGTATAAGTGTACTGCGATTGCGATCGCCCCAGCAAATGTTGGTGGGTGCTTCCTGATGAGGCACCAAACGCAGGTACGAGGTGGGTATGGTGTTGCCAAAAGCAGTAAGGGCATCGGCATATTCCAGAATTCCGGCTATCATGGTGCGGGCTGTGGTGCTCAGCGTGTTGCCATCGACCAACAGGTTTTTACCGTCTTTTTCGGCCAGCATGTGTACGTGCATACCGCTGCCTGCTTTACCTACAGTAATTTTTGGCGCGAAGCTTACATTCAATTCATAATCGTCGGAGAGTTTACGGATAATCCACTTTGCAATGACCAACTGGTCGGCTGCTTCTTCAACTTCGCAGGGCAAAAACTCAATCTCCTGCTGCTCGTAGTAGTAATCTCCCGTAGTAAAGTTACCCACTTCGGAATGCCCGTATTTCACCTGACCACCACATTGGGATATGAGTTGTAAGGCCTCTTTGCGCAGAAAGTCGAACTTTGTGAACGGATCCGATTCATGATATCCTTTTTGGTCGGTAGCCGGAAACATGGCGTTTTCTTCGGCATCAGCTATCAGATAATATTCGAGTTCGCCAAGCGCCTTAAAGGTGAAACCGGTTTCTTTTTTAAACAAATCGTGGGCTTTTTTAAGCATATATTCGGGAGCACTTTCGAGGGGCTTGCCTTCGAATGTATAGTACGAGCATAAAATATCGAGAGTAGGAACTTCTTCGAATGGATTTAAAAATGCGGTGCTGTAGCGCGGTATAACATACAGGTCGCTGCTGCCGGCCTCGATAAACGAGAACAAACTACTGCCATCGACACGTTCGCCATGGCTAAGAACATCGTCGAGGTGCTCGAGGCTGTTAATCACAAAATTTAAACTTTTCAGCCTGCCGTCTTCGGCTACATACCTCAAATTCAGCATTTCAACGTCGTGATTTATAACAAAATCAATAATATCGGCTTTGGTAAATTCATTCGGCGATTTCTGTAAATATTTTACCAGCACATTCGGATTCAGCTCTAATTGTTGTTTGTTCATAATTTTAGCTATTTTCGCGTTTAAAGTCAGTAAAAATACAAAAACAATTTGTGAAATGTTATGAGCAATCCTGTTTTTGAACAATAAAAGGTTTTATATCATGTTTTTCGTGCTTTCAAAAATACTTCAGTATGTGTTAATGCCTGTAGTTTGGCTTACAGTGCTTATTGTTATGATAATGATAGTGAAAAAGCCGAAACTGCGACGCAACCTGTTTATTGCCGCTGCTGCCATTCTGTTGTTTTTTTCGAACCCTTTCTTTGCCAATGTTTTTATGGGAGCATGGGAGGTGAAAACTACTGCAAAAAGCGAACTGAAACCGCACTACGACTATGGTATATTGCTCACAGGAATGTTGTCGTACGACAGTAAATACAATCGTATTAATTTTTGGCGCAGCAGCGACCGCTTATTGCAAACCCTCGATTTGTATTACGACGGTACTATTGGCAAAATATTTATTACCGGCGGTTCGGGAGAAGTGTTTAACCAAACTCAGAAAGAGGCTGCCATACTGAAAGACTACCTGTTGCACATTGGTGTTGCCAGCGAAGATATCGTTATCGAAACCCAATCGCGAAACACCCGCGAAAATGCCCTGGAATCGGCCAAAATTCTTCGGCCCGAAACAAACAATAATTCTTATTTGCTCATAACCAGTGCTTTTCACATGAGGCGTTCGGCCGGCTGTTTCCGCAAGGCCGGTTTCGAGTTCGATGTGTATGTAACCGACCGATATGCAGGCCCGCCAAGCCTGAAGCCCGACCACAGCATTATTCCCAAAGCATCGGCACTGCAGCAGTGGACGTTGCTTATACACGAAGTTTCGGGTTATCTGGTCTATAAAATCATGGGGTACTGCTAGGTGTAGGAGTGAGTGGAACTACACTTTTTAACATGGTGTTGTGTTAATTTTCTAATAGAATAGCTTGCAATAGACGGGTTGGATGATTATTTTTACAAAAAACATTACAAAATTGAAAAACACGGTTCTATACTTAGGCTTACTACTGCTTATTGCTTGCAATCAAACCGTTAGCAGCAGTCATAACAAAAAGTTGGAGGCACCCGTCGGCATCGAAGAACCCGCGAAACAGGAGCCTGTGATTGTTGGCGCCTCTCGCACCGACCGCTATTTCGAGCTTCTGAGGGGACGAAAAACTGGTGTAGTAAGCAACCATACCGGTATGGTGGGGCCTCGCCATCTGGTCGATACGCTACTGGCTTCGGGCATCGAAGTGGTGGCCATATTTTGTCCCGAGCATGGTTTTAGGGGAACTGCCGATGCCGGTGCCGGAATTGGCGACAGCCTCGACGAAGCAACAGGTCTGCCGGTGATTTCGCTGTATGGTAAAAACAAAAAACCACAACCCGATCAGTTACAAGGCATCGAAATCATACTGTTCGATATTCAGGATGTGGGCGCTCGTTTCTATACCTACATTTCGACGCTTCACTATGTAATGGAAGCGTGTGCCGAAAACAGTATTCCGCTGATTGTACTCGACAGACCCAACCCCAACGGGCATTATGTTGATGGCCCGGTGCTCGATACTGCCAACGCATCGTTCATTGGAATGCATCCGGTTCCGGTGGTTCATGGTATGACCATGGGCGAGTATGCCCGTATGATCAGGGGCGAAAAATGGATTCACAAAGCCGGAAATTGTGCATTAACGGTGGTAACGTGCCTGAATTACACACATGCAACCCCTTATGAACTTTCCATTCCTCCATCACCCAATTTACCCAACAGCCGTGCGGTAATGCTCTATCCCACATTGTGCTTTTTCGAAGGTACCTGCCTGAGTATGGGGCGTGGCACCGATAAGCAGTTTCAGGTACTAGGGCATCCGCTGCTTAAAGAATGGACTATGGCCACCTTCAGTTTTACACCCCAACCGCGCCCGGGGGCTACCAAACCGGTGCTCGAAGGGAAACTCTGCTATGGTTTCGATTTCAGCCAAAGCTGTGAACCATTTGTTGAACGCAGTCACGAACTGATGATTGATATTGTTATTGAAACCTATCGTAATTTTCCCGATAACAAGATTTTTTTTAACCGCAGTTTTCGTTTGCTTGCCGGAAACAATACATTGCAACAACAAATTGAAAACGGAGCAAGCGAGGCCGAAATTCGCGAAAGCTGGCAACCGGCACTCAACGAATTTAAGGAACTTCGAAAAAACTATTTGCTCTATGATGAAGAATAAATGCATCAGTCTATTGGGTTGTATGTTCGTTGCAATCGCTATGATTTCGGCTGTTTCGTGCAGCCACCAATACGATAACCATGCATTGGCTGTGATGAACAACACCGATGATACCATTGTTTTAGTGAGGCATATCAGCAGCCTGCCGGCGCGTAACATAAGTATTGCCCCGGGCGAATACGGCAAGTTTTTCGAAACCTCAACCGATATGTGGTTGGGGCCGGTAAACGAGTTGAAGAAATGCAGCGATTCGTTATGGGTTGAATTGCCCGATAAAACCCTGATGTTTTCTGAAAACTACACACGAAACACTAGCGCAAATCCCTATTCGATGAATTCGGAATGGCAGGTTATAATAGAAGATTACGAAACTTCGGCATTTATTGGTACACGAGTCGAAAGCTTCTACATACACTATTTTGAGATAAACGGCAATTGAAACCGTATTTCTGAATGTTCTCAAGTTCACCCCCTATCGACCTCGTTTGCAACGAGCTCGCGGCTACACGCAGCATTTGTAATGCAATCATTTCACCCCATTCGAGTTGCTTCCGGTAATCTCCCTTCCCATCCCTCACTCGAAGAAGACTCGGATGTAACCCTATCTATCCGTGTCGAATCTACACACAGCATTTACTATACGGTTTTAATGCAAGCAATTTCCTGTAATGGGTGAAGCCTGTGCTGAACGTTTCGTATTGCAACAAACACCAAAAAAACTTAGTCGGTTATCTGCGGTTTGTATCCGGCAACAAACTGCTCCCAGGTACCGGTGGTGTAGCCGTTTCTTCTGATAAATTCCAGATACATCTCGAAATTTGGCGGCGCCACATAGCCTTTAAAAGTATAAATCACACGAAAATTTTCGTCGAGTAATATCATCGATGGCACTGTTATCATGGGTTGCAAAAAAGTTGCGGCCAAATCGTGGGGCGACCCGGGAGCCTCCATGTTATTCATAAAAGTACGTCCCAAAAACTGTATTGTATCGGTTGCAGTTACCTCAAGTCGTGCAGCATAATAGCTTTCGTTCAAGATGTCGGCTATCACCGGATGGGTAAAAGTAGTAAAGCTCATTACCCTGCAACTGGGGGTATTGTTATGGTATATGTATAACAATACTTTTCCGGGTTTTTCGCGTTGCTTCTGTTCCACTTCCTCAAAACGCATCCAGTTTACCTTACCTCTCATGTTCAGGTCGGCTGTGTCGGGGAAAAAGGTTTTTTTGAAGTATTTTTCGAAATCGGTATAATTGGCTGTATGATAGACCCTTTCGGCAAAATAAATAAGTAAGGGTTCTATTTTTCCGGCATCCATATATCCGGGAACGGCATTTACCCTGAAGTTCTCGTCGATATACACAATAGTGGGGTACGACATGCGGCCACCGAGCAATTTTATGGCCAGATCGTGCGACGAACGCGGCCCCGGCCTTTTATTCAAATACATGGTGTCGCGGTAATACACAGTGTCGCTTCCTTCGGCATCAAATTTAACTGGGTAAAAATTCTGATTGATGTAGCGCGCTATTCCCGGGTTGCTGAACGTAGTCTGATCCATCTTCTTACACCAGCCGCACCAGTCGGTGTACATATCGATAAGAATGGTTTTGGGCTGAGCCTCATGCAGTTTTACTGCTTGCTCTATTGTAAGCCATTTCACAGTTTCGGCCTGTTGCACCTGATTCTGCGAAAAAACACTTGAGCTATTCACCAGCATTACAACCGAAAGAAAGCCAATAAATTTTGTTAAATTCGTCATAATAATTTTTATTCCTTCTGAAAAAAACGTAATTTTAAAATCTTTTTTTAATGTCATAATAAAAACAGTACAAATATGAGCAAGATTTTTGAATTAGAACCCAAACAAGTCTGGAAACACTTTTATAGTCTTACCCAGATTCCGAGACCTTCCAAAAAAGAGGCCAAAGTAATTGAATTCATGAAAAAATTTGGTAACGATTTGGGCCTCGAAACCATTATCGATGAAGTTGGCAATGTGATAATCCGCAAGCCGGCTACTGCAGGCATGGAAAATCGCATGGGCGTGGTGCTACAGTCGCATCTCGATATGGTGCCGCAGAAAAATTCCGACAACAATCACGATTTTGAGAAAGACCCCATTAAAGCCTATATCGACGGCGAGTGGGTTACCGCCGACGGCACTACGCTGGGTGCCGACAATGGCATGGGCGCTGCTGCCGCAATGGCAGTACTCGAAAGCAAAACTCTGGTGCATGGACCGGTAGAAGCCCTGTTTACCATCGACGAAGAAACCGGAATGACAGGTGCCAATTACCTGAAACCCAATATTCTAAAAGGCGATATACTGATGAACCTCGACTCGGAAGACGAAGGCGAATTGTATATTGGATGCGCAGGTGGTGTAGATGTGAATGTAGCTATGGAATATCCCGAAACCGAAGCTCCCAAATCGTTTACTACCTTTGCACTTTCTCTTACCGGACTTAAAGGCGGCCACTCGGGTATGGATATAAATATGGGGCGTGGCAACAGCAATAAACTGATGGCGCGCTTCCTGAACCACTGCATTTATCATTTCGATATGAAACTGGCAAAATTCGAAGGTGGAAGCCTGCGTAATGCCATACCGCGCGAAGCTTTTGTTAGCGTTATGGTACCCGACGCCCAGGCCAAAGCTTTTGCTGCCGAGGTCGATAAATTCAATGCCATGTATCGCAGCGAATTTGCAGTTACCGAGCCCGATCTCAAACTCAGTGCAATGCAGGCCGAAAGCCCTGCCCGTGTGGTAGCCGATAATTTTGCCGATAAAATGATTAAAGCCGTTTTTGTTTGTCCTCACGGTGTTGAACGAATGAGCGACAGCATGCCTGGTTTGGTAGAAACTTCGAATAATTTGGCTATTGTAAAAATGATCGACGGCATGTTTACCGTGAATTGCCTTGTGCGCAGTTCGGTAGATACAGCCAAAATGGGAACCATGTATAAAATTGGTACCGTGTTCGATTTAATTGGTGCCGATGTCAAGTTCGAAGGCGCATACCCGGGTTGGAAACCCAATGTTGATTCTCCCATACTGAAAACGATGCAAAGCGTATATCATAATTTGTACGGAAAAATTCCCGAAATTAAAGCCATACATGCCGGCCTCGAATGTGGTATTTTAGGCGCTGCCTATCCCAACTGGGATATGATTTCGTTTGGCCCCACCATTCGCTATCCGCACTCACCCGACGAAAAAGTGAATATTGCAAGCGTTGGCAAATTTTGGAAATATCTGGTTGAAACACTGAAGAATGTTCCTGTAAAATAAAAACACATCTTAATATTTCAACGAAAAGCCGGTTCATTTTCATCCGGCTTTTTTTATTCATACAGTTGCTCTTGTTATCGCGAAGTGCTACTAAATATTCAGCTTAATCAATTGAATATGTGATGCCTCAATTATTTGAAGGATGTATATTCCCTGTTTAATATTCGAAGCTATGTTCAGGACATTCCCCGAAAATCTATCATTTCGATACAGTGTGTTACCGGCGATGTCGTGTATTGTTATGCAAGCATCGCGAATATGTTTGTTCAGTTTTATTTCGCTTCCGGCTTTCACCGGATTGGGGTGGATGTTGATTACAGAAAGGAAATCATTATCTATGGCATTGTTCTCGTCAACGGTAATCAGTACTTGTCGGGTTGTGATGCACGTTTCGCTAACTATCAGCACAGTGTAGGTAGTGGTTTCTTCGGGTGATGCTATGGGGTTGGCAATAAATGGATTACTTAAACCAAAAGAAGGAATCCAATGATAATGCTCACCGCCATTTACCTGAAGTTGTACCTGATCACCATAATAAATTGTCAGGTTTTCGGTGATTGAGATATCGCAATTTTCCGAAAACAGAATATCTCTGTCGGCAATCGCCAAGTTTATTCCATTTGATCCATCGTAGTACATAAGGTATTTATTCGAGTCCTGAACAAAAACCACTTCGGGTGCCCAGGCCGATGCATTGTCAGCTTCAGGATTGACCGGTGGAAAAAATCTGTCATAAACCGGATTATTGGGGTATTTAATCCAGTTAATACCATCTATTGAAACGGCATAGCCAATACTAATAGAGTCCCACATGCTTTGGATGGGAGGTGCCCCACAATACCACATCTCAAATATTTCACCTGATTGAATAACACAAGGCACATACACCCCTACTAAATCATAAAAATCCGGACCACCTGTTAATACCGGGTTTTCGGCAGATTTCTGCCATGCATGTGCATTGTAAGAAACACCTAAACCGATGGAACTATGAAGATCCCAAGGCATGGCACCATACCACATATAGTAGGTTTGGTTCTGCTGATTGAAATGTACTGTGGGCGACTCAATCCATCGGCCGTCGAATGCAGCACTGTCGCCTTTTTGCAGAACCGGATTGTTGTTGCTTTTTATCCAGTGAAAGCCATCGGCAGAACTTGCCATACCCAAAGCACAGGTAATGGAATCGTATGTACCAATGTTAAACAGCAATCGGGTGGTGGAATCGCCGTAGTAATACAGATAATACATATCATCCCCCATCAGTATTTCGGGAGTGTCGTGCCAAATATTATCCCATTCATTTTCTTCGCCAAGCGATAATACAGGATTACCATTATTGTAATTATTCCATATTATGCCATCAATCGACCATGCCGATTTAATCCTTGATACACCCATGTAACCAGAAGCATACCACATTTTCATCGTATCGTTATCGATAAGACATGTGGGTTGAGCTGCGTAATGCAGCACCGGATTGTTCTGATGCTTAGACCAGTGCACCTGTGCAATTGAATTTGAGTGAAGCATCAAAAAAACTATTATTGCCATCGCATATTGTCTCATAGGTAAGAAGTTTTATTATTCGATAATTAAAAACGCATTCATAGTTTTTTCTGTGTTGGTAATGGTTACTGAATATATTCCGGGCTCCAATTCGTAACCTTCGAAAATTCTGACATTGTTGTGTATGAACCCAACATAAACGATTTGCCCCAGCATGTTTGTAACCGTAATACTTGCGTTTCCGAAACTGCAACTAGAAAAAATACTCGCATTGCATGTGGCTGGGTTTGGATACAGATGTAGCTTGGCTGCAGTTGTGTTATTGCGGATATCCGATGCCGGTTCCACAAAAACTGTTACTTGCTCTTTTGTAATGCAGTTTTCGCTTACTATCAGCACGGTGTAGGTAGTGGTTTCTTCGGGGGATGCTATGGGGTTGGCAACATCGGTTGCACTAAGCCCTTGGGGTGGGTCCCACTGATAAAAATCGCCACCGCTTGCAAAAAGTGGTACACTGTTACCTGCCTCAATGCTTGTATTCTGGCTGATACTCGTGCTGCAGTTGGGCGAATTGATTAGCGTGCGGGGTGCCGTTGCCATGAATATGGCATTAATCCCCACTGTTTCACCTGGCACATATGGGTCATCGTAGTGCCAGTGGTGGCTTTCGAAATACATTTTATACAGTTCTTCGTTTGGGTCCCAGACTACGTCGAATGCCCAAAATACGGTGCTATCGCCTTCGGCAGCCTGCATTACCGGATTACCGGGATATTGTATCCAGCTTGTTCCGTTTAGGCTAACTGCATACCCAACTTTAAGAGAATCCCACGAATCGTAGGGGTCTTCAACTATCTGTATTCCTGTGTACCACATTTCGAAAATACCATTAGTCTCAACCAATGCAGGGCCTCCCACGCCTATATCGTTAAACGACGGATAAGTGCCTACATCCATCACCGGATTCTCGTACCATTTTAACCATTCGTAACCATCCCACGAAACGGCCAGTCCTATTCTGATGTAGCCCGGTAGAGGATAATTCACCCTGTCCATGCCTGTGTACAACATGGCATATAAACCAATTTCGCTGTCGTAATATAGAGCCGGCAGTTCAATATGATGACCGTCCCAATCGTTGGGGGCACCCATTTCGAGTACCTTGCCCTGTCGGGTCCAGTTGATTCCATCGTTGGAAGTGGCTAAACCAATAGCAGTGTGATCGAGTACATCAAAATAAAGCGAATCGCCGTAGTAATACAGTTTATACTCAGTGCCATCCCACAAAATTCCAGGCGTGTCAATCCACTCTCCATCCCATTGCAATGGAGCACCTACATCAAACACAGGATTGTCGGGGTGCTTGTTCCAGATATAGCCGTCGAGCGACCAGGCGTAGTGAATTCGGCCTCTTACCACAGGGTCGGTTTGGGTTACCTCGGCAACTGCATACCACATTCTTATGGTGTCGTTGTGGATAATTACAGTGGGTTGTCCGTAGGCACCCCAGCTTACCAATGGGTCCATTGCCAGTATAGGCGTTTCTGAATAATATGTCCAGCTTACCTGTGCATATGCCGAACTAAGTAAAAACGATAAAACAAGTAATAAAATGCTTCTCTTTTTCATAATATGGTGGTTTTGTATTTGAAGTAGTAAACATGGGACTACTTAAGTGGAACACTTTGTTTGTGATATGTGCAATTGAATGTGTATTGGTCAAATCTAAATGTAACATTATCATGGTATTGAATACTTACAAATATACAACATTATAAGATATCCCGAATAATCAGGCTGTGGTAAAATATTCTCCAACCGCCACTTGAACCGGACACCGAGTGATTCGCTCCCAAGAGCGAATTGTATCGAGGTGCCCGATAACAAACTGTGTTTCAGCGAAGCATTACATTCAGGCCATCTCGATACGAATTACTCCTATTGTCGTAATTCACACCTCGATTTCACTCGGTGCACCACTCGATGTCCGATTGTCTCAGGCCATCTCGATACATCACTCGATGTCAGGCTTTGCACCGTTTCGTATTAATGCGCCAATTTGCCCGATAGCTTCTTTCGCCTCAGGGAGTTGAGTAGCACCCATCCACACATGAAACATTTGAGGGTACTCGAAAAAATTCAGTGTGTTATTACTTCCGCGTAACATATTGCGAAGGCGAAGGCAGTCGGCATACAGTAAATCGTTTGTGCCAATAAATACCGAAATGGGACATAGTCCTTCGAAACTACCGTAAATGGGGCTGGCCAGCGGGTGCATATTCCCAAGAGGTCCAGCCCACAACTCTCCGGCCTGTTTCAGGCTGCCAATGTTCAGCATGGGGTCGCAGGCATCGAGTGTTTCAATTTCGGGGTTCGTCATGCTTACATCGAGCCATGGCGACAGCAGTATGAGTTGCGATGCCACACCGGTGCCCTGCTCGCGCTGATATTGAGCCAACGCCAGCGCCAAGCCACCACCTGCCGAATCGCCGGCATACACAATTTTTTTACCGCCGTAGCGCTGAGTTACCAATTCCACAATACTTTCAAGATAACGAAATGCATCAGAACATGTGTATTGAGGGGCCAGGGGATAATCGGGTATTACAAAAATCGCCCCTGTTTCTTCGGCCAGAGCAGCGAGCAATTTCCAGTGTAAACCAATGATGTTGTGTATGTAAGCGCCTCCGTGAAGATATAAGACCACCACATCGGGCTCCGATTGCTTTGGCGAAACCACCCATAGCTTGCGCCCCTGACAACTACTTTCTTCGAGACGAAATTTACGTTTTATAGTGCCGCGGGGTTTGGATGCCTCTGTTTTGTAGCGGCCTTTCTCTACCGTTTTGTTTTGCATTTTTTTAATGCCCAAAATCACCAGCATTTTGTTGGTGTTCCTGGCCTTTGCACTTACTTTGTCGCTATGACGGTATTCAATGCCTTGCTGTGTTTGCATTGTTGTTTGTGCGGCTGCCATACACGAGGCAATTGTTGCGAATACAAGCAGGGTGACAATGCGCATAGTTTGGTTTATAAATGTTTGGCAAAATTGCTCACTTCACCGGCAAAGTGCTCCCAACTCAATTGTTTTTTGTAAACGCCAATATTGTCGGCAAATTTCTGTTTGTCGTGTTTCTCAAAAAACCCAATGATGCTTTCGGCAAGCAGGTCGCTGTTGGCATCTTCTACCACGATTCCTGTGTTGTCATGCTGCACAAACTCGGCCAAACCGCCCTTGTTGGTGGCTATTATTGGTGTGTCGAAATGGTACGATATACCGGTAATACCACTTTGTGTAGCCGATTTATAGGGTAGTATGCAAACATCGGCGGCAGCAAAGAAATTGCCTACGCGGTTGTCGGCAATGTAATCGTTGAACACATGTATATTTTCTTTGTTCGGGCTGGCTTCAATTCTATTGCGGTAGGTTTCGAAACTGCCGTAGCTTTCGCCGGCAACAATAAGGCGGTAGTCTTTGGGTAGTTTACCAAAAGCATCAATCAGCACATCAAGGCCTTTGTAAGACCTGATGAAGCCAAAGAACAACAGATTTTTTGAATCGCTGTCGATGCCGAGATGCCGGCAGGCGTCGTCGCGCCCGGGTTTTTCGCCAAAGTGGTCGTACACAGGGTGGGGTAGAAGTATTACTTTGGCATCGGGTTTTAGTCTGAGCAAATCGCCTCTCACCTGCTCCGACATGGCCACAAAACCATCGATTCGTTTCAGAAAATAAGCATTGAAGGCTTTGTCGAAAAAGCGTTTTTCGTGTGGAAGCACGTTGTCGAGAATGGCTATGCTGCGTGTTTTTGGTTTCACACGCGCAGCCACTGTACCCAGCGAAGGCCCGAAAAAGGGCATCCAGTATTTCATCAGCAACAGGTCGGGGTTAAACGCATTTATGGCAGAGGCGGCACGCAAATAGCTAAACGGGTTCACTGTGCTGAGTACTCGTCGGCTCTGAACCACGTTTGCCGTGTCGCCCTCAGTTACCATTTGTGTTTTACCGGGGAACAGAAAGCCCGGATACTGACAGGTAAAAGTAAATGCCTCAGCCTCGGCACCCTTGCGCACAAAGGCCTCGAGCAGCGAAGCGTTAAACTGCGCTATGCCTCCCCTGAAAGGATAAAAGGTGGACAGATAGGCTAATCGCATTGCAGCAATTGTTTTACATGCCCAAGCATCACAGCAGGTTTCAGGTCGTACATACACGAACGTTGGCGCTTGCACGAGTTGCCATAAAAACAATCGCAGCCAGTCTCTGGTTCGGCAATTATGCCACGACCGTAAAGGTAAAATTCGTTACGATTGAAAATATTGTTCATCAACACCATCTTGCGTTTCAGGGCAACGGCAATGTGCATCATCATCGACACCTGGGTTACCACCACATCTAAGGCTTGGGTAAGTGCAATAAACTCGGGCAAACTAAAAGTGCCCGGATAAGCACAAGCGCTTGCTTCGGCCAGTCGGCGGTTTTTTTCGTCTTCCTGCGGACCGCCCAGCACCATCACATAGTAGCCTTGCTGCATAAGCAGGCCAATAAACTCAAGCCACATTTCCTCGGGCCACAAACGGGTTTGCCAACGGTTGCCGCAGCCGGTGTTCAGCCCAATTATGGGTTTACCGCCCGATTGTTGCGCCAGATTCTTCTTCCATGTATCGGCCAAACCGGTGCTCAGGTTAATCAAATACTCTTCGTTCTCGAAAGGCAAATGGCATATTTCGAATATTTCATCGAGATAGTGCTTTGTGTTTTGCTGCGAAATATGATCGAACAGCCCCGTAACCAGCTTGTGATTGGCTGCGGGAGTAGCTGCGTCAATATGGTTGTTTGTCCAGATAAAACCGTATTTCTCAGGGGCACTTACCTCGGCCAGCAGCATGCAGGCTTCTTCTTCTTTGTCGAGGTTTATGGCAATATCAAATTTTTTGCGCGACAGCACATACAGCGATGTTTCGTTCCACGGGTATATGGCGTCGATTTGTTGCGGTGGCAGTATGTCGGGCGTAAGCGTAAGCCAGGTTATATGGCAATGCGGGTAACGTTTGCGATAGGCCGTAATAAGGGGTGTGGTGCGTATCACATCGCCCATAGCCCCAAGTTTTATAATCAAAATTCGGGTTTCAATGCGTTCGTACCATTGGCAACCGGCACACTCTGCATTGTGCTGTTTGTTGGGCTTGCAGGGTATCCCCCCTCTGAAATGCCGACAATCGAAATGAATAAGATGCATGAAGCAAAGTTTTAATTAGCACAAAATTAGTAATTTGTTTTAAAAAAAGCACAGCCATTCCGGCATTTGGCTTACGATATTGCATTAGCCGGCCGGCAACACATATTGCGAACCTATAGACTAAAATCAACGAGCAGAAACAGTGTAATTACAAGCGACCTCGCCACACCATGCCGAGTGCAGCTATCATCCATGGCGAATAAAATCAAAAAATTCCATGTATTTCAGTTTCAATTTCAATAACAATTTCATACATTTACCCTGTGAAATTTAATCTACAAAACAACACAAGAACCATTGAAAACATTTAAAACCAGCAAATTGACCAGAGTAATTCGATATCGGCTACTTATTTTGCAAGAATAGTCCAGATAACAAATCAATCAAAGAGTTTTAAAATGTAAAATAAAAGGAGTAATATACAATGAAAAGAATATTTACATTTTCAGCAGCCGCACTACTAACGGCAACAGTTTGGGCGCAATGTTACCAAGGTGACTGCGAAAATGGGTTGGGTGGTTATTTTTACTCAAATGGCGACAGTTATTGGGGTTATTTTCAAAATGGGAAAAAACATGGTTATGGAGAGTACAAATTTGCCAATGGAGAAAAGTATGAAGGTAATTTTCAAAACGGTGTGCGCAATGGTTTTGGAACGGATTACTATAATGGCGGAGAAAAATATGAGGGTAGCTTTGAAAATGATGAAAAAAGAGGATATGGAACTTATTATTATAATGACGGCCGTATATATCAAGGAACATATAAAAACAATTTGCAACATGGTTGTGGTAAACTTTATTACTCTGATAATATGCGGGTTTATTTAGTTTGTAAATTTAATAATGGCGTACAAATAGATTCAGATGATTGTCAAGCCTGCATTAGTGGAGATTGTTATAATGGGTTTGGCGCCTATAAAGATGTGAATGATTCATACACCGGTTATTTTAAAGATGGTTATAGAGATGGCACAGGTACCTATTTTTTTGCAGATGGTGACAAATATGTTGGAGATTGGAAGATGGGGCAAAGAGAAGGTTATGGTGAACTATATGAATATCTTGATGGTTCATGTGAATTATCATATAAAGGTGATTGGAAAAACGATCTGAAGAATGGTTTTGGGACATTTTACTATTCTTCAGGTACGAAATATATTGGAAATTGGAAAGATGGGAAACAGGATGGGTGTGGTACTTATTTTTACTATAACGGAAAATCGAAAAAAGTGCGCTATGTGAATGGTGAAGCGAAAAATGGTAGAAAATGTCCAAAAATCGCACAATAACAAGGTTAGACCAATTAAGAGCGTCATTAGTGTCTACTAAACTCATAAATAAAAATATATAAATCATTAATAATTAAGATGTTATTGCAAGAAAATCCATGTCCACGATTTGAATTTGCACCTTGATTCAAACTCAAATCCCAATCGTTATGTATCAATGGAAATATGTATTTTCTCGACCCATCAACTGCTCCCACAGAAGTACTACTAAAAACTTGTGGTTAAATATGGAGGAGACAGATATGTGAAGATTTCTCTTACTGGAATCATTTGCTTGTTAAATTTTACGAACAGCAGAAATTTTATTAAAATTTGGTTTGTTTGGAAATATTGACTATATTTGCTCTCAATTAAGAATTATTCTCACTAAGGAGATGCTCAATGAAATTGTCAATAGCAGATATTAGGAACAAATTTTCGGAAAAGGGATTAAAGATAACCCCGCAACGAGTTGTGATACTTGAAGCAATTTATAGATTAAACAACCATCCAACTGCCGAAAATATTATTGAGTTTATCAGAAAATCACAACCAAATATTGCAGTAGGAACAGTTTACAAAGTGCTCGAAACTCTGGTTGAAAATGGATTAATTAAAAAAGTAACAACCGATAAAGACATAATGAGATACGATGGCATTATCGAAAATCATCATCATTTGTATTGCTCTGAATGTAATTTGATAGAGGACTACAACGATGAAGAATTAGATAAACTATTGCAGAATCATTTTAAAAACAAGAATATCAAAGGATTCAACATTGAAGAAATCTCTCTTCAAATTAGAGGAACTTTTAATAAATGCTGATTTTTTTAAGAAAAAATAAATAATAATCATTTAATCAAAAGGAGGACAAAAACATGACAAACAACAAGTACAGGTCAATTGTGAAATTGGATTTCCAATATGCACACCGATTTATGAATTATCCGGGCGAAGCAAGTTATCTTCATGGACATTCCGGATTGTTAACGCTCGAAATTGAAGGCGATTTAGACAAGCACAATTATGCGTATCCGGTAAAAGAGGCACAAAAACTAGCTTGGGCTGTGGCTGACAATTTTCACCACGCAACAATTTTCCAAGAAGGCGACCCTTTACTTGATTTAGTGTTGCAAGGTTACGAAAAAACCGGAATGAAAGGTACAACCAATCGGTATGGGGCGACTGCAAATGCTCTCAACCATGAATTGGTTAAATCTTTTCCTGAAAGCAGAGTTGCAGTGAGTAATGGTCCATCTACATGTGAATGGTTCTGTACTGTATTCTATGAATTGTTGAAAGACAAGTTGAATATTAAAAAAGTAGAGTTCCGCTCTTCTTCATTGAATTGTGCTTCATTAGAATTTTAGTAAGGCGAATTCATAAAACGGGATTTGAAATCTACTAACGAATCCGGTTAGTAGATTTCTTTTTTTATGGATTATTGAACTAATATCCTTTACCGGGCACCTCGGTACAATTCGCTCTTGGGAGCGAATCACTCGGTGTCCGGTTTCGATACAATTCGATCTTGGGAGCGAATCACTCGGTGTCCGGAGGCAATCGGACATCGAGTGAATTGCAACGATTGGAGTAATTCGTATCGAGATGTCCGGAATGTAAGGCTTCGCTGAAACACTGATACTCCTCGGTCACCTCGGTACAATTCGCTCTTGGGAGCGAATCACTCGGTGTCCGGAGGCAATCGAACATCGAGTGAATTGCGACGATTGGAGTAATTCGTATCGAGATGTCCGGAATGTAAGGCTTCGCTGAAACACAGTTTGTTATCGGGCACCTCGATACAATTCGCTCTTGGGAGCGAATCACTCGGTGTCCGGAGGCAATCGGACATCGAGTGAATTGCGACGATTGGAGTAATTCGTATCGAGATGTCCGGAATGTAAGGCTTCGC
>Ga0334884_1002289_pt1 | contig 24934 bp, 25 predicted proteins | sample GraSluR1_MG_7_FD_207215 | JGI IMG/M metagenome (GOLD analysis project Ga0334884, IMG submission 207215) | Sludge microbial communities from methane-producing bioreactor in Wageningen University, Netherlands - Granular Sludge_12_05 R1 | ecosystem: Engineered > Bioreactor > Anaerobic >...
AAAAAACCGATCAGTCACATCTTGTTCTAGGTTTTCCTACTTTTTCGAGATTAGACAAGAGAAGATATCCTCTTAAATTACTTAATAATATTTTTGGAGCAAATATGAGTTCGAGATTATTCACCGAAATAAGAGAAAAAAGAGGTTTAGCTTATTATATTGGTTCTAGTATTGCAGAGTTTGCAGATACAGGTATGCATTTTGCTTATGCAGGAGTTGATAACAAAAGAATTGACGAAGCGATAAAAGTTATTCTTTCAGAATATCAAAAAATAATTTCTAAAGGTCTACTGCAAGAAGAAATAAAAAGATCTAAAGACAATATTAAAGGCAGGACATACATTGATTTAGAAAGTTCTTCTTCGATAGCAGATTATTTAGCAGAACAGGAATTGTTGTATGATGAGATTACACAGCCAGAAGAACATTTAAAGAAAATTTTTTCTTTACAAAATCAAGATCTTAAAAAACTCGCAAATGAATTTATAAAATTAAATTCATTAAATTTAACAATTCTAGGTCCATTTAAAGATAACAATAGGTTTGAAAAAATTGTCAATGCTTGGTAATATGGGTATGTAAAAAGTTAATATATTTTTATAAGTTATTATTAAAAATAAATTAAATTACTAATAAAAAATCCAGTAGGATAATATTTTGGAGTCATTATGGCACAACAAGAACAAACTTTAGTTTTAATTAAGCCAGACGGAATCAATAGAGGTATAATTGGTGAAATAATTCATAGATTTGAAAGAAAGGGTTTAAAATTGGCTGCTTTAAAGATGGTTAAATTAGATGATAAAATTTTAGAAGAGCATTATTTTCACCATAAAGATAAGCCGTTTTTTAAAGATCTAAAAGATTTTATGCAACTTTCTCCAACTGTAATTATGATTTTGGAGGGTAATCACGCTGTTAGTGTTGTAAGAGCTATGGCGGGGCCAACCAGTGGTTATACTGCTCCTCCTGGAACCATAAGAGGCGACTATTCTTCTAGTATTTCTCATAATGTTGTTCATGCTTCAGAGGATGCAAAACAAGCAAAAATTGAAATAAAAAGATTTTTTAAATCCGCAGAAATCTTTTCTTACAAGAAAATTGATTGGGAAGCAATTTACGCAGTAGACGAACGATTGTAAATCATTCAAATCTGAATTTCGAATTTTGAAATCTTAAACAAATTTCAATGAACAAAATACAAAATCCTAAACATTTGTTTTGAACATTGTATATTAGAATTTTAATCCAGCCTTCGCGAAATTCCAGGGCTTTAGCCCGGGGATGAAGCAAGGTAAGATTTCGCTACGGCGGATTTCAGCTCCGCCTAAGTGGAATCCGCGGTTTTTAACCCGCGGAGCTTCAATATTGTTTTGCCCACCTGCCGAGGTGAAACATATATCGAGAAGGGGAATAATCACCTATTTCTCGATGAGATTGAGCGGCGGGCAGAAATTTCGGGTTTAGTATTTCGGATTTTAATTATGAATTATATTATTCTTTTTTTATCATCATTTATTTTATCTTTAATCTGTACTCCTTTGGTTAGAAATTATGCTCTAAAACATAATATCGGTTTACGGTCTAGAGAAAAGAAAGTAAAACCAATTCCTCGTTTAGGCGGTGTTGTCCTTTTTATTGTTTTTTATTTTAATGTTTTAATTTTATATTTAATCAGCCCAGAAAAATTAAGTTTTGTAGATTATAAAATTCTCGGTATTGATGAAAATCTTTTTGGACTTCTTTCGGCTGGTTTGGTTTGGATAGTAGTAGGATTATACGATGATTTAAAGGGCATGAATCCTTTTAGTAAACTTTTTTGGCAATTTATTTGCGGTTTAATTATTGTCATTTTCGGAATAAAAATTTGGTGGCTTTCAAATCCTATTACAGGCGGAGCTTTTATAATTGGTGATTGGAATTATTTTTTAGTACCAGTTTGGATTGTGCTTATTATGAATGCTTTAAATTGGTTTGATGGCATTGATGGTTTGACGCCAGGAGTATCAACAATAGCATTAATAATTTTATTTATTCTTTCAATAAATCCACAAGTCAATCAGCCTGCTACAGCATTGCTTTGTATAATTTTGGCAGGTTCAGTTTTAGGTTTTTTACCTTACAATTGGTCGCCAGCAAAAATATTTTTAGGTGATTCTGGTAGTATGTTTTTAGGACTTATGATTGGTGTTTTTTCAATAATTTCTGGGGCAAAACTTGCGACAGCTGCCCTAGTTTTAGGAGTTCCAATTATCGACGCTTGTTGGGTTATTATTAGGAGGATATTAAGTAAAAAATCTCCTTTTTATGCAGATAAAAATCACCTTCATCATAAGTTTTTGGAAGCTGGGTTTACAACAAAACAAACCGTAATTATTATTTATGCGATTTGCGCTGGTTTTGGTATAATAGCACTAGAAAGCGAAACACAAGGAAAAGTTAAAGCTTTAGTGTGGCTTTTAATAGCTATGATTATTTTAAGTATAGTTTTATTTATCAAAAAATATAAGCAAAATAATAGGTAATTTTGGTAAAGGTAATGAAGCCAGTATGGTTAAAGGGTAAAGTTAGAAGTAGCAAAAACCTATAACCTAACCTCTAAACCAAACCGGTATCCTAACCTTAATCTATAGACTAAATTCAAAAGGTAAATTATGGGTGAAGAAAAACCAAAGTGGGTTAAAATTGTTTTTATTATTATACTTGTTGTTTTTGTGATAGGCATGATAGTTCCTTTTGCCTTGCTTAGATAAAGGGAGGTATTAATGCAAGATGAGCTACAAGATTTTGACTTACCTGCAGAAGACAAAGACGAGTTTATTAAAATCGCAATAAGAACTCATTTTTCTTATTTTTTTATGCCATTTTCCAAGGTTTTAGTAATCTTGCTGTTTTTAATAATTTTTATTTTGATTTTTGGATTTGGAAATTTATCAATAATTATATTTATATTATGCTTATCAGTTGCAATCTATGTTATTTATAAAGAATATTTTATTTGGAAAAATAGAGTTTATCTAATTACCAATAAAAGAGTAATTTGTATATACCAAAAAAATTTTTTTGATAGAAAAGTTACAGAGTTAAATTTTAATAAAATCTTAAGCACCGATTACGAAATAAAAGGTTTTATACAGCATATGCTAAATTTTGGTAATGTGGGGTTAAGAATAGCAGATTCTTCTCAAGAAATATTACTTAAAAATATTTCAGATCCATATAAAATTCAGGAATATATTATCAAGCTAAAAAATCAGAAAAAAAATCCGTCCAAAAATGCACCCAAAAAATCAAAAAATTATTTAATTAGATAGTTAACAAATCATCTAGTTTCATTTCGTAAGTGTTTGCTTATCTGTTGCCAGATATGCTTATTACTAATCCAAACTACAAAAAAATTTTTTTTTGCAAAAAAACAAATTATTACAATTGATTACTTTTAATATTTTGAATTTTATCAAGCTCGCTAATTAATTGTTTTGTAATATTTATCTTAATTTTTGGAATGACAATTTTTTCCTCATGATTTTGAATAATTTTTAAAATTACAGTTTCTTTTCCGGGAAATTCTTTTAGAATATTTTTAATTTCTTGAAGTGTTTTAAGGTTGGCATTTTGTAATAAAGATATGACAAGTTTTCTTTCTTTATTAACAGTGTGTTGTTTTTTTATTTCAGTTAATTCTTTGCATTTTTCAACAATTAATTTTAAGTTTCCATCTTTACTATTAACCTTACCTTTAATTGCTAAAATATTATCAACTTTCCATATTAAATCATTGTCTTTAAGAATTTTCGGAAAAACTAAAGCTTCAATTTTCCCGCTAAAATCTTCAATATTAGCAAATATCATAGGTTCACCCTTTTTGGTAGTAATTTTCTTTATAGAAGTAATAACTCCAGCAATTCTAATATTTTGTTCATTGGATCTAAGTAAATTAATATCTTTACTGTTAAATTGTCGCATTATTTCTTTATATTCTAAAAGTGGATGATCACTTAAGTATATTCCTAAAAATTCTCTTTCCCAAGACAATCTTTGGTTTTTTGATGCTTTGTCAATTGAGTTCAAAGAAAGCTTAATTAATTGATTTTTTTGAGTGTTGTCAGCAAATAAACTTGCTTGATTGGCAATTTTATTTTTAGATAATTGGTTGGCAAATTTACAAATTATGTCAACAGAACCTATTATTTGGTTTCTTTCACCAATTTTATCTAATGCACCTGATTTTGCCAAAGATTCAATAGTTTTTTTATTAATTACTTCAGGGCCTAATCTAGAACAAAAATCTTCTAATGATTCGTATTTTCCATTTTTCTTTCTTTCTTCCACGATTAACTGTGCTACTTTTTGACCAACTCCTTTAATTGCTTCTAACCCAAATGATATATTATTTTTATCTGGAATTACTCCAAATTTTTCAAACGAGGTGTTAACATCAGGCGGGATTACTTGAATTCCTAATCTGGTGCATTCTTCGATTTCAATAGCCACCCTATCTAAATTGCCAAAATCAGAAGTTAGAAGTGCCGCCATAAATTCTTTTGGATAATGGGCTTTTAAATATGCGGTTTGATATGCAATTAATGCATAGCAGGCGGCATGTGATTTATTAAAACCGTATTTTGCAAAAGGCTCAATGTATTGCCAAATTTTTATTGCTACCGATTGAGGTATTTTATTTTTTACCATACCATTTATTAGTTTTGACTTTTGTTTTTGAAGTAAGGATTTAATTTTTTTACCTACAGCTTTTCTTAAAACATCTGCCTCACTCATACTAAAACCTGCCAATTCTCTTGCAGTTTGCATGATTTGTTCTTGATATACAGCTATACCATAAGTATTTTTTAAGATCGGTTCTAATTTTGGATGTAAGTATTTAATTTGTTTTTTGCCGTGTTTTCTATCGATAAAGTCTGGAATTAGTTCTATTGGTCCTGGCCTGTAAAGTGCAACCATGGCAATAATATCATCAAAACAGTTTGGTTTTAGTTGTTTAAGATATCTTTTCATACCGTTTGATTCCAATTGAAATATGCCCGTAGTTTGTGCCCTGGAAAGCAATGTAAATGTAGGTTTATCATTTATTGGGATTTTATCAATCTCAATTTTAGTATTGTGAATTTTATTAATAATTTTTAAAGCATTTTTAATTACTGTAAGATTAGATAATCCTAGAAAATCAATTTTTAATAATCCGATATCTTCAATATATTTCATTGAATACTGAGTAGTAATATTTGTTTCACCTTTTGCGGCAGTTTGTAATGGGCAATATTCAATAAGAGGTTTTTTCGAAATTACTACTCCACAGGCATGTGTTCCAGCATGCCTTGCTACTCCTTCTAATTTTTTTGCGTAATCAATAATTTCTTTAGTATTAACATCTTGATTGTATAAATCTTTTAATTCGGCAACCTCCTGCATAGATTGGTTTAAACTCATACCAAAAGGAACTAGTTTTGCGATTTTATCTCCTTGATCATAAGAAAATCCTAAAGATCTCGCAGTATCTCTTATAGATCCTCTTGCAGCCATGGTTCCAAAAGTGATTATTTGTGCTACATGGTTTTCACCGTATTTATTTTGAACATATTTAATAACCTCTCCACGCCTGTCGTCTGCAAAATCAATATCGATATCAGGCATAGATATTCTTTCTGGGTTTAGAAATCTTTCAAAAATTAAGTTTTGTGACAGTGGCTCAAGATCAGTGATTCCAAGGCAATAAGACACAATAGATCCCGCAGCTGAACCACGACCAGGGCCAACAATAATGCCTTGATTTTTAGCCCAGTTTATAAAATCAGACACAATTAAAAAATAATCAGCAAATCCAGTTTTCTTGATTATTTGTAGTTCGTAATCTAATCTTTTTTTTGCTACATTGTCTTTTTGTAGGTATTTATATTTAAATCCATTTAGGGTAAGTTTTTTTAAATATGAAAAAGAATCTTGTTCGTTTTTTGGTATTTCAAATTCAGGTAAAATATTTTTTCCCAAATCTAATTTTAGATTACATTTTTGTGCAATTTCTAAAGTGTTTTCAATAACTTCTGGATGGTCGGATAAGATTTTTTGTGCATATTCTGGCGAGTAAAAAGAAGCATCAATATCAACCATTGAAAGACGCGCTTTGTCGTCAAAATCTTTACCTGTTTGTACTGAAAGTAGCACCTCATGGGCTTTTTGGTCTTCTTTTTCTAAATAGTGTGAATCGTTTGTTAAAATTACTTTTGTTTTAGTTTTTTTTGATAATTCTAATATTTTTTTATTAACAATATTTTGTTCAATGAGTTTGGGGTGATATTGAATTTCTAAATAAAAATTATCATCACCAAAAATATTTTTATAAAATTTAATTGTTTGTTCAGCAACATCTGGTTTATCAGATAAAATTAATCGAGGAATTTCACCATTAAGACAAGCGCTAGTAGCAATTAACCCTTTAGTGTGTTCTTTTAATATTTTTTTGTCTATTCTTGGTTTATAATAATATCCGGTTAGATGTGCTTGGCTCACCAAATAAATTAAATTTTTATATCCTTCTAGGTTTTTTGCCAGTAATACTAGGTGGTAAGGTCGTGTGTCAATTTTGGCTTGTTTGTCTTGCATATTTCTAGGAGCAATATAGACTTCACAACCAATAATTGGTTTTATTGCTTGTTTTTGGCACTCTTCATAAAATTCTATCGCTCCATACATATTACCGTGATCAGTTAATGCCAGGGCAGGCATGTTAAATTCTTTTGCTTTTGATACAAGTTCAGGAATTTTTGACAAGCCGTCTAATAATGAATAATGACTATGAACATGCAAGTGGATAAATTTTGTTTTACTCATAAAATACTAATTCCTAATTACTAATTTCTAAACCTATTATAAACTAAGAATTGACAAAAAGAAAAATTTTAGGTATATTTGCTTAAGAGCATAAGAAATAATATATGTAAAAACAATAAACTCATTAGTTTTTCTGTTTTTATGTTTATTTATAATTTATATCGTGGAGTAAAATATGGCCCATACAAAGGCGAAAGGAACATCTAAGCTTGGTCGTGAATCGCAATCAAAAAGATTAGGTGTAAAAAAATTTGGAAGTCAAATTGTTAAGTCGGGTAATATAATTATTCGGCAAAGAGGTAGCAAGTTTAGGGCTGGTGAAAATGTTAGATATGGCAAAGATTATACGATTTTTGCTACTTGCGATGGGAAAGTTAGGTTTTATAAGAAAAAAATTAAAAAATATGATGGTAAATTAGTAAACACAACTTTTGTTGAAGTTGAATCTTCTGGGAGTGTGAAATAAACTATGCAATTAATTAAGCAAACACAAAAAAAATATCTTAAGAAAAATATTCCTGACCTTATGACAGGAGATGTTATTAGAGTTCATCAAAAAATTAAAGAAGGTAATAAATCCAGAATTCAAATTTTTGATGGAATAGTTATTAAAAAATCGGGCGGCAAATCGTTAGATGCTACATTTACAGTTAGAAGAAAATCTTTCGGAGTAGGAGTTGAAATTACTTTTGCTTTACACTCTCCATTGATTGTAAAAATTGAAAAAACAAAAAGAATAAATGTTCAAAAATCAAAATTATATTATTTAAGAGAATTGACAGATAAACAGATTAAAAGAAAAGGTGAGTTTAAAGAATTTATTGTTTGGGAAGAGGCAAAAGGCAAAGAAGAAGAGGAAAAAGAAAAAGCACGAAAAGAAGCAGAAGCAAAAGCTAAAGAAGAGGAAAAAATAAAGAAACAGGAAGAACTAGAGAAAAAATTCGAATCTGTAAGAGGGAAAGAGGAATCAAAAAAAGATACTAATCTTAATAAGAAGGAAAATGATTCATCAGAGAAAAAAACTGGGGAGTAGTGGGGAGGATATCGCGGTTAGTTATCTTATTAAAAAAAATTATAAAATTTTAGATAGAAATGTCGAGTTAAAATTTGGAGAAATTGATATAATCGCTAGTGATGGCGATTATATTGTTTTAATAGAGGTTAAAACAAAAAAACAGTTTACGCAAGGTAGTGCAGAAGAAATGGTAGATTTTTTTAAACAAAAAAAACTTCGATTATTGTCTCAAATTATACAACAAAAATACCCAAATAAATCAATTAGAATAGATGTAATTGCAATTAATATTGTTGATAATAATTTCAAAATTAATCATTTAGTTAATGCAGTTGAGGGTAAATAATTGGTTTTATTATTTTTTTAAATACATTTTTGTTTATTATTGTGATATAATAAAAAAAATATTGATTATTTTAATTAATATCAACTATAACAAGATATAAAAATATTTTATAAACCCTGTGGTTTTTTTAATAACAAAAATTTTTGTTATACAAATAACCACAGAAAAATTAGGAGGAAAATGCAAGATCAAATGATGCCCGATCAGGGTCAGGGTATGCAAAATCAACAAATGTCAAATAATCAAATGCCTCAACCCTCACAAGCACCTCAAGAGACAAAAGCTGGTCTACCGGCAGTTTGGGTTGTAGTAATCGCCGTAGTATGTTTGGCACTTGGCGCTTTTGGTGGTTATTTTTACGCTTCTTCTTTTGTTTTTGTCCAAGAAGAAATTAATATCCAAGTTACTCCAACCGCAACTCAGAGGGCAACTACTTCTCCAACAGCAGTTGCAACCCCAACTACTCCTGCACAGACAACAACTAGTCCAGTAGCAAGCCCTGCAGTAACCCCAACCGGTAGTGACAATTTGCCAAATCCATAAATAGCTTACAAAATAACCCATTTATATTTAACGAATGTGTTGTTGTGTAATTTCTCTTTTTTTTAGAGCAAAGGATTTGTCAAACATGTTTTATTAAGCTACAATAAGCATATGAAAAAAAACACAATTGTAACTCGGGTAGCACCTTCTCCGACAGGTTTTTTACATATTGGTACAGCGCGTACCGCTCTTTTTAATTATTTATTTGCAAAGAAAAACCAAGGTAAATTTATTCTAAGAATAGAAGATACTGATTTAAAAAGATCTAAAAAGGAATACGAGATAGATATCATTGAAGGAATGAAATGGCTTGGCATCAAACACGACGGGAAAATTTTTTATCAAAGTCAAAGAAAAAATATATATTCAAACTATGCCAAAAAACTTATACAAAACAAAAATGCTTACATAAAAGATGGTGCTGTATGGTTTAAAATCAATTCCTATCCACAAACAATTATTAAATATAATGATTTAATAATGGGCGAACTAACATTTAAGAGAGATAATTTTAATGATTTTGTAATTATTAAATCTGATGGGGTACCTCTTTATATGTTTGCTGCCGTGGTAGATGATTATGAAATGGGTCTAACTCATATAATTAGAGGAGATGACCATATAAATAGTACTCCTCAGCAAATTATGTTGTATAAACTATTGGGGTTTAGAATGCCAAAATTCGCTCATATACCCTTAATTTTGAATCAAGATAAAACAAAAATGAGTAAGCGCAAAAACCCAGTTTCTATTAGTAATGATTTTCGTTCAAAAGGTTATCTACCAGAAGCAATGTTAAATTATATGGCTTTTTTAGGTTGGAATTCAAAAACTGAAAAAGAAATTTTTTCACTCCAGGAGTTAATAAAAGAATTTAGTTTGACAAAAATAAATAGATCAGGAGCAATATTTGATGTAGAAAAATTGAATTGGTTCAATAATTATTATTTGCGTCAACTTCAAGACAAAAAAATTTACGATTTGTTAATAAATGAAAAAATTGATTATAAAGATAAAAATGCATTTTTAAAAATTAAAAAAAATAAATCTTTTACATTAAAAATTATTTCAGTTACGAAAAGTCGTGCTAATAATTTGCAGGATTTTTTTGCTACAACTAGCTATTTTTATTGTCTTGATAAATATAAAACAAACATGCTAATATTTAAAAAATCAAATAGAAATCTTACATTGCGTGGTCTAAAATCAACACTTGAAACTTTAGATAAAATTGATAATTCAAAATGGAAAAAAATTGAAAGTATTAATAAAAATTTGATAGATGTTGTAAATCATGAAAAACTATCCAATGGAGATGTCTTTTGGCCGGTAAGGGTAGCACTTTCTGGTTTAGAAAAAAGTCCTTCACCCAAAGAATTACTTTGGGTTTTAGGAAAAGAAGAATCAATTAAACGAATTAATTTAGCAATAAAAAAATTAAGTAATTTTTAAGCGGAGGAATAATGTCGAACGAAAAAAAACAAATTTATATTTTAATTGTTGTATTAGTAATTGTTTTGGCTGGTCTAGGTTTTTATTATTTTAACCAAAATAAAAACAAAAGCGTAAATAATATTGACAAATTTTCAGAAATTAGCTCACAAGAGCAAAAAGATATTATTGAGGCAACTATTGATAATATTGATCCTGCTGAAATTGCTAGTAGCGATGATTTGTCAGATATGAAAGATTTTTACAACAAAGATCATAATATCAGCATGCAATATCCCGCAAGTTGGCAGCAAGTAGATCTTGGAGGAGAAAAAAAAGTTACAGAACCGCTCATGCGTGAAAATATTGGATTTTTTTATATCAATAATTCTGAAATCAACAAAGACGATCCTAATACAGCAACTACAAGTATTAAACTGCTTAGATTTGTTTTAGAAGATAGTTCTGTAATTAAATCTTTAGATGATTGGTTAGATTACATTAAATCTAAAGTCAATGATTTTGTAAGTCATGAACAACTTTCGAAAAATTATAAATTAAAAAATGTCACTAAGAGTTCTGCAATCGACGGCAAGTGGACTGTTGTAGAAGATTATGATGAATATGACTTAATTTCGGGCAAAGATTATTATATTTATGCTGGAAATGAGTTTTATCAATTTGTAACTCGTATTCCTAACAAATTTGTAAATAATTTTTCACCTTTAGTGGAAAAAACTGTTAATTCTTTTAATAAAAAATAAAAACTATATTTTCAAATAACATTCTAAAAACAAAAACTAAAGTTTTTTATGGAAAAAATAAAGAAAATCATTAATTCTCAAAATACTGTTAAGTCTGCAACTTTTATTTTGGTAATAACACTAATTGCTTCAAATTTTTTAGGTCTATTAAGAGATCGTTTTTTAGCTCAAAGAATACCAACTGATTTATTAGATACTTATTATGCGGCCTTTAGAATTCCTGATTTAGTTTTTAATATTTTAGTATTAGGTGCAATTTCTGCTGCTTTTATTCCAGTATTTACTGGCTTTATAAGTAAAAATAAACTTCAAGAGGCCTGGAAGGTTACTAATTCATTTTTAAATATAATCTTAACACTATTAATTGTTTTTTTAATAATCTTGTTTTTTATTATGCCTTGGGCTATTTCGAAATTAGTTCCTGACTTTAATTTAGAAAAACAGCAAATGACTGTTAATTTAGCAAGGATGTTTTTAATTTCACCAATTTTTTTTAGTATCTCTTATATTTTCGGCGGAATATTAAATTCATTTAAAAGATTTCTTGTTTATTCTTTAGCGCCATTAATTTATAACCTTTCAATTATTCTTGCTACCTTATTTCTAACCTCTCGTTTTAGTGTTTATGGTGTTGCTATTGGTGTGATTTGCGGAGCATTTTTTCATATGATAATCCAACTCCCAGTTGTTTTAAAATTAGGTTACAGATATTGTTTTTTGTTTGATTGGCATAATAAAGCTGTAAGAAAAATTGGTCTACTGATGTTGCCAAGAGCTGTTGGGCTAGGATCAATGCAAATAATGCTTATGATTTATACTGCACTAGCTTCAACTGTTTCCTCTGGCGCAGTTGCAGTTTTTAATTTAGCAGATAATATTCAGACAATGCCAACTGTTGTTTTTGCAACTTCAATAGCTACGGCAATTTTTCCAACTTTATCAGAACAAATTTCTCTTAAAAAGTTTTCAGATTTTTCTAGTTATGTCTGGCGAGGTATTAGAACTATAATTTATATTTTAATACCAATTTCAGTATTAATTATTTTATTAAGAGCCCAAATAGTAAGAGTAATTTTAGGATCAGGTTATTTTGGATGGGAGCAAACCATAACTACTGCTAACACACTTGGTTTTTTTGCAATTTCTCTTGTGGTGCAAGGCATGATCCCACTCTTTGCCAGATCTTTTTACGCGCTACATAACACTAAGACACCTACAATAATTAGTATTGTTTCAATTATTATAAGTATTTTAACTGCCTATTTTTTGATTGCTAAATGGGGAGTTTTGGGTCTTGCAATTTCTTTTTCTGTAGGAAGCTTTGTTAATGCAATACTTTTGTATTTATTTTTAAGAAAGCAAGTAAAAATATTAACAAGTTTTGAATACTCAGGAACAATATTTTTTTTAAAAGTATTATTATCTAGTTTAATTATGGCGTTTGTTATTCAAATTACTAAAATAAACATTGAACCATATATTGATATGACTCGCGGGTGGGGAGTTTTTTCGCAACTTTTAATAAGTTCGCTTTTGGGTTCATTGGTTTATTTTGTATTGACTTGGCTGTTAAGATGTGAGGAATTTAGTGAAATTAAAAAAATTATTTTAACTCGTTTTAAATTATCTTCATCAAAAAATAAACCAGATGATAATATTTCTGGTTTCAATGAGCACTAAAAATTTATTTGCCTTTTTTCGTTAAAGCATTTTCCTAGTTCATTTTTAATTTCTGCTTTATTAATAAAATTAATTAAACCCTGAAGTGTACGAATATCATTTTTTTCATTAATTATTAAAAAATTATTTAAAAAACTATTATTTTGCATTTCGTTTTTAAATTCTTGACTTGTAAAAAAATCATATAGTTCTAAATCGTTTAATTTTGTTAAGTTTAATACATCTGCAATCTTTTTTAAATTATTATTTGCGAGCGCTTTAGATATTCCCGTGTAAAATGATGTTTGGATCTCTTTTTTATTTAAAATGTTATATTTTATAATAATGTCTATTAATTCTTCGGCTTTATTGGTTTGATTGTCCTTTAGCATCCAAGATATTTTTTCCATAAAAGCTTTTTTGATAATATCTGAATTTAAAATATCGTCTAGATTATTTTCTTTGGCAAGTGCGATAATACTAATGATTGTCCCCGTAGAAGCTGAACCAATATTTACTAACAAAGCACTTATATAAAAAGGTTTTAAATCAACATCAATTTTTATTTCATTAACAATATTAGAAATATTTTTTAATTGGTCAATTGTTTGATGGGATTGTTGTTTTATATGTTTTACAAAAAAATCCAAAAATATTTTTTTAAAATCTAAATTTTTTTTCTCTTTTTTAAAATCATCAATAATTTTTTTTATTTCATTCAAATTTCCATCTTCAATATTTTTTTCAATTTGTAAAATAAAATTATTTTGAGATTCATTTTGATACTTAGAATCTTGTGGATATTTTTCTTTTTGATTGTTTAGTAATTGATTCACGGTTTTATCCTTATTTATATTGTTTTTAGATTCTGAAATATTGTAAAAATAAATTTAGCCAAAGAAAAATTATCGAATAAATTTTATTTTTCAAGAAGTTGATTATCTTCTCCAGGGTAGTAAATTAATTATATTTATTGGATTTAACTCGGGTAATTTTGTGGGTAGTGGCGATGGCTCAGTGTCGTCTTTGATTTCTGGTTCTTGTTGCTTGGTTTGGTCTTGGTTTGCACCACTGACTATTCTTTCGGCTCGAACTATTAATCTCCTTAGATTAGTACCAACTGGTACACATGTCATTAAGCTCACTATTGGTTTTCCCACTGAATCCAAAACTCCAACTTCTTCAGGTTTAACTTCAAATTTTTCATAAACTTTATAAATATATACCTTTTCTTCATAAGCAATAGCAAACTCATCATCATTTTCAAGTTTATTTAAATTTGCAAATACAGTTTTATATTTTCCTTTGTCCCACCACCAGTAAGAACTGTGTCCAGATATAAAAACATTTCCAGTTGTTTCGTTTGGGAGTCCTGTTCCATTGTAATGTACTACACCATTCTGCAAATTTTTCATCATAATGTCTTCATCTGGTGGCGAATTCCAAATTATCGGAACATTTATATTTAGTTTTGGAATAAGTAAATGATTATTTTTTAGATCTGATAAATCAAGGGAATGTCTTTGAGATACAGAGCTTTGTGTTTGTGGTATGTCTGGTTTTTCACTTTCTAACGCAGTTTTTATTGTAGATAAAAATAAATCTGAAGAATCGTCTATTACCTGAGGGACTTCAATTGTTGTAACTTCTTCTTTTTTTCCTAAATTATCTACCCAGTATTTAATTTTTGCATATTGAGCAGGAAAGGTTAAAAACAGATATACAAAAATAAACACCCCGACAAAGATACCAATTGCTTTTAGTATCTGAAAAAAAATCGATTTTTTCTTGGGCTTATCTAGTTGATCTTCTGGAGGTAGAGTTGTTTTGTTTTCATTTTCTGGTTTGTCATTTTTATACATATCGACAATTTGTTCGCTTTTTTGTTTTTTTTGCGGTTTTGTTGATATGGGAATTTGTGTCTGGGTGTCTATAGTTTTATTTTGATCAAAACTATCATCACCCCAAGTTTGGTCTATTGGTTTTTGTTGTTCTTGTTTATTCATTTATTATATTATAGCTTAAATCGATTATCTTTTTAAGCTTTCAACCTGGAAATGATTTATTATTTGTGTTAAAATCACATAAAATAGGAACAAATATGGTAACAAAAGAAAATATTCGCAATTTTTGCATTATTGCTCATGTAGATCACGGCAAATCAACGCTCGCTGATCGTTTTTTAGAAATTACAAAAACAGTAGAAGATAGAAATATGCGAGAACAGTATTTAGATAAAATGGATCTTGAGAGAGAGCGAGGGATAACAATCAAATTACAACCTGTTACAATTAATTTTAATAACTACCAGTTAAATTTAATTGATACTCCCGGCCATGTAGATTTTTCGTATGAAGTTTCTCGATCTCTTGCTGCTGTAGAAGGCGCAATATTGTTAATTGATGCAACCCAAGGAATTCAAGCACAAACTCTTGCAAATCTTTATTATGCTCAAAAACAAAATTTAGATATTATTCCAGTAATAAATAAAATTGATCTTCCGGCGGCAGACAAAGAAAAAGTTGTCAGTGAAATTGTCGAATTACTAAAAATTGACAGATCTCAAATTTTATATACATCAGCAAAGACAGGAGAAGGTGTAGAGCAAATTTTGGAAGCGGTAATTAAAAGAGTTAAGCCTCCAAAAGGAGATTTAAGTCCAACAAGAGCTTTAATTTTTGATTCAGTTTATGATTCATATAGGGGGGTAATAGCATATATTCGAGTTGTTGATGGTCAGATTTATTCTGGAGATAAGATTAGCCTCATGCAAACCCGCGCCGAAGACGATGCGTTAGACGTTGGTATTTTTTCTCCAAATTATACTAAAAAAGAAAAACTAGAAGTAGGGGATATTGGATATGTTGTGACAGGATTAAAAAATATTTCTTTGTGTCAAGTTGGAGATACTCTTACTGTAGATAATTCGAAATTCGAAATTCGAAATTCGAAAATTAACGATTTGAAAAATCAAATCGGACTCTCTCCCCTGCCAGGTTATAAAAAAATTAGACCAATGATTTTTGCGAGTCTTTATTCTCAGGAAGGAAATATTAATAAGCTTCGCGAAGCATTAAATAAATTAAAATTAAATGATTCTTCCCTATCTTTTGAGCCAGAAAGCTCTAGAGCGTTTGGTTTTGGATTTAAATGTGGTTTTTTGGGTTTACTTCATATGGAGATAGTGAAGGAGCGTTTAGAAAGAGAATATGATTTAGATTTAATTGTGACTACCCCACAAGTTGATTATATAGTTCAAAATTTAGATGGGAAATTGAGTTATAAAGAACCATGGGTCGCGCTTGAAATAGTTTGTCCTGGGCAATTTATTGGGTCTGTAATGGATTTAGCCCAAAAATCGCGTGCAAAATATATTTCTACAGAATATATTTCAGATAGAGTAATTTTGAAATACGAGGCTCCGCTTGCATCAATAATTATTAATTTTTATGATAAACTCAAAAGTATTTCTAGTGGATATGCCTCAATGAATTATGAGCTCATAGACTATCGCTACGAAGACCTAGTAAAAATGGATATTCTAATTGCTGGTGAAAAAATCGATGTTCTTTCTCAAATAGTACATAGATTAGAATTAAATTCAAAAGCACATGAAATCACTAAAAGATTAAAAGATTTAATTCCAAAACAAATGTTTCAGATAACAGTCCAAGCAGCAGTTGGAGGAAAAATTTTAGCCAGAGAAGATATTTCTGCTATGAAAAAAGATGTTACTGGTCATCTTTATGGTGGGGATATTACTCGTAAAAGAAAGCTTTGGGAAAAACAGGCAAAAGGTAAGCAGAAAATGAAAAAGCTCGGGAAAGTAGATATTCCTTCCGATGTTTTTATTAAGTTATTGAAATATTAAAATTTTCATTTTTAGGTTGTACATAGGAAATAAAAATGATATTAAAAAACAATCCTGACCTGAGTCAAAGGATTGTTTTTTATAATTGATAATATTTTTATGCTTGTTTTGCTGGTTTTGAAGAAGATTCAGCTTCGGTCCATGCCAATAATCCAATCATAACTAAATTTAGAATCGGGACTAAACCGATTAATAAACTCCACCAACCAGGTCTGTTTCTTCTCTCACAGATTTTCCACCACCACCAAATCATTAGAGCAAGTATTCCCAATGAACCTACGACAGGAATCCAAGCTAAAAATACTAACAAAAATGTCCACCATGGAACCTGGGCAATTTGTGTCATAAGATACAAATTTGCAATTGGAATCCATGCAAGCCATGCATTTGGAGTATTAGTTTTTTTAGCAATTGTCATCAGTGCCCACGAAGAATAAATATACAGCACAAGTCCAACTATCAAAAGCGGAATCATAATTGCGCTGAAAATACCTAATGCTGCTGCTGGACTTAAATCGCCCGAATAGGTAGTCGTGTAATCGTAATCCATTTTTTCCTCCGTATCCCATAATTATGGGATTTCCTATTTTAAAATAGGAAATAATTAACTTACTTATTAATTAATATTCACCTCAATTAGTATTATATCATACAAATAATTAATAACGCTAGTGGATAACTTTAAATAGTTTAAGATAGATCAATTAAAAAACAGCCATTGGAGGGAAATGGCTGTTTTTTTGTAAGTTAATTAATTTTTCAATCTTTATCTTCATATAGTGTTACATCGTATTTTTTATTTTAGTACATGTAAATTTTGTATATTAGTTTTGTTCTGTTTCCTCGTACGGGCAGGTTGTATGATTGTTCATTCTATTTTCTCTATTCATTTTTCTACCACCAATTTTTTTCATAGCTTCTGGTTTTGAATTATGCCAATCAATAATTTGCTGTGCTTCTTCTTGTGTAATTGTTCCGTTTTCTAATGCGTTATTAATTTTTTCTTGTATTCTTTCTTTCGTCATTTGGTTTCTTTTTGCCCGAGTGTATTCTGATAATTTATTAGCTGACTTTTGATCAATAATTCCTTCATCTACAGCTTCTTGTATTATTTCTTGACGATTTGCGAGTGTATTATTGTTTTCTGCTTTTACATACGCAGATACGCCAGCGGTCAATACTACAGCAATAACTGCTCCTGTAATAATTGTACTTGTTTTAGACATAAAAATCCTTTTGTTTTTTTATTAATTTTTAAACATTGTTGCCCAGACTTGCATAAAATACTACAACATTATAAAAATTTTCGTACATTATAATTTTAAATCATTACAGTTTGGGTTATAATTTATCTTGCGATAACCTCTTAACTTAATATTGAGTGGTTGCATAATAATTGCATTTATTGAATTTTTGTTGGTTATTCCTTGAATTTTAACTATTTCTCCTAGGAAAAATTTACTACCTTGTGGAAAAATTGTGTTTTTATCAATTACTACGCTCCAATTGTATCCAGCGGTGTCTTTGATGGTTAATTTCTCTTTATCAATTTCCGTAATTAATCCGATTACAATTGCAGTTCTCTTTGTTTGAATTAATTTGCCTTGACTTTGATATATTTTTCTGATTAGCTCAATATTGGCAATTTTTTGATTTATTCCAATTTTTTCTGCGATAAAGTAACCGAGTATTAATGATAAAAGAATAATTCCTACAATTAACCATCTGTTTAATCGATATATAAAATGAATTTTTTTAACTAAATAGTAGGAAATAATTATTAAAATACCTAGAATTATCATAAATTCCCACGGCAATCCGAACAAATTATTCCAAAAATATTTGAAAGCGTATGGAACTTTAGTCCACGGGTTGTAATGGATTAATATGTAAGTAAATGCTCCAATGCCTATGACAATTGATATCCAGAGTATTATTAAAATTAAATTTTTTAAAATTTCATTAGTGGTATATTGCCATTTTGGATTTGGCTTTTCTTTTTTAATTTTTTCTTTAATTTTATCTTTTAAATTTTTCATTTTATTAAAATTATTGTTTAATTATTGTTTTTAATTTATTTTTTGCTCTTTTTATTGTTGGCCCAACTGAATTAATATGCATTTGTAAAATATCTGCAATTTCAATATAAGATTTTTCTTCAAAGAAAACTAATTCCAATATTTCTCTATCCTTTTGATTTAATTTTTTCAGTCCGTTTTGTACTGTTTCAACATTTTCAAGAGAAAATATTTTTTTAAGTGCCTCGTTGTCTTCTGTTAATTTATTTTTAATTTCATCATTGAATTCTACATTTTTAAATCTATAATGTTTTTTTATAAAATTAACAGATTCATTATGGGCGATTCTATACAGCCATGCTGAAAAACTCATTTGGGGATTAAACGAGGCAATGTTTTTATATGCTTTGAAAAAAACATCTTGGGTGATATCTTCTGATTCCGTCCAGTTTCCTGTAATTCTAGCAATATATCTACGAATCTTGTCTGCATATCTATCTACTAATTGATTAAAATACTCAGAATTTTTCAAACATTTTTCAGCTAATTCCTGATCAGAAATTTTTTTCGACATGCTTATATATTACTACAATTTAATAGGTTTGTTTAGTGCAAAAATAAAAAACCACTTAATTTTTATTTAAGTGGTTTGGATTTTTAACCAGCTGATAACTCTTTGTTAGCTTCCTGAATGAGTTCATTCATCAGCTCTTTTACAGATACAATTTTATCTATCCTTGAGACATTGCTTCCTGCAAAGACCACTGCATTGTTCATGTCGCCACGAACAGCAGCGAAAAGCGCCTTTGCAATGCAATATGGAGCTGTATGAGGGTTGCAGGTTTTCAGGCATCTGTAATTACATTTGAAGGGAATTCTTTCACCGCCTGTAACTTTATCGATGAAAGATGTTCTGATAGCTCTTCCCGGCATGCCCACAGGGCTGTCGATAATTAAAACATCACTGTTGGATGCGGAAAGGTATATCTGTTTGAACTCATCAGCCACTGAGCATTCGCGTGTAGCAACAAACCGGGTAGCAATCTGTACCCCGCTGGCTCCCATTTTTATAAAACGGGCTATGTCTTTGCCGTCAAAAACTCCGCCTGCAGCGATAACCGGAAGATGAATTCCGTTTTCTTCCTCTGCCTGATGAGCAACTTTTATGATCTCACCGACAATTTCCTCCAGAACATCGTTAAGATCGGTCCTGAGAAATTCAGATTTGAAACCCAGATGTCCGCCTGCCAGGGGACCTTCTACGATTATCGCATCAGGTGGATGATTTTGTTTCATCCATTTTTGGATTATTATTTTCGCAGCTCGTGCAGAAGAAACTATGGGTATTAATGTTTTTGTATTTTTAGCAATACTTGGTAAATCTAGAGGTAATCCTGCTCCTGAAACAATAAAATCAAATCCTAAAGAATCTGCAGTTTGTATTAAGTCGCGATAATTACTTAAAGCAACCATTATATTAACACCAACGATTCCTTTTGTGATCAATCTTACATTATGATATTGATTTATCAATCCATCTCTTGAAGCTTGAACAAAATTCATTTCATTTTCTTTAGTTCCATACCCCAAACCCACACTGGCAATAGTGCCTGCTCCGCCACAATCAGCGACTGCACCCGCAAGTGGCGCAGTTGAGATTTGCACTCCCATTGCTCCTTGGATGATAGGTGTTTTTATCTCCAAATCTCCAATATAAAGCGGTTCTAGCTTTTTCATAACACTTCCTCCTTTTAATTTTTAAAATACAATTAGATGTTATTTATATTATCTGTTTTTTTTGTGATTTGTAAAGAGTAACTTTTAAAAATTTAATTTGCTCAAGGCGGACAAGTGGATGAATTCCGCGAAGCTTGCCGTGAGGTAGTTTATCACCCTTCGCCAGCCCGCCCCGCTTCGCGGAGCGAGGCCGGGGAAAACCCTGTGGTCTTTAAGCCACAGGGAAGTTCATTAAAAGTTTGGAAAAATACAGAGTAGTGCTATAATAAAACAGATAATATTAGGTATTAATCATTATTATGAAAAAGTTAGTAATTTTTGGATCAATTGGTATTGATGATATTAAAACACCTTTTGGTAGACAAAAAAATGTTTTAGGCGGAAGTGCTATTTATGCATCAATTTGCGCATCATATTTTGCAAGTAATTTTTCAATTGCTTTAGTTAGTGCGGTTGGTGAAGATTTTCCTGAAAAATATTTTCAAACACTTAAGAAAAAAAATATTGATATTTCCAATTTAACAAAAAATGGTAAAACTTTTCGTTGGCAGGGTGAGTATAAATATGATATGAACGAGGCACAGACCATTAAAACTTGTTTAAATTGTTTAGAAGCATTTAATCCAAATATTTCAGAGCAACATAAAAACTCAGAATATGTATTTTTAGCCAACAACGATCCAGATTTGCAATTAAAAGTATTAAAACAATTCACCTTACCTAAAGTTGTTTTAATTGACACGATGAACTATTGGATTGATAAAAAATATACTTCGCTTGTAAAGGTTATTAATAAAAGTAATATTTTACTTTTAAATGAGCAAGAGGCCAGACAACTTTACAAAACACCAAATCTAATTAAAGCTGGTCATTTAGCTTTACAAATGGGTCCAGAATTTGTAATTATAAAAAAAGGAGAACATGGGTCTTTACTTTTTTCTCACCGCGGTTTTTTTTCTGCACCAGCTTATCCTTTAGAAGATTTGGTTGATCCTACTGGAGCAGGTGATTCTTTTGCAGGTTCTCTTATTGGTTATTTAGCAAAAACTTCCGATGCGTCAGAATCAAACATTAGAAGAGCAATTATTTATGGATCTTCGATTGCTTCTTTTTGTACAGAAGATTTTTCTATTAATAAATTAACAAATATTAGCTTTAAAGATATTCAAGAAAGATATAATATATTTAATAAAATAAGGGAGTTTTAAATGAAATATTCTGTAAAAGACATTAAACTTGCCCCGCAAGGACAAAAAAATATTACTTGGGCAGAAAATCAAATGGGTGCTTTAATTGAAGTTCAACAAGAATTTAAAAAAACCAAACCACTAAAAAACATTGCGATTGGTATGGCATTACATGTTACAAAAGAAACCGCAGTTTTAGTAAGAACTTTAAAACATGCAGGGGCTCAAGTTGCAATTGCTAGCTGTAATCCGCTTTCATCTCAAGATGATGTAGCTGCTGCTTTAGCCAAAGAAGGTGTTGCAGTTTTTGCGCATAAAGGTGAAAGTAAAAAAGAATATTATCAAAATATTAAATCTGTAATTAATTTTATGAAAGATATGGCACAAAAAAAGATGAAATTAATTACAATTGATGATGGCTGTGATCTGGTGTTTGAAATTCATACACGACACAGAGAATTGCTTAAGTATATAATTGGAGGCGCAGAAGAAACTACAACAGGTATTATTCGACTTAAATCAATGGAAAAAGAAAAAGCTCTGCAATACCCAGTTATTGCTGTAAATGATTCTAAAACTAAACATTTAATGGATAATTATATTGGAACTGGTCAATCTACTATTGACGGTATCTTGCGCGCAACAAATACTTTATTTGCTGGTAAAGTAGTTGTAATTATTGGATTTGGAAATTGCGGCAAAGGTGTTGCCCGCAGAGCCAGTGGACTCGGAGCCAATGTAATTGTTACTGAAGTTGATCCTTTTTGTGCTTTACAAGCGATAATGGAAGGTTATAGAGTTATGCCTTTAAACCAAGCAGCAAAAATAGGGGATATATTTATTACACTGACTGGTAATATTCATGTTATTGACGCTCCTCATATGAAAATTATGAAAGATGGAGCAATTTTAGCAAATTCTGGACATTTTGATGTGGAAATTAATGTTAATGGTTTAGAAAAAATTTCTAATAGAAAAGAATTTATTCGTCCTTATTTAGACAAATACACTACAGGTAAAAAAAGTTTATATTTAGTTGCACAGGGCAGATTATGTAATTTAGCAGCTGCGGAAGGCCACCCTTCAACTATTATGGCAATGAGTTTTTGTAATCAATTTTTTGCTTGTAAATATTTGGTTGATAATCAAAATAAATTAGAAAATAAAGTTTATCTTTTACCGGATGAGTTTGATGAAAAAATCTCTAAACTTCAACTTAAAGCTTTGGATATAAAAATAGATAAACTAACTCAAGAACAAATTAAATATCTTAATTCTTGGCAACAAGGTACCTAAAATATTTTGATAATTTTTTGATATTATATTTCTGGTTCGTACCACTTGTTACACATCAATTGGCTTTGTGTATCGAATATTTTTTCTTCTTGGCAAACACATCGCCACTTATTTAGTTGTTGCCACGAGTCCACGCTTTCATCTTGTTTTTCAATTGTTCCGCCAAAAATTTCGCATTTTTCCATTTGAGACAAATATTTAGGCGGTAATACATTTGCATCAATATTATCATCACTATTTTTATTTTTTGATATGTTCATAAAAAAATAAATCAATAATCCTGTAATTATTATCATTAACAAAATTCCCCACCATGTTTTGCAAAAACACTTATCCATAATTTACCTCCTTTGATTTTTATTATTAAGTATATTATACATTACTTTTTAAAATAGGTTATAAAAAAAGAGACAGTAAATTCTGTCTTTTATTTTTTTTGTAATTATATTTTTTTGCAAAAACCTAATATGCTATGAGTTACTTCAAAAATTTGCTAATACTAAAATTATCACCTGATTTTACTAACCTCCGGGGTTTGCAAAAGATTTGCAGGTTCAAACCTTTTACTAACCCCGGAGGTTAGTAAAAGGTAATCAATGGAATGAAAGAAATAAAATCTCAAAAGAAGAAGTTAAAAAAGTGCAAGTAGATTTTGAAATCGCATATGAAAGAGCTTGAAAAGCTGTTGAAGAATACTAGACAAAATGTTAATTATATTTTTTATATGGCAATATATACAATAAAAAAATCACCAAATTTCTGGTGATTTTTTGGAGGGTCATATGGGAATACCAGCATAACTCCCCGGTAAAACTCCTTTCTGTCAATTGAATTATGTTCTAATATGACAGAATCGTCGTATACTGGGCACAGCTTTCTGTAAAACGGATTACATCCTGTTATTACAGAATCGTGGTATACGGCACGAGGTCGAAACTATGATACAGATTGGCACAGTTATCCCCGCCGGACTTTAAAAGGCTTAATTTATTTATATATGCACTCAGGAAGGGCTTGTATCTGGAGGGCCTGATGGGGATTGAACCCATGACACAGAGCTTAAAAGGCTCCTGCTCTACCACTGAGCTACAGGCCCTTCCTGAGTGCATGATTAATAATTTTCTTTTTACAATTTGATGAGGTCAAAAATGATTATAACAGATATATTTTTTTTGGTCAATAATTATACAACTTTTATAATTTTTGTTATAATTAAAATTATGAAAGGATTAATATGAATAAAAATTATTTGTCAAAGTATTCTGGAGTAATTTTATTTAGGGGAATTTTAGCGATTTTATTTGGATTAATAGCACTTTTTTGGACAGGACTTACTATTAAAACAATTGTAGTATTGTTTGCAATCTATGCTTCTTTAAGTGGTATCATTATGATCATCGGATCTTTTTCAGCAAAGGATCATCATGAAAAGTGGTGGATTTACTTATTAAATGGTATTTTAGGGATTATAATTGGAGTATTAATTTTTGTTTGGCCAGCTATTACAGTATTAACACTAATTTATTTTGTTGCAATATGGGCAGTTATTGCAGGAATTATGGAATTAATAGTTGGTTTTTCCACAAAAGGAGAGGTTATCGGCAAATGGCTTTTAAGTACTGTCGGAGCGATATCTTTAATTGTTGGTATAACAATTTTATTTTTCCCAATTATTAGTTTAGAATTTATTGTTTGGGTGATTGGCGTTTATGCTTTAATATTTGGAATTTCACTTACAATGTTTAGTTTTCAAATTAAAAAGTAAAATATCTATGAAAAAAAATATTAATAAACCACCAAGCGATTTTACCCAAATAATAATATTTGTTGTTAGTTTATTAATAGTAATTTTAACTGTTTTAATTCTATTTGCATTAAACTTAATTAGTATTTAAATAAAAAATAAAGGAGAAGATAAAATGCATAAAATAAAATTATCTATTGCTTTTTTGCTAATTGTGTTTTTAAGTGGTTGTTTTTCAATGACAGCTAAAAATTATGTGCAAAAGACTGAACCAAAATTTAACGAGGTTTATAGTTTGGCAGATAGTTATGGCAATATTTTAAATAATGAGGCTGTCTCTGCTTCTCAAAAAATTCAAAATGGATCAGATCTATCAACTAAAGCGAAAAATGCAAAACTAGAATTAGAATCTCTAAAAGCTCCACAAAAAGCACAGAATTTAAATCAGAATTTACTTGATTATTACGCTAAAATTGG
>Ga0334884_1002296_pt1 | contig 24849 bp, 21 predicted proteins | sample GraSluR1_MG_7_FD_207215 | JGI IMG/M metagenome (GOLD analysis project Ga0334884, IMG submission 207215) | Sludge microbial communities from methane-producing bioreactor in Wageningen University, Netherlands - Granular Sludge_12_05 R1 | ecosystem: Engineered > Bioreactor > Anaerobic >...
CCGGGCCTCCGTGCCGTAGGAGGAGGAGAGGCAGGCGCAGAGCCCTTCCTGAAGGGCCGCCTCGCCGAGGAGAGTGCCGATGGTCAGGATCCCCTGGCCGCCCACACCGCCGAGAAGGAGTTCGATTCTCCCTTTCATGAGGACCCCTCCTCCCTTTCTCTTTCCGCCGTTCGGGCGTAGCGGGTTCCGTAGTCTTCTTTTTCCCGATCCGTGAGTATTCCCAGAGGAAGAGGGGTCGATTTGAGTTCTTCGAGCATCTCCCAGGGGGTCTTCGCTCCGTTGAACCGGCCGAAATGGGTGGGGCAGGGGGAGAGGGCCTCCACGAAGGAAAATCCTCTTCTCGCCAGCCCCCCTTCGATGAGGGCGGCCAGCTTGCCCGGTTCGGCAACGGTCCCCCGGGCCACGTAGGGTGCCCCTGCTGCGGCGGCGAGGGCGCAGAGGTCGAAGCCGTCTTCCACGTGACCAAGGAGGGACGTGGAGGTGATGCTTCCCCGGGGCGTGGTGCCCGAATACTGTCCGCCCGTCATGCCGTAGTTGAAGTTGTTCACCACCACTGCCGTGAGGTCCACGTTTCTGCGGGCGGCGTGGATCAGGTGGTTTCCCCCGATGGTGGCTCCGTCACCGTCGCCCATGAGGACGACCACGGTGAGTTCCGGGTTGGCGAGTTTGATTCCCGTGGCGAAGGCGAGGGCACGGCCGTGGGTGCCGTGGAACGCGTTCGTGTCGATATAGTCGTCGGCCCACCCCCAGCATCCTATTCCCGAAACGGCAACCGTTTTTTTTCTGTCGAGCCCCAGGTCCGCGAAGGCTTTCAGTATGGCCTTCAGGACGATCCCGTTGCCGCACCCGGGACACCAGATGGTGGGCAGCCTGCTTTCGACCAGGTAATCTCTGTAGGTAAGCTGATTCATGCCGAGGCCTCCTCCAGAACTGAAAGAATTTCCTTCGGGGAAATGAGGGTCCCGTTCACCTGGTTGATCCCCAGGACCGGAATGTCGAAGTCGTTCAGGCGCCTGACCTCACCTGCGGCCTGGCCGAGGTTCAGCTCCGGAATGACGGCCCCCTTCACCCGGGAGAGGAGTGAGCGGACTTCGTCGTCGGGAAACGGCCAGAGGGTGGTGAGCTCAAGCAGCCCCAGGGCCCTGCCGTTCTTTCGTGCTTCCCTGACGGCAGCCCGGGAGGACCTGGCGGAACAGCCATAGGAAATCAGTGCCCATTCAGCGTCCTCAAGGCAGTATTCCCGAACCCGGACGATTGAGGATCGGTTCCTTTCGATCTTTCCCGTGAGATGGCGGATCACCCTGTCCGCGTTGGCCGGGGATGCCCCCTGTCCTCCTTTTTCATTGTGCATGGATCCCGTGATCCGGAACACGTACTCTCCTCCGAAAGGGGGCAGGGGAGCGATGACGCGCTCCTCCGGGTCCACGGCGAATGGGCTGAACTGGTCCGGAGTGCAGGAGGGGAAAGGACGCCCGGCGATTTCCTCTGCTGACGGCGTGCGGTATTCCACCCGTTCCTTCAGCTTGGCAACAGCCGCGTCCGCAAGGAGCACCACCGGCGTGCGGAAGCGCTCCGCAAGGGAGAAGGCCCGTATGGCGAAGTCATAGCAGTCCTGCACCGAGGACGGCGCGAGGGCAATTATCCCGTGATCGCCGTGGGTTCCCCACCTCGCCTGCATGACGTCGCCCTGGGCAGGCTTGGTGGCCATGCCCGTGGAAGGGCCGGATCTCTGGACATTGACCACGACGCAGGGGATCTCACCCATGACCGCCATGCCCAGGTTCTCCTGCATGAGAGAAAATCCGGGGCCGCTGGTGGCTGTGAACGCCTTTTTTCCGGCCGCAGAGGCTCCCACGATCGCCGCCATGCTGGAAAGTTCGTCCTCCATCTGGACGTACATCCCTCCGAGCCCGGGAAGCCTTCTCGCAGCGGCCTCCGCTATCTCTGACGAGGGAGTGATGGGGTAGCCTGCGTAGAAGCGGGCTCCCGCCGCAAATGCTCCCTCGGCGATCGCCTCGTTGCCCGAGGCGAAACGAATGCCTTGTCCGTTCATGTTCACTCTCCTTTGCATGTATCCCCGGCGCTGTCACTGCCGTTCTCTTTCTCCTCTGAAGCGGGCAGCAGAAGGATCCCGAGGAAAATGAGACCGGCTCCCGCCAGGGAAACGGCTGAAAGACGTTCCCCGAGTACAACTGCGGAAAGAATGCATGCCGTGAGAGGTTCTGCCAGGGAAATGGTATAGGCGTCACGGAGAAAAATCTTTTTCAGTCCGAAGGCAAAAAGGGACATGGGAAAGGCCATGGTGGCGAATCCCAGGCTGAAGGCGATGACTGCCCCCCTCGGAGAGAATATCCACGAAGAATCGAGAAGCAGAAGGACAGGCAGCCCGACTGCTATTGCGGCACCCGTGGTTACCGCCGTGGCCTCTGTCGCGGGCAGGACAGTCCCCTGCTGTTTCAGCCCGAGTCCCATGAAAGCGTAGCAGAAGGCCGCAAAAAAGGCGAGCCCCACTCCTCCCCAGTGCAGGGAGATATTTCCGGAGGATCCGCCGAGCACCAGAAGGGCGCATCCCAGGATCGCCACGCCGGTGGAAAGGGCCCAGCGGGGCGAGAGGGGCTCCCTTTCCGCAAGGGCACCCAGGGCCCCTGCAGCTATGGGCGATGCTCCGATGGCGATCATGGTGCCGATGGAGACGCCTGTGAGCCTGAGGGCCGTAAAAAAGGAAAACTGGAAGCCCATCATTCCCGTCACGCCGATGAGCAGGGCGAAAGGTTTGACTCTGCGGAGAAAGTCGAATCCCCGGTTTTTCCATCCGCACCACGCCAGGAGGATAACCCCGGAGAGGAGGATGCGGATCGCCCCCACGGTGAGTGGAGGAGCGCCGGCGGGAGCCAGTGCCTGAAGCGTTCCTGTGGTTCCCCAGCACATGCTTGCCGATAGAACGAGAATCATTCCCTGGATGCGGTCTTTGCCCGTTATCATAATTCGTCAACACCTTCGGAAATTGTATGGAACACAGCGGTGAGCCAATCGTATACTGTGGATCACCTTCAGTCAAACAGGATTTCCCGTCGGTCAGTTTCCCTTCGTGGTCTTAACGGCCTTGGCGGTGAGCCATGCAGATGCTCTCTCCACCTGGTCTCCCTGGAGAATGATCCGGCCGTCTTCCACTGTCCCGCCGCAGCCCAGGGCTGTGCGGAGCTGCTTTGCCAGACCCTCCGGGTCGTCCGGGACTCCTTCCCTGAACGAGACGACTGTGACCGTCTTTCCGCCCCGGCCTTTCGTCTCCCGGGAGAGGACGGCCCTCCCGGGAAGGGGACTCCTTTTTTCCCGGTTTCCGGTGTCCGCATTTTTCATCTCTTTCCGCGGTGTCTCCGTAACCTCTTCCTTTCCCAGAAGGGCACCCAGCGACACCTCAAGAGGTGACGAACTGCCTTCCATGTCCATTCTTTCTGTTCTCTCTCTTTTTGCCATTGCTGCTTCCCCCTCTTCCGGGAAATGGCGGAGGCATATCGCTTTTCCCGGAAATATTCTAGAATAGGGCAGCGTAAAAAACCACATGTACAAAAAAAGGGGAGATTGACCGGCAATGAGATGGGTCGGATGGCTGCTGCTTGCCGCGTGTTTTCACATGGCCTACGTGCTCCGGCTCTCCGCCGGGATCCTGGCAGATGTTCTGGGGAAGGAGTTTGTTCTGACGGCTTCCGCGTTCGGCGCCATGTCATCCATGGTATTCTACGCCTACACGTTCATGCAGATACCCGTGGGAATTCTTGCCGACACCCGGGGACCCCGGTTCACAGTGTCATGGGGCATGGCGGTCGCCGGAGCAGGCGCCCTGATTTTCGCATCTGCCGGTTCTCCGGGCCTGCTCTTTCTGGGAAGGGCCTTCATGGGGATCGGGGTCGCCGGAGCCTTCGTCTGCACCATGAAATTCCTCTCCGATAATTTTGAGGGCAACCGCTTCGCCACGCTTTCCGGGATCACCTCTTTCATAGGAAATGCCGGGGGCATGACCGCACAGGCGCCCCTCGCGCTGCTCGTTGCGCTCCTCTCGTGGCGTCAGGCCTTCGTCCTTCTTGGAGGTTTTTCCATCGTCCTCGCCGTTCTCTGCATGGCCGTCCTCCCGAAAGCTGAAAAACGCCCATTCTCCTTTTCCTCGCTCCTGCAGGGGGTGAAATCAGTCCTCTCCCGGGGCGGGATGTATCCGGTCAGCCTGAACTATCTCGCGAGCCAGGCCTGTTTTCTCGCCATGTCAGGCACGTGGGGAATCTCGTACCTGAAGGCGGTGCACGGCATCGACGGGGCCGCACTCATGACCCTTATGGCGGCCGGTGTCATGGCGGGAGCGGTGGCGGCGGGGAGGCTGTCTGACATGTGGAGGAGCAGAAAGAAACCGCTCTGCCTTTTTGCCCTGGCACACACATTCCTTTGGGGGGCGCTCGTTTTTTTCCCCCCTCCCCTTGCGCCCACGAGCCTCGCATTGCTCCTGTCCGGTCTCGGCTTCTCTGCGGGAGCCCTTGTCATCCCGTGGTCCATGGCCAGAGAGATGAACCCGGTGGAACATACAGGCCTCTCCATCGCAATGATGAACACCGTCGCCTTCCTCTCTGTGGCGCTCCTGACCTCTGCCATGGGGAAAGTCCTCGACGGAGGACTATCCCCGGCAGGGCTTCAGGTGTGGCGGAACGTCCTCTTCCTTCCCCTTGCGGCGGCAGCAGCCGGGCTTGCCGGGGCTCTTTTCTCCCCGGAGACCTTCGGCAGGGTTCCGGATATCTCCGGTACAAAAAAAGACGTGAGAAATATAAGAAGGAAATAAAAAATGGTATTATTCGTTCAGGAGTGCAGCAGGATGTTTTTTGTGCAGTAACAGCGCATCTTCATTCTATTGACGAAAGGGAAAATGCCCGGTGATCCTGGATATCCGAACGATCCTCTTTTTTACGTCCCTCAACAGCTGCATTACAGGTATCGGCCTCATGGCGGCCTCTTTATCCTATTCAGATTCCCTGAGAAAAAGCATGTATGTCATGGGGCGGGGATCACTACTTTTAATGGCGGGAATGCTTTTTGTCGTTCTGAGGGAGAGCTGTGTTTCCCCTTTATTCTCCATAACGGCGGCGAATTTTTTTATGCTTTGGGGAGGCGGGGAACTGTACCAGGCCCTCCGGATTTTCGACGGAGGAGAACCGGAACGCAGGTGGACTGGAACGCTGGCGCTATTATTGACCCTGGTCAATGTGTTTTTTTACGTTGTTTTTGATATCCTGCAGGTGCGGCTGGTGGTGTTATCGCTCGGCATTTCGGCGTTCGCAGGCCTGGCGGGTCTGAAGACCCTCAGGTTTTCATCGGTTCCGGACAGCAGAGTCCGCATCACTTCCAGCCTGAGCTTCTGGCTTCTGGCCTTTGTATTTGCTCTCCGCGCCGGAGGAACGTTTTTCCCTGAAGGGAATCCGGCGGGCATCTTTGAGAATTCAGTTTGGCAGACCTTTATTTATGCACTTGCATCAATAGGTTTCACCTTTATGAACTTCTCCTTTCTCCTGCTCTGCAACGACCAGTTCAACCACCACCTCGGGCAGCTTGCTCTCACCGATCCACTTACGGGGCTGTTCAACCGCAGGGCGTTCACAGACCTGGCCCTTCGGGAAATGGCATGCTCTTCCAGGGCCGGAGAACCGCTTTCCCTGATCATGATAGACGCGGACGGATTCAAGAACATCAACGACACATACGGCCACGCCGGAGGCGACAGAGTACTCCAGCACATAGCAGCTCTCATCAGGGAAAAGGTCCGTCCCCATGACGTGGTGGGGCGGCTCGGAGGGGACGAATTCGCCGTGCTTCTGCCGGGGGCGGACCGTATCACGGCCCTGGGGATTGAGGAGCGCCTTGTCACTGCGGTGGGGGGAAATCACACGCTCTTTAACGAAGGGAAAATTTCAGTAAAGATCAGCGCTGGAACTGCAGCCCTCGATCTCGGAGACCCCGATTTCGACGATCTGCTCTCCCGGGCGGACGATGCCCTCTACCGGGCCAAGGGACACAGATAGTAGAGCAGGGAAGCGTTTTTGAACAGGCAAATGGACGAGGTTCCCTCTTTAAAGGAGAGAACCTCGTCTCTGCAATTCAGTCTATTCGTACCGCAGGGCCTCTATGGGGTTGAGGAGGGAGGCCTTCCATGCCGGGTAGAAGCCGAAGAATATCCCCACGAACACGGAAAAGCCGAAGGCAAGGACTACTGATCCCGTCGAGACGACGGTGGCCCAGCCGAAAAAGCCGGTGATGATCTTGGAGGCCGATGTCCCGAGCACGATGCCGATGATGCCTCCGGAGATGGAGAGAAGCAGGGCTTCCATGAGGAACTGGGTCCGTATGTCAGACGCCCGGGCGCCGATGGCCATGCGGATGCCGATCTCCCTGGTGCGCTCCGTGACGGAAACGAGCATGATGTTCATGATTCCGATCCCCCCCACGAGCAGGGAGACCGACGCCACGGCGCCGAGAAGCAGAGACATGACTCTGGTGGACTGGGCTGCCGCGTCGAGCATCTCGGCCATGTTCCGCACGTCGAAGTCGTCCTGTTCGCTGTCGGAAAGGCGGTGCCGCTGGCGAAGGATGGCTTTTATCTCCCGCTCCGCCTCGGACACGGAATTGCCGTCGACAGCTGAAACGGTAATACGCTGAACGGAGTTTGCGACCGACCTGCGGAACAGCCTGAGCTGGGCGGTGTTGAACGGGACGAAGGCGGTATCGTCCTGGTCCTGCCCGAAGGGAGTCTGCCCCTTGGGCGCCAGGGTTCCCACCACTTCCATGGGAACGTTCCGGATCCGGATCGTTTTTCCTATGGGGTCCTCCTCTCCGAAAAGGTTTTTCGCAACGGTGGCCCCCAATACGACCACCTTGGCCCCGATCTTCGCCTCGCTGTCGAGAAAAAGTCTTCCTTCCGCCAGCCGCCATTCCCGGATGTCGAAAATAGATGGGGTGCTTCCGGTGATGAGCGTGGACCAGTTCATGTTGCCGTATACAAGCTGGGACCTGCTGTAAATTTCAGGGGCAACGCCGCGGAGGGCGAACGCCTCCTGTTCCAGAGCCTGGGCATCCTGGAGCGATAGGGTCGAGGAAGACCCCGCCTGCTGTCGGACTCCTCCCGCCATGGACGCGCCGGGCATAATGATCAGGATATTGCTTCCCACGCCCGAAATGTACTGCTGGATGTTCCTGCTTGCCCCGGCGCCGATGGCTACCATGGTGATGACCGCAGCCACGCCGATGATGATCCCCAGCATTGTGAGGGCCGACCGGATCTTGTTCGACAGGAGGGATCGCACGGCAGTGCGGAACGTCTCAAGCACAGTTCTTCCTCCTTTCGTCGTCGGTGAGCCTGCCGTCCCTGAACCGGAGTGTCCGGCGGCTGTATTCCGCTATGTCCGGTTCGTGGGTGACAAGGATGATCGTCTTTCCCTCTCCGTTCAGTTCCACGAACAGCCCCATGATCTCCTCGCTCGTTTTCGAGTCAAGGTTTCCCGTGGGTTCGTCGGCCAGGATGAGAGGTGTTCCGCCCACAAGGGCCCGGGCTATGGCCACCCGCTGCTGCTGGCCTCCCGACATCTGGCTGGGGCGGTGTCCCATCCTGTCGGCAAGTCCCACCCGTTCCAGTGCGGCACGGCATCTTTCCTTCCGGAGCTTCCCGGGCACACCGGCGTAGATGAGGGGAAGTTCCACGTTCTCCAGGGCCGTGGCCCGGGGGAGGAGGTTGAAGCCCTGGAAGACGAAGCCGATCCTGGAATTCCGTATTCGTGCAAGTTCACCCCCGGAAAGGGAGCCGACTTCTTTTCCGTCGAGTGAATACGTCCCTTCGTCGGGAACGTCCAGGCAGCCGAGAATGTTCATCATGGTAGACTTGCCTGACCCTGAATGCCCCATGATGGAGACGAATTCCCCGTCCTCCACAGAGAAAGATACCCCGTCCAGTGCCCGGAGTTCCACGTCGCCGGTGCGGTAAATTTTCACGATGTCCCGCACGTCGATGAGGCTCATTTGAAGATTTTCCCCCACAGGGATTCCTTCGGTTTTTCGGAATAGGACACCGCCAGGACGTCGCTTTCCTTCAGAACCCGTGAGTCAACGACCTCCACGAAGGATCCGTCGCTGATACCGGCACGGAACTGGACTTTCTCCCCGATGAAACCGTCCCTGACCGTCCAGACAGTTGAAACCGTCCCGGTTCTTCCCGCGTTCCCATTGCCGTTCCCCTGGGCGGCGCCTCCACCTCCGGGACGGCGCCGGGGCATGGACGGGGTGAAGGGGGAAGTGGTGGCCGCAGCGGTCTTCGTTTCCGCCGATTCCTCCGGGGGAGGAGAAAAGCGCAATGCGGCCATGGGGACCTTCAGAACGTCCTTTCTCCTGTCGGTAATAATGGAGACATTCGCGGTCATTCCCGGTTTGAGCTTCAGATCGGGGTTGGCTACGGAGATTATCACGGGGTAGGTCACTACGTTTTCCGAGGTGGCCGGTGAAATGCGGACCTGTCTCACTTTTCCGCCGAATGTGATGCCGGAGTATGCGTCCACGGTGAATTCCACTTCCTGTCCCTCTTTCACCCGTGCAATGTCGGCCTCGTCAACGGACGTCTCGATCTGCATGTCAGTCAGGTCCTTCGCGATGGAGAAGAGCGTGGGGGCCGAGAGGCTTGCCGCAACTGTCTGCCCCACGTTGACTTCCCGGGAGATGATGACCCCGTCCTCGGGGGAGATGATTTTCGTGTATTCAAGGTTCGTCTCTGCCTGGCGGACCGACGCCTGGACCTGGAGAACCCTGGCATCGGCCTCCTGCACGCCCGCCCTGTTGGTGAGGCGGGTGGTCTCCACGGCGTCAAGCTCGCTCTTTGCGATGAGCTGACGGTTCCATAGTTCTTTGTACCGTTTCAGGTTCCGGTCGCTTTCGGCAAGATTGGCCCGTGCCCGTACCGTGGAGGCCCTGGCTACTGCAAGGTTTGCCCTGGATTCCTCGAGCTTCGCCTTCAGGACATCGGGGTCGATGAGGGCGATGAGCTGCCCTTTTCTCACCTGGTCGTTGAAGTCCGCGTAGATCTCCTTGATCGTTCCCGACACCTGCGTTCCCACTTCAACGACGGTCACCGCGCTGAGCTTTCCCGTGGCCGTTACGGAGGACGTAATGTCCCCGCGGGAAAGAGGAACAGTGCGGAAAGTGTACGCGGGCCCGTCTGAGTGGGAGAAACGCAGGTAGGCGAATCCCCCTGTGATGAGCAGAAGAAGGACAATGACTTTTTTCATTAGAATTCACCTCCGAGGGTCTTCTCAAGTGTCGAAACGGCCTTGCTGTAGTCGTGGAGCGCCTGGAAATGGCTCACCTTCGCCGAGTTGAAGGCAAGAAGGGCATCGGCAACTTCCAGGATGTTTCCCACGCCCATTTCGTAGCGCCCCTCCGCGAGGGCAAGGTTTTCCTCTGCCTGGCGGACGAGCAGTTCCGCAGCCGGTATCCTGGCCTCGGCCTCCTGAACGGAGAGGAGTGAGGAACGAACCTCGTAGCGTACAGTCTGCTCAAGTTTTCTCTGTACTGCGGCAAGACCGTCGGATGACGCCCGCGCCTCGGCGATCCTGTAATCCGTGAGCCCTCCGTCGAACACGGGGACGGAGAGCTTGACCTCTACGCTGAAATCGTCGTCCGGAGGAAGTCCCGTACCCGAAAGTTTTGCGGAACCCGTGAGGGAAATCGTGGCGGCGTTTCCCTTTGCGGCAATGGAGATTCCAATCCTGCCTGCCTCGGATTTCAGCCGGGAGGCCCGCATGTCGGGCCGGTTGTCCATGGCCTGCTTCAGGGCGAAGGGCTCGTCGGGCAGGGAAATGAACGGGCGGAAACCTGAGGAGGGGCGGACGTCATCAAGGGGAAGCCCTACGGCCCTCGAGAGCGCAGCCCGTGTGGTCTCGAGGGATGACCTGGCGGAAACCAGGTCGAGCTTCGCATTGCTCAGATCGACCTCGGCCTTGGTAACGTCGAATTTTGCGACTATCCCGGCATCGTAGAAGCCCCTGGCCTTGTCGAGGTGTTTCTGGTAGGTTTTTACCGTCTCCTCAGCCTGGTCACGTTTCAGTATGGCGAGAAGGAGCCCGTAGTATGCCTCCTTGACGCCCGTACGCACCGAGAGCAGTGTTTCACGCTGTGACTCGGACGCGGCATCCACGGAGAGCCCCTGGCTTTTCCGCTCCAGCGCATTTTTGCCCGAGTCGGAAAGAAGCTTGCTCACGGAGAAAGACGTTGAATAGGAGCCGTCGCTGCCCGAATTCCTGGAACTTGATGCAGAAAGATTGCCCTTCAGTGCATTGTTCACCTTCACCTGTCCGAGTCTGGCCTGCTGGGCTGCGAGGGAGGCCCTTGCTTCCTCGAGGGAGGGATGGCCGGCCTCGGCGAGGGCTAGACACTCCTCGAGAGTGATGGTTCTGACCGTATTTTCCGATGCACTGACAGTTCCGGCGAAAAGGACCGCCGCGAGAAATGCGAGCACTGCCGGGAAAAAGACTTTATTTTTCATGGATGGTATCCCCCTTTTTTCCAGTACTATTGTATTCCTCTTTCTCTGAAGGGGGTCGGTATTTGATGCAGGTTTTTCCTCGAAAAAATGCGGAAACCCTGATCATGGAGAAGAAAAAAACGGGGCACGGGGCCCCGTTTCATGCGGGAGAAAACGGTCAATGGATGATTTTTGCCTTGTAGAAGATCCGTGAGATGATTATGGTACCGAAAACGGCCGCAAGGATCACAAGCCAGATGGGTGTCTTGATATAGAGCAGCCCCAGGGGAATGGCCAGTGCGAAGGGGGCGAGCTTCGGCTGCCGCATGGCGAACTGGCCGAACACTGCGCCGAAAATGGCAGGAGCCGTGTATTTTCTGAACGCTTCCGCAACGAAGGCGGGGAATAATCCTATAAGCCATGAACCTACAAATGCGGCAAGGGTGACTCCGATGAGGTTCACGATAACCGAGCCGATGATCCCCATGGTCCCGATGATCTCTGCCTGTTTTGTTCCTTCCTCCACCCCTACGACCTCCTGGGCCATTGCCGAGCATGGAAGCCGGAGGTTCGAAATGTTGCCGCTGAGGAAGGAAATATAGGTGCCTGCAAGACCGAGTATGGGGTAGTAGGAGATGGGTTCCACAATGTAGAAGGCCCCGAATACAGAGGCCACCAGGCCCCATGCAGCCAGTGCCGGGCCGAAGGGCGGCAGGATCCCGTGGACCATGTACAGGTAGATGAGGGGAATGAAGCTCAAAACGCAGGCTATGAGCATGGTGGCCATGCCCATCCTGACGACCGGTGTCGTCCATACTTCGTGATATTTTTGTTCGTTGATCTGTTCCGCTGCCATTTCAGTCACCTCTCCTTCTCTAGAAGAACATGGCGGTAAACATGCCGATCAGCATGGCGATGCCCAGGGTGTATTCCTTGATCTGGGGAAGTTTTTTCGCGATTTGAAGCAGGATGACCATTGCAATGCCGCCAGTAACTGCCGCGATGAGCGGACCGCCCATGGCGACTATATTGCGGCTGTTCAGGTAGCCGAAAACACCGATCATTGCTGCAGTGGAAAGGATACCCAGCCACTTGGTGTCTCCGCCCCCGACCTTTTCACGGACGTCCTCCAACTTGTGGGCGAAGAGGCCAACCAGCAGCAGCCAGCCGACACCGTTGATGGCCATGGTCCACCAGGATACGGCCATGACCTGGAGCGTGTACCCTTCTCCGCCGAATTTCACGCCCATGGCGTCCGCACCCAATGTGGCAGCCGTCAACTCGGTAGGTGCTGCGCCAATGACAGCAAGCCTCATCCACGCCATCGGGGCGCCGATGACCGACATAAGACCAACCATGATAATGAAAATAGCCACCACGGGCCCGATGGATGTCACCATCCCTGTGCGGAAGGCCTGCGAAAGCTGATCGCGGGTGAGATTCACCGCATCTGCGGCATGATAGATCTGCCGATAGTACAGAAGCACCTGGACAAGGGCAATGATGACGATAGGTGCAGCCGTGATCCACGCTCCCATGGAATTCGCAACTTTCAACACTTCTTCCAAGTGAGACACCTCGCTTTCCTCTCTAAACTCTCAATAATTCCCCCACTCACTTCCGATGCGCAACAGGCTGCTTTTTCCGACCGCGTGGATCACCATCCTCTCATCTGGCAAGTTCGTACAGCACATCCGCCAGCAGCGAAACCCCTTTTTCGATATCGTCAGGGTCGCTGTATTCCTCCGGCACGTGGCTTCTGCCCCCCCTGCTCGGGATAAAAAGCATTCCCGTTGCGACAATGGGAGCGAGCATACAGGCATCGTGCACGGCGCCGCTGTTCATCCTCACGCAGGGAATATCTCTTTTTGCGGCACATTCCTCTGACAATGAGGCAATGTCTCCATCAAGCTGCACTGGATCAGAATCGGACACGTGTATGATCTCGAGTGAGATATCCCGTGATGCGGCTATGGCGGAAGCAAGGGCTGAGATACCGTCGAGGACGGATTGTATGCCCGCAGCCTTCACGTCCCTGATCTCCACGGTAAAGCGGATCTCTCCCGGAATAATATTGGAGACGTTGGGGAAACATGCGATTTTTCCTACTGTGGCCACGGTAGTGCCTGTACCCGATCCCCGGGCAAGGGTTTCGATCTGGGCCATTATGTGAGCCGCCGCAACGAGCGGATCGCGGCGCAGCGTCATGGGAGTGGCACCTGCATGGTTGGCGGTCCCCTTCATCCTGATTTCAACGACCCTGATCCCGGCAACTGCTTCCACAATGCCTACCGGGACGCCCATGGACTCCAGCACAACGCTCTGTTCAACGTGAAGCTCAACCATTGCCCTGATATCACCGGGACGGAGAAGAAAGTCCGCCATGGTTTCCGGTTCGTATCCCGCATCCCTGGCCATTTCAGCCATGGATTTTCCCTCCGGATCCTTGAGGTTTTCCATGTCTTCGAGGCTGTATTTTCCCACCAGGGCCTTGCTTCCCGAGAGGGTGGAGCCGAAATTTGATCCCTCCTCTTCAGAAAAGACGATGACCTCGATAGGATGGCGGTGCGGAAGATCGCTCTCCGCGATGGCGCGAACCGCTTCCAAAGCACCGAGGGTACCCACGGTACCGTCATAACAGCCTCCGTGGAGAACAGTATCTATGTGGGATCCCGATAAAACGGCAGGCGCGTCCGGATCTGAACCCTCCAGGCGCGCCCGCATGTTTCCCGCCCCATCCACGGATACTTTCAGTCCCATGGATGCAAAAATCGATAAAAGGTATTCTCTGGCCATCCCATCCTCGGGAGAAAACGAAAACCTGGTCACGCCCTCTTCGGGAGTTCTGTTGAATCTGCCCAGATCCTCCAGTTCTTTTATGAGCCGGTCTCTGTCAATAGAAAACGCCATGGAAAGCCCTCCTGTTCGTCACTATAGTTACTTGAAAACATTTCATATTATACAAGATTGAAGAAATGAAAAAAAGGAGGGTATTTCAAAAGTGAAAAAAATCCGGCCCCCTGGCTGATGGGCCGGATCCTGTACCGATCTTTACGCTTTTAACGCTTCCCCGTAGAGCACCGGGACGACCACCAGCGTGAGCACTGTCGCAAAGCTGAGTCCGAACATTATGGTCACGGCCATGGCGGAGAAGAGTACGTCAAAGTACAGGGGGACCATCCCGAGGACAGTAGTGAGCGCAGCCATCATGACGGGACGGCATCTGCTGACCCCTGAATCGAGGATGGCGTTGAATGGTGCCTTCCCCTCCCTGATCTCAAGGTCGATCTGGTCGATGAGCACGATGGCGTTCTTGATGAGCATGCCGGCCAGGCTCAGGAAACCCAGGAGTGCCAGGAAGTCAAAGGATTTATCCATGACGAGCAGTCCCACGGAAAGGCCCATGATGGACAGGGGAAGGCAGAGAAGTATGATGACCGGCTGCCGGATCCCGTTGAAAAGGGCGACAAGGATCACCACGATAACCATGAAGGCCACGGGGATCATGCCCATGAGACCTCCCTGCGCTTTCCGGGAGTTTTCGTATTCTCCTCCCCATTCCATTGTCACTCCGGCAGGGAGTGGAATGGATCCGATTTTTTCCCGAAGCCTCCCGAAAAGAGCCCCCGCAGCCCCCGATCCGCTGTCGGTTTCCACGGTGATGGCCCTCATCCTGTTGATCCGGTAGATCATGGGATCCTCCGCCTCCACGAGGACCGAGGAAATAACCTGTGCGAGGGGGATATACCTGCGGGAGATAGAACTCCAGATCTGGGTCTCCTCCAGGTTTTCCACGTTTCCCCGTTCCTTCAGGGGAAGGCGGGCGACGATCGGCACGAGTTTCTCCCCTTCCCGAAAGATCCCGGCGCGGATACCCGTATAGGATGTTTTGATGGCGTTGGCCACGTCCCTCCTGGTCAGTCCGAGTTCCTGAACATTGTCGTCCAGCACGGGGCGGATTATCTTCACACGTTCTCCCCAGTTGTCCCGTATGTTGATGCTGTCAGGGTCGGATTTCATTATGGCCACTGTTTTATCGCGGACGCTGCGGAGGGCGGAGGAGTCCTCGCCGAGAAAACGGACCTGGACCTTGGCACCGCCCCCGGTCCCCTTGCTGAAGGAGCGGATCCTCGGGTCGAGATGGGGCATTTCAGCGGCCACAAAGTCTCCGAGCCTTTTTTTCAGTGTCTCGGCTCCTTCTGAATCATGGGCCTCCACGATAAGATGACCGTAGTTTGAAGCGGGGTCTCCCGGAGTGTAAGTGAGGATGAACCGGAGGGCTCCTTCCCCTGCGTAGACTGCGACTGATTTCGTCTCGGGCTGCGCTGCGAGGAACTGCTGCATTTTTTCCCCGTCGGCAAGGGTTGCCTCAACGCCTGATCCCCTGGCCCTCCAGAAATCCACGGTGAACATGGGGCTCGTGGAGTTGGGGAAGAATGATTTATCCACCTTGCTGAACGCTGCCAGTGAAAGTGACAGTAAGGCGAGTACAGTGAGCATGACGGTCTTCCTGTGGGTGAGGCAGAGGCGGAGGAATCCCCGGTAAGTCCGGTAAATGAGTGTATCGTAGGGATCTTTTTCTTCACCGGCCCCTCGGGCCTTGAGCATTGCGGAGCCCGCCAGCGGAGTGACAGTGACCGCGAGCACCCAGCTGAGCATGAGGGATATGCCCACGACCTGGAAGAGGCTCTTGCAGAATTCGCCCGTGCTGTCAGGAGAGAGGCCGATGGGGGCGAAGGCGATCACCGCGATGATCGTGGCTCCGAGAAGTGGGATCTGGGTCTGTCCCACAACTTCGCATGCCGAAGTCCGGGTATCCTTTCCCTGCTGGGCTCCCACGAGGATGCCGTCGGCGATCACTATGGCGTTGTCCACGAGCATGCCCAGGGCAATGATGAGCGCTCCGAGCGAGATGCTGTGGAGGTCGATGGCAGCCATCTTCATGGCAACGAATGTCGCGAGGATGGTGAGCAGGAGCATGGCTCCGATGAGAAGTCCGCTCCTCAGGCCCATGAAGATCAGGAGAATGGCAATCACGATTGCGAGCGCCTCGAGAAGGTTGACGATGAAGTTGTTGATGGAGTCCCTGACGGTATCGGCCTGGTAATAGATCAGGTGCATTTCCATCCCGACGGGCGTTCGGGGCAGAAGTTCCTGCAGCCGCCTGTTCACTGCTTCACCGATGGTTATCACGTTGCCGCCGTCCACGTTGGAAACGCCTATGCCGACTGCCGGTCTGCCGTTGTACCGCATGGCGTTTCTCGGGGGATCGGTATATCCCCTGTTGATGCGGGCGATGTCTCCGAGGCGGAGGGTCTGTCCCGATCCTCCCCTCAACAGCAGATTTTCGAGCACGTCAAGGGACGAGAAGTAACCGGTGGGTGCGATGCGAAGGTACTCGGGGCCGACCCGGGCCGATCCTGCGCCGGTCACGATGTTCTGGGCCGACAGGAGATTGAACATCTCGTCCATGGATATTCCGAAAGAGGCCATCCGCGTCCGGTCCACTTCCAGGTAGATGATCTCCTGCTGGATTCCTGCAATATCCACGTTGGCCACCCCGGGGACGAGAAGGAGTTCCCGCCGCAGGAAATCCGCGTGATCCTCAAGCTCCCGGAAAGAGTAGCCCTCTCCGGTGAGGGCGAAATAAACGCCGTAGACGTCTCCGTAGTCATCGTTCACCACCGATGGCCCCGACCCCGGGGGAAGGCTGGACTGGACATCTGTGATTTTTCTGCGGAGTTCATCCCATATCTGGGGGAGATCCTTTGCCGTGAATGTATCCTTGATGTCCACGTACACCAGTGACAGTCCTTCCTTCGACAGCGACCTGACCTTGTCTGTCTGCCCGAGCTTCTGGGCCGCTGATTCGATGAGGGACGTCACCTCCTCTTCAACTTCCCGGGGCGATGCTCCCGGATAGGGAGTGCTTATTGCCGCTGTCTTTATAGTGAAGGAGGGATCTTCCAGCTTTCCCAGTTTTCCGTAGGCCCAGATCCCGCTGATGGCGATCAGGATAGTGAGAAACCACATAATTGTGCTTTTCCTAAGGGAAAAATCGGCGAAGTTCATGACGGCCCTCAGCTATCGGCGGGGTCCCGTGTACAGGGTTACGGGATCCCCTTCCAGAAGGAAGGAGGCTCCGGCGGTGACGATCCTGTCACCGGGTCCAAGATCTCCCCGGATCTCGGCCATGTCCTCCCGGAACCCGCCCACACTGACCGGAACGGCGGATACCGTGAGAGAATCGCTCCCGACTATTTTCCACACGTAGTGCTCGGTTCCCTCTTTCGCGAAGACAGCTTCCGAGGGTACCTCCAGGGGAATGTCAGCGGAATGTCCGAGCCCCGAGACGATCACGTCCACCGTCATTCCGGGCAGGACAGTGATCTCTTCAGGTTTTTCCAGTGAGAATGTCACCGGGTAGGTCTGGGTCTGCGGATCGGCTGACGCAGAAGCTTCCTTGTAGACCAGGGGGAAACGTTTTTCGGGAATGGCGCTGAATCTGGCCGAGATCCGGCCGAAATCAGTTTTCCCGGTCATTGCCACAAGCCTTTCCGGGACCGATATGGAGACCTCGAGGGACTGGAGGTCCTGGAGACTGACTATGGACTGGTCTTTTTGGACACTCTGGTTGTTGTCAACATACCTGTCGATGATCACTCCGCTGAAGGGAGCCCTGAGCTCAGTGTCCCTGAGGGTGTTCTCTGCAGTCGTTACCCGTCCTTCGATCCCCTGGATGGTGAATTCCATGGCGGATATGTCCTCGGGCCTGGCCCCGGACCGGGCTTTTGCCAGTTCCTGGGTGGCACTCTGGTACGCGGAGCGGGCGACCTGGTAGGATGTCCGTGCCTTGTCGTACTCTGCCCTGGAAAACCCGCCTGCCTTGTACAGTTTTTCCACCCTTTCCATGGTGGTCATGGCATCGGTCATCTGGGCTCTTGCTGATTCCGTCTTCGCGGAAAGCATGGCGACCTCCTCTTTCCGTGCCCCTGCCTTCATGGCTGATAGCTGGGCCTTCGCGTTGCCGAGATCGCTTTGTGCGTTCGCAAGCTGCACCCTGAAATCCCTCGGGTCAAGCCGCGCGAGCAGCGTCCCTTTTTCAACGAAGACCCCCTTGACCGAGGGCAGCTCGATGACCTGGCCCGAAACCCTGAAGGAAAGATTGACCTTCTGAGATGCCACAATTTTGCCCGGGAAAATCCGTTCCCCGCCGGATTCTCTTCTGGCTATGGTCATGTATTTTACCGGTCGCGCCGCAGCGGGTGGGGGAGGAGTTTTCTCCTGCCCAGGCCCGGAGGCTGTAAAGAAATATACCCCGGCTGCAAGGACAGCAGTTACGAACAGGCCTGCAATTCGTTTTTTCGACAGAAGACCCAATATATTCAACCTCCTTCAGATAGGTGTAGCGCAGGGGGAAATAAAGATGCCCGCCTGGAATGCGATCTCTCATGACAGGGCGGAGAAGGGCTGCAGAAAAATGCGTTTCAGGACAGGGCATATTTGAATATACAGGAAAAAAGGAATTTGTACAACGAGATAATTTATAGACATGGGGAGAAGGAGGCGGGGCCGGCAGAAACCGCCGGCCCCGATGTTCAGGGATAGAATGAATCAGCCCGGGAACCGGGCCAAACCATTAATCAATGAAAATTAACTGGAAAAACGATTGTATTCAAAGCATTATATCTGGGATGCTACCACTTTTTTCAAAGAGTGTAAAGTAGGTAAAACTACGTATTGTGAAAAAAAGATCGTTCCTTCCCGCCGGATCAGGCCTGTTTTTTGAGCCAATCGAAGACCATGGTGGCCATGACGGCAGGACCTATCCAGAGTACGTCCTCGTCGATGTCGAATTTGCTGTTGTGGTGGGGCCAGGTCTGTCCCTTCTCTTCATTGCAGCCGGGGAGATAGAAGAATGTTCCCGGTGCCTTTTCAAGGAAGAAGGCGATATCCTCGCCGCCCATGGATGGACGGGCAATTTCCCGGACCTTTTCCTCTCCGACGATCTTCGCGGCGGCCAGCCTTAGTTCCTCCGTCATGGAAGGATCGTTCATCACGGGGGCAGGGCCTTCCCATCCATATTTGAACTCAATGCTTCCCCTCATGCTCGAGGCGACCCCGGACGCGACCTCCTCGATCCTGCGGGCAAGGAATTCACGCGTCTCCTGGTTCAGCGCCCGCACCGTTCCCGTGATCCTGCACTCCCCGGGAATTATGTTGAAGGCCGTTCCGGCATGTACCTCGCCGAGGCTCACAACCGCCGGCTCAAGAGGATCGATCTCCCTGCTCACTATGGTCTGGAGCTCGGAGATGAGCTGCCCGGTAATGGAGATGGCGTCGATGGAGCCGTGGGGATATGCCCCGTGGGAACCCTTTCCTTTCACCAGTATCTCGAAGCGGTCCATGCAGGCCATGATGCCGCCGGAACGGTATCCGATCTCCCCGGGGACAAAATCCTTCCAGATGCAGCCCGTGTGCAGTCCCACCATGGCGGATGGTACAGGATCGTCGAAGGCGCCGTCATCAAGCATCCTTTTTGCGCCCCCGGGACCGTCGGGGCAGCCTTCCTCTCCAGGTTGGAAAATGAAAAGAACCGATCCCTCCAGCTGTTCCTTTACATCGGAAAGAAGTTTTGCCGTTCCCAGTCCCATGGCGGCGTGGGCATCGTGGCCGCAGGCGTGCATGTTTCCGTTCTCCGATGCGAAGGGGAGCCCCGTTTCCTCCCTGATAGGAAGTCCGTCCATGTCTGCCCGCACGGCGAAAACAGTCTTTTTGTTCTTTCCCTCGAGGAGCGCTGCCACCCCATGGCGTCCCAAGCCTTGCCGGTAGGGAATTCCCATTTTGTCCAGCTCGGCGCACACGTAGGCTTCGGTCTGGGGGGTGTCTACTCCTGTCTCCGGAATCCGGTGCAGGTCCCTTCTCCACTCGATGATTTTCTGATGGAGCTTCTTCGCTGACTCTTTGAAATCCATATTCTCAACCCCTCCTTTTTGTAATCTTCGCAATAGTGAATGCCTGCCAGATGATGTTAGTGCAAAAATCCTTTTTTGTACAGGATACTTCCGTCGGAGGAGGTCCGAAGAGACCCTAGGAGACGGCGTCCCGTTCGGGTGAGAACTTTTCGTATTCCCTGACGTCGATGATCTCCTTCAGTGCTTCGGCAACAGCGATAATATCCCCGAAAGAAGAGTAGAGCGCAGTGGGAGCGAGCCTGATCACCCTTGGAGGACGGAAGTCGGGGATGATCTTTCTTTTTTTCAGTGCCTGGCATATCCTCCAGGCTTCCTCATGTTCCACGGCCACGTGTCCTCCCCTGCGGACCTCGTCCCTGGGTGTTCCTATGGAATAGAAGTATGGTTGCTGCGAAAGGGATCCATCGATAATATCCATAAGAAATGAAGTCAGCGCGAGGGATTTTCTCCGCAGCATCTCAATGCCGGCGTTCGCGAAAATTTCGAGCGAGGGGAGTAGCGTCGAGGCCGAAAGGACCGGGGGAGTGCCGATCTGCCATCCTCCGGCAGTGCCGGCAGAATGGAATTCCAGGGACATGTCGAACTGTCGGGACTTGTCGTATCCGAACCATCCTGCAAGTCCGGGCAGACGGGAAAAGTGCTTCCTGTTGACATACAGAAACGCCGGGCTCCCGGGCCCTCCGTTGAGGTACTTGTAGCTGCACCAGAACGCGAAGTCCGCATCCCATTCCGAGAGGCGGTGAGGTACCGCTCCCGCCGAGTGGGCGCAGTCGAAGCCGATGACGATGTCTCTTTGATGGGCCTCCCTGACGAGCATCTCCATGTCCAGGAGCTGCCCGCTCCGGTACAGGACTCCCGGCAGAAGGGCAAGTGTGACCGTGTCGTCAAATGCCGCGGCAATGTCTTTCTCGTTCAGGGTCCTGCCGTCCCTTGATTTTACGAGCACCAGGTTTTCCTTCGGGTCGAGCCCCTTCAGCCGGATCTGGCTTTCCAGTGCATAAATGTCGGAAGGGAAGTTCAGCTCGTCCGCCACTATCTTTGTCCGGATTCCCGACGGCTGATAAAAAGTGCTCACCAGGGCATGAAGATTGATCGTCGTGGAGCCTGACATCACCACTTCATCGGCGGATGCTCCCATCATGGGCGCCATTTTCCTGCCCAGTTCCTCCGCGAGGTGGAACCACGGTGGCGATCCTGCCATCCAGCCTCCTATGGCCATGTCTTTCCACTCTCCGAAGGCTTTTTCCAGGGCCTGGCCCGCAGCCTTCGGCGGCAGGCCGAGGGAGTTGCCGTCCATGTAGACCGTTGCGGGAGGAATATGAAAAAGATCCCTGAATGATTTAAGGGAATCCCACCTGTCCATTTGCTTTGCAAGGGTGCTGTATTTCAGGAACCGGTCTTCCATGAGAGGGGCACATCCTTTCCGTTTCATAATGTGTATTGGTTGAGAATACCACAACGGTGTTCTCTTCGACAAAAGAAAACCCCCGTTATTAAGGGTTTATGGAGCATCTGCAGGGGAGTGAAGAGCGGGGGTGCAAAAAACCCGGGAGAGCCTGCGCTGCGGTCAGAGAATTTTTCTCCTTACGGATGACTGGTACATGGCGATTCCGGATTCGAAAATATACCACGCCGAACCGGCCATGGCGAAAATTTCCTTTCTGCTCCCCTCCATTTTGAGCGCGGTCCCCACTCCCTGGAGAAGACTTATCATGGAGAATGCCGCACCGAAGGGATCAATGAAAGGTTTGACGGCTCCGGCGTCTTTTCCTTTCTCCACCAGGGAGGCGAGTTCGTTCCTGTATTCTGCGGTTATGCGGCGAATAAGACCCTGGCGTTTTTCCCCTCCGAAGACTACCTCGTCGGAGAAGATGATCTGCATCACCGCCGGATTGGTGCGGATCAGGTGTAGATGAAGCCGAAAAAGACATCCAAGCTGGTGAAGAATATCTTCTTTGTGCCTGGAGACAAGGCGGATATTCTCAAGGATACGGGATCCCGTTCTCTCTATGAGAGCATCCACAAGATCCTCCCGGCCGTCGAAGTGGCGGTACACTGCTGAAGGCACCAAGCCTATCCGATCGGCGATGTCGCCTATATTCATTGCCTGAAGGCCGTTTCTGCCCCCTATTTCAAGGGCTGCGTCAAGGATCTGTTCCCGCCGGTCTTCTGTTCGCATCTTTTTTGTCCCCATGACAGTACACCTCAATTAATATGTGAATGTGAATTCACTTTAACTTTTATTGCCATAATAGTCAAGCGGGGGCTGTGCTGAAACATAAAATTGACAAAAGGGCATGGAAAAAAGACAATCGTGATACGCAAATCTGAAAAAGGAGTGGAGGAAAAGATGAAGAAAACAACAGGGGCTGCAGTCCTTTGCATCCTTCTTCTGGCATGTGCGGCAAATGCGGACAGGGGGCAGATATGGCCCGTCCCGATGAGGTGGAGCGAGGACGCACAAAAGGGGATCATCCTCTCCAACGGGGAGGAGCAGGTGCTTATCCTTTCAACTGTTCTGCAGGCTGAAATTTCCTCCCCGGTGCTTGAGTTCATCCCCTTCCCCTCCGAGCCCAAAGTTTTTCCCGTGGAAGGAGACCCCTTCGGGGCCGCTGAAAAACTGCTTTTCAGCAAAGATGTCAAAACAGAGACCCATGGTCTTTGGAGAAACGGCGGAGGATCCGGACCTTCAGGGGAGGGTATTCCTCCTGTTGCGGTCACCTGGGAGGGGAAAATCGGCCCGCATGAAATAACTGTGATCCGGATCGATGACCCGGCGGGTTTCTCAGACTGGGTGTCCGGTTTTTTTGCCAGGATGGAAATACCGGTCGAGGCTGACCTTTCACATGTCATCAGCATCGCCGGGGACTACACGGAACGGGGATATCGGTATTTTGTGTTCCACCTCGTCCATGCCGGACCGGACGCTGGTCTGGTCGATCCTCTCGCCTACCGTTTTGCCTCAGGGTCGCTTTACTATCCCCTGAAAACATCGAATATTGTCCGCGGCACCGGCATAATCGACCTCGTCCTGCTTCTTCCCGGGTCGCTGGGACTGAGGCGGGATCCGGCATCATGGGAGGACGTGGATATCCGGCATATAGTCGGTACTACTCATTCTGAAGCCGCTGGATCACCGTGGAACAGCGGATGGACACTCAGTTCCTCTTCGAAGGTGGAATCCGGGGAGATTCTTCAGATTTACCCCGAGGCAGAGGATTTTTTCGGTCCCGGGTCGAAAATTTATCTACAGGCCCTGCGGTATTATGGGGAACTGTACTTCAGCGATGATCTGGACATTCGCCTCGAGGGAATTCCTCCTTATGCAAGGAAACTCCTTGTTGCTTATGAAATTCCCGGTGAAAGCCTTATCGAGAGCAGCGGAAGGGCATTCGATGCAATAAAGGGGTTATGGACGAAGGAAGAAATCCTCGATATGATCGAGGCCTTCGGAAAAAAGAGGCCGGAATGGGTTTTCCCGAAAGGGGTGGAGGAATGTGTCAGCAATGAACAGTTTTTCCGGGAAAAGACGAAAAAACAGTGACAGAACGCTATTATGCCCGGGCTGATAATCCTGAATTCGGGAGAACGAAAAACGCCTCCCGCGGGGAGACCGTACTTTTCACAGGGATCATTCCATTCCCTGTTCGGGATGAAGAGGTTCGCTTCCCAGGGGCTTCAGCGCCAGGAGGCTTGCCGCCATGGCGCAGGCAACGGCGAGAAAACCGGCGAAGTACCCTTCAGCAGTGAATGTTCCTGGTACTGCGCCGGGGAAATGGTCGATGATGAATCCTGTCCCCCAATGGAAAACCACTGCAGAGAGCACGGCAGTCATGTTCATTGCACCGAACACGGATCCTCTTTTCCCTGCAGGTGAGATTGCTGTTATTGCAGCAAGGGAGAAGACCCCTCTCATTCCGGAGGTCATACCCACGAAGAGAGCCCCGACCCCTCCAACCCATACCGCCGGACTCCACCATGCCGCGGCGAGAAGAAAAAACCAGCTCAGGGCGTTTGCCGTGCTCACTTTCTTCATTGCCGCCGGGAGGCTTGCGGGTGTGACGACCACACCGCTGGTGAGAATTGGTCCCATCATCATCCCCACGCTTACGAGAGAACTCCAGAACCGTGCCGACGCGGGAGATGCGTCGAATGCGGCGGCGAACCACGAGACTCCCCACAGTCCCTGGAATGTAAGCAGCGATGCTGAGGATACGGCCCACAAGGTTTGAAGCGCCCGAAGGCGCGAGGTTTTAAAAACGAAAAGAACGGCTTTCAAGATGCCCGGGAGAATGGAGAGCAATCCCCCGTCGGCTTTCCCGGCAGAGGAAAGGCGTATGGGATCCTTTGAGGCTTTTGTCATCAGGAAAAAACTCATGAGGAGGGGGACCGCCGCAAGAAGGACAAATGTGGCGGTCATTCCGAAGGTGTCTATTGCGAAGCCGAGAGGGGCCACTGAGACGATGGCGCCCAGGCTGGAAAGTCCCAGGTTGATGGCGGCGTAAAAACAGTACCGCTCAGGAGGGAAGGCGAAGGCCTGGAAAACAAGGACGGCAGAGTACATGGGGGCTACGCCGAATCCCGAAAGAAGGCGCCAGGCACCGAGAGTAAATGGAGTGCGGACGAGGGTGAGCAGAAGGCAGGAAGCGGCAGTGAGCAACAGGCCGAAGGTCACTACCCTTACCGGGCCGTACCGGTCGTGAAGAACGCCTGAAACCGGCTGCAGAAAAGCGTATGCGTAAAAATGAACACTGGAGATAAAGCCGATGAGGGACGCGCTCATTCCCAGTCGTACCCCTTCGAGGGGCAGTACCACCGATGCCGAGATACGGAAGAAAACGGTCAGGAAAAAGGCCCCCACAAGCAGCAGAAAGAGGGGAAACGACGAATCAGAGACAAGCTCATGAACGGTTTTTTTCGATAACGACACTGCGGATCCACCTTTGCTTCCGTTGATTTGCAAAGAAGCATACCACAGTAATGTACGGGAAAGAAGGGGAAATCCGCTTTTATAGGGTTGATAGCCCGTACATGGATGGTAAGATAAAAAAATACTGTATCCGGAGGATGGATCATGAAGCAAAAACTATGGAAAATTACGGCATGCCCCTACGACTGTCCTGACGGATGCGCCATGCGCGGCTGCTTCGACGGGAATGCCGTGACCCTTGAACCGAACCCTGACCTTCCCTATTCCACCTTCCTCTGCGGGAAGGGGAAACGGTGGGCTTCGCGGGCCACAAGCGCTGCACGGCTCTCTTCCCCCCTTGCCCGGAAGGGAGGGGAACTCGTTCCCGTTTCATGGGAAGAGGCACTCGACCTCTGGGCGGGAAAGATCCGGGA